>Ga0209749_1001629_pt1 | contig 18655 bp, 19 predicted proteins | sample EPASupsiteSAE347_FD_187267 | JGI IMG/M metagenome (GOLD analysis project Ga0209749, IMG submission 187267) | Bioremediated contaminated groundwater from EPA Superfund site, New Mexico - Sample SAE3-47 (SPAdes) (version 2) | ecosystem: Environmental > Aquatic > Deep subsurface > Groundwater >... | reverse complement strand
CCCCGATATTTGTGGAAGAAAAGGTAATCGAAAAATCAAGAAACGTCGATATCGGTGCTAATATTGATGACATGGAAAAGCTCAAGGAAGATAAATTGAAAGATTTCCTTGAGAATTTATCTCCCGAAGCCTTTGGCAAATACAAGATGTGATGGTTCTTTTTGTAAATATGGTAAAAATATCTACCCTGGAGGAAGCTATAAAAGCCTTTGGCCTTCATCTCGAAATGGAGAGAAATTTGTCCCCCCATACGTGCCGGAGTTATCTTTCCGACCTTAGAGACTTCTCCATCTTCATGGAAGGGCAGCAGTTGGGCGGTATTGCCGGGGAAAAGAAAGGACTTGAGGATTTTGATCAATTACATATTCGCATGTATTTGGCAAATCTCTACAAGCGCAAACTGCAAAAAGCGTCCATTGCCCGCAAACTGGCGGCGATGAACACTTTTTTCCGCTACCTGATGCGAGAAGGATGGATCAATGTGAATCCCCTGCCCAACGTGTCGGCGCCGCGCAAGGATTTGCTTATGCCCAGGCACTTGTCCGTTGATGAGGTGTTTGACCTCCTTGGGGATCGATTTAAAGAAGACGTTAAGGGGAAACGGGACAGAGCCATTCTGGAAATATTATATTCCACGGGAATCCGGTTGAGTGAACTTACGGCGTTGAACAGTGAGGACGTCGATTTTGAGCAGGCATTGATCAGGGTACGGGGAAAAGGACGGAAGGAAAGGATCGTTCCGGTCGGGATACCGGCGCTCAGGACCTTGAAAGATTATCTGGGGAAAAGAATCGCTTTGGGGGAGAGCGGAAGTCCTGATGACAGAAAAGGGCCATTGATTAAAGGTAGAAATAATGAACGGATCAATCCCCGGACGGTGGAACGAATAGTTGACAAATATATGCGGATGGGCGGAACTCAAAAGAAAATCAGTCCCCATGCCCTGCGGCATTCCTTCGCCACCCATCTCCTCGATGCCGGGGCCGATTTACGGAGCATTCAGGAAATGCTCGGGCACGAGAGTCTTTCGACGACCCAGCGTTATACATCGGTCAGCGTCGGGCGGCTTATGGATATCTATGACAAGTCACATCCCAAAGCGCGAGGAGGGTCAAACCAGGCATGAAAATGCGGGGAACAACAATTATAGCGATAAGGCACAACGGGAAAGTGACCGTTGCCGGAGACGGACAGGTTACCTTCGACGTTACCATCATGAAACACGGGGCCCGCAAGGTTCGCCGTCTCTATCATAACAAGGTAATTGTCGGTTTTGCCGGGACTACGGCAGATGCTTTCACGCTCTTTGACCGTTTTGACCAGAAATTGGAACAATACAACGGGAATCTTTTGCGAGCCGCTGTTGAACTGACGAAAGACTGGCGGACCGATCGGGTGCTGCGTCATCTCGAAGCCCTGATGATTGCCGTAAGCAGGGATAACTTTCTGCTGATTTCCGGTAATGGCGATGTCATTGAATCAGACGATGAAGTCATGGCGATAGGCTCCGGCGGTCCTTACGCATTAGCCGCCGCCCGCGCCCTGGTTCGTTTTTCCGATCTGTCGGCGACGGAAATCGCCGTGGAGTCCGTGAAGATCGCATCGGAAATATGTATTTATACTAATAACAACATAACTGTCGAAGAATTGGATATCAACGATGATTGATGCACTACCCGCTTTAAAGATTGTGGATCGAGAAAAAAAAGCAGCCATGAAGGCCCTGACGCCTCGTGAAATTGTGGAGAAGCTTGATCAGTATATCATCGGCCAGGGGGATGCAAAAAGGGCCGTGGCCATTGCCTTGCGCAACCGCTGGCGGCGGCAGAACGTCTCCAAGGAGCTTGGTGAAGAAATCTCGCCAAAGAATATAATCATGATCGGACCGACAGGAGTCGGAAAGACTGAAATTGCCCGCCGCCTTGCCAAGCTCGACAACTCTCCCTTTCTCAAGGTTGAGGCGTCCAAATTCACCGAAGTTGGGTATGTCGGCAGGGACGTGGAATCAATGATCCGTGACCTTGTAGAGCTGGCCATCAACATGGCGAAGGCTGAAGAGCAGGAAGGCGTTAGTTTCAAAGCGGCGTCTTTGGCAGAGGAGGCTCTCCTCGACGTTCTTCTGCCTCCCAAGCCGGTAGAGAGGACGGTCGGACAAATGATGGCGGAGGAAAAAGAATTCGATGCCGCCGAGGGAGACATATTAAAGCAGCAGGACACAACCCGGGAAAAGTTGAGACGACTTCTCCATGAAGGGAAACTTGACGGTCGTTATGTGGAAATCGAGGTGTCGGAACAACGAAGCGGTCCCATGATAGAAATATTTTCTACCGCCGGCATCGAAGACATGGGCATGAATATTAAGGAACTTTTTGGCAATATGTTTCCTCCCAAAAAGAAAAAGAACAGGGTCATGGTGCCGGAAGCCCTGGAGATATTGACCCAGGAGCAGGCCCAGCGGCTGGTGGACATGGAGAAGGTTACAAAAACGGCTATTTCCCGGGTGGAGCAGTCGGGCATCATCTTCCTTGATGAGATCGACAAGATCGTGGGAAGCGATTCACCCCATGGACCCGATGTTTCGCGGGAAGGAGTGCAGCGTGATCTGCTGCCCATTGTCGAAGGATCGACGGTTAACACGCGTCATGGAATGCTCAAAACGGATCATATCCTGTTTATCGCCGCCGGGGCTTTCAGCGCCACAAAACCGTCGGATTTGATCCCTGAACTTCAAGGCCGTTTCCCGATTCGGGTCGAGTTGGATTCACTCGGTAAAGAGGAGTTCATCCGTATTCTCACGGAACCTCATAACGCTTTGATTAAACAATATATTGAAATGATGGCCACGGAAGGTCTAGAGGTAAAGTTTACGACGGAGGCAATCGCGGAAATCGCCGAGGTGGCCACCATCGTCAATGAAAGAACAGAAAATATCGGGGCGAGAAGACTCTATACAATAATGGAAACCCTCTTAGAGGATATTTCTTTCGATGCCCCCGACATGACCGAGAAGAACGTGGTTATCGACGCCCAGCAGGTCCAGGAAAAGCTCGGCGATATTATCGAGGATGAAGACCTGAGCCGCTATATCCTATAAGACTATATTTTACCGAAGGGGACAAAATGGACAGCGTGAAAAAATCCATGGAAAGGGCTGACATACTCATCGAGGCCCTTCCTTACATTCGCCGGTTTTACAATAAAATCATTGTGATAAAATATGGCGGTCATGCCATGGTGGATAACGAACTCAAGGACATGTTCGCCCGGGATGTACTGATGATGAAATATGTGGGCATTCATCCCGTAGTGGTTCATGGCGGAGGCCCCCAGATCGGGGGCTATCTGAAAAAACTGGGGAAAGAGTCTCAATTCATCCAGGGGATGCGCGTGACGGATCAGGAGACCATGGACATCGTGGAAATGGTCTTGGTGGGCAAGGTCAACAAGGAAATAGTGGGGCTGATCAACCAGCATGGAGGAAAGGCCGTGGGTTTGAGCGGCAAGGACGGCAGTCTCATTCGGGCGGAGAAGTATCTTTTAAGCGCCGAAAAGGCCAAGGATACCCCGCCTGAAATCATCGATCTCGGTCTGGTCGGCAAAGTGAAAGAGATTAACGCCTCCCTCATTGCGTCTTTAGTCGAAGACGGTTTTATTCCCGTCATTGCCCCTACGGGTCTCGGCGATCAAGGAGAAACGTATAATATCAATGCGGATGTAGTTGCCGGCGCCGTGGCGGCGGCGCTCAAGGCCGAAAAGCTCGTCCTGCTGACGGATGTGGAGGGTGTCCTTGATTCGGAAAAGAAACTCATCAATACCATGAGCAACGCCGAAGCCCTGGCGATGATCAATGATAAGGTTGTCCACGGCGGGATGTTTCCGAAGGTCAAATGCTGCCTCAAGGCACTCCGGGGTGGGGTGAGAAAGTCACATATCATCGACGGCCGCCTGAAGCATGCGATTCTGCTGGAGATGTTCACAGATAGCGGCATCGGCACGGAGATTATCATCTGAAAATATAAACTATTAATTTAAGGATATATTGTAAATCATCATGAATAAAGAAGAATGGATGTCTATTTCCGATCGGTATATTATGGGGACCTATAAGCGATTTCCCGTGGTTTTCACCAGGGGAAGGGGGATGAAACTCTGGGATACCGAAGGCAGAGAGTATCTGGATTTCGTTGCCGGTATCGCTGTCTGCAGCCTTGGCCATGCCCATCCCCGGGTCAGCGATGCCATAAAAAACCAGGCTGATAAACTGGTCCATGTTTCCAACCTCTATCATATTGAAGCCCAAATAGAATATGCCAAACTGCTGATTCAGAACTCCGCTCTTGACAAGGTCTTTTTTTGTAACAGCGGCGCCGAGGCTAATGAAGGGGCCATCAAACTGGCAAGAAAGTATGGGAATGACCGCAGCAACGGCATCAAAAATGAGATCATAACCATGTACGGTTCCTTTCATGGTCGGACCATGGCTACGATCACCGCCACGGGTCAGGATAAATTTCATAAGGGATTCAATCCCTTATTAACGGGGTTCCAATACGTTCCTTTCAATGACTTGGGAATGCTCGGGAAGGGGATATCCGAGAAAACCTGCGCCGTTATGATTGAACCCCTCCAGGCGGAAGGGGGCATTCGGGTTCCCGATCCGGATTATTTTCAGAGGGTGCGACGCCTGTGTGATGAAAAGGATGTCTTGTTGATTCTTGACGAGGTACAGGTCGGGATGGGGCGAACGGGTACCCTTTTTGCCTATGAGCAGGACGGGATCATTCCGGACATAGTTACGATGGCCAAGGCCATGGGTAACGGCTTCCCCCTCGGCGCCGTCCTTGCTAAAGACAGTATCGCCGCAGCCTTCGAACCGGGGAGCCACGCCTCTACCTTCGGCGGCAACCCACTCGCCATGGCCGCAGCCAAAGCAACGCTGGAGACATTACTCGACGGGAATATCATATCTGACTGCCGGCTCAGGGGCGGCTACTTTATGAACAAGCTCGATGCCTTGCGAAAGAAACATCCCGTAATCAAGGACGTGCGGGGCAGGGGGCTTCTCATTGGCGTGGAGCTTGACTGTGAAGCAGCAGGAATAATTAAAAGATGCATGGATCGCGGGATCCTCGTCGCATCAGCGGGAGCCCAGGTTTTACGCTTTGTCCCGCCCCTGATTGTTACGGAGCAGGACATCGATCGTCTCGTAGAAATCCTGGATGAAATTTTGCGGGAGGGGGCATGAAAAAAGATCTAGTTACAGAGTACGATCTTGAGATTGAGGATTTTCAATCCATCTTTGCGCGGTCGCGGTCACTGAAACGATTTCTTAAAGAAGGAAGGCCACACGGAACCTTAGCGGGAAAAACGCTGGGAATGATCTTCGAGAAGGCCTCCACCAGAACCCGCCTTTCTTTTGAGGTCGGCATGTATCAGCTTGGAGGTCTGGCGCTTTTCTTAAATACAAAAGACACGCAGATCGGCAGGGGGGAAACGGTAGCCGATACGGCGAGAATCATGTCCCGCTATATGGACGGGGTCATGATCAGGACCTTTGCCCAGAAAACTGTCGAGGATCTGGCGCGGTATGCCGCGATTCCGGTCATAAACGGCCTTACGGACCTTCTCCATCCTTGCCAGATTATGAGCGACCTCTTTACGATCATAGAACAAAAGGGCGATTATGCAGGTTTGAAAATCGCCTACATCGGAGACGGGAACAATATCGCCAATTCCTGGATAAATGCCGCCGCCAGACTCCCCATTCAACTATCTCTTGCCTGTCCCGAAGGTTATGACCCGAACCCGGAGCTTCTGGAAAGAGGAAAGCGGGAGGCCAAGGAAGGAATTCATTTATTTCGTGATCCCGTGGAGGCCATCCGGATGGCCGATGTCGTTTATACGGACGTCTGGGCGAGCATGGGTCAGGAAGAGGAACAGGAAGAGCGGGCGAAGATATTTAAATCCTATCAGATTAATCAGGATATTTTAGGGAACGCTAAAGAAAACGTAATAGTCATGCATTGTCTTCCGGCGCACCGTGGCGAGGAAATCACGTCCGAGGTAATCGACGGCCCTCATTCCGTAGTTCTTGACCAGGCGGAAAACCGCCTCCATGTTCAGAAGGCAATCCTGGAAACATTGATGAAGGAGGATAAGAATAATGGGTAATAAAATAAAAAAGGTGGTTCTCGCCTACTCGGGGGGGCTGGATACATCGGTCATCGTAAGATGGTTGATTGAGACCTATAAGTGTGAGGTGATATGCTTCGCCGCCGATGTCGGTCAGAAGGAGGAACTGGACGGGCTTAAGGAAAAGGCTATCAATACCGGCGCCAGCAAGATCTATATTGAAGATCTGACCGAGGAATTCGCAAGAGACTTTATTTTCCCGGCGCTGCGGGCAAACGCCATCTATGAAGGGGTATATCTCCTGGGGACATCGCTGGCCAGGCCGTTGATTGCCAAGAAACAGGTAGAGATCGCCCATGCCGAAGGGGCGGACGCCGTCTGTCACGGGGCGACGGGAAAGGGGAATGACCAGGTACGGTTTGAAATGACCTATATGGCTCTCGATCCTTACGTCCGGATCATCTCTTCCTGGAAAGATCCCAACTGGACATTCGATTCCCGCCAGTCCATGCTTGATTACGCGGCCAAACACAAAATCCCCGTCCCCCTCGTAACGAAAGAAAAACCATATAGCAGTGACAGGAACTCCCTGCACATCTCCCATGAAGGGGGCATCCTCGAGGATCCCTGGGCGGAACCTCCGGAGGATATTTTCGTTTTGACGGTTGCCCCGGAAGCGGCGCCTGACAAGCCGACTTACGTTGAGATCGATTTTGTTAAGGGTAATCCCGTTGCCCTGGACGGGAAAAAGTTAAGTCCGGCCAAACTTATGGACAGAATTAACAAGTTGGCCGGGGCCAACGGCATCGGTCGGGTTGATATGGTAGAAAACCGCTTTGTCGGTATGAAGTCCCGGGGCGTCTACGAGACACCGGGGGGCACCGTGCTCTGGGCGGCCCATCGCGCCGTGGAATCCCTGACGATGGACCGTGAAGTCATGATGATGAGAGACTCCCTGATACCGAAATATGCTCAACTCGTTTATAACGGTTTCTGGTACTCTCCGGAGATGAAAACCCTCCAGACCTACATCGATGCGACCCAGGAAAACGTTACGGGGACGGCCCGGGTGAAGCTCTACAAGGGAAATGTCGTCGTCGTGGGCAGGAAGTCCCCGTTTTCTCTGTATGACGAAGATTTTGCCACCTTTGAAAAAGAAGAGGTATATAATCAGATGGACGCCACGGGTTTTATCAGGCTGAATGCTCTCCGGCTGAGGATACAGGCATTAACATTGGATAAACGATCCGGAGGACCGGAAGCCAAGGAGAAGAGAAGGTCGGAACGACGCCAACAGGAGAGAAGAAGTAAACCGGAGCGGCAAAAGAATAAATAATTAGTATCCGCAGAATAATAAGATCAAAACAGGAATGATTCAGTGAAACCATGGGGTGGAAGGTTTAAGAAGGGTACGGACCGGAAGGTGGAGGAGTTTACCCAATCCATCCATTTTGACCGGCGATTGTTTCGTTATGATATCGAGGGGAGCATTGCCCACGCCCGCATGCTGGGGAAGCAGGGCATTATCTCGGCAGACGAAGAAAGGTCCATCAGAAAAGGATTGAAGGCGATCCGGAAAGAAATGGAAGCAGGGAGCTTCATCTTTGATGTCAAGGATGAAGATATTCATATGGCCATCGAAAAGGCCCTGATTCGGCGGATCGGGAAAACGGGCGAAAAACTCCACACGGGGCGAAGCCGGAACGATCAGGTAGTTCTCGATGTGCGACTATATCTGCGAGATGAGATCAAGAACCTGCTGATGCTTCTGAAGGAACTCAAGCGGGGGTTATTGGAAGCGGCGAAGCGGGAGAAAACGACTATCATGCCGGGCTATACACATCTCCAGAAGGCGCAGCCCGTGCTGCTGTCCCATTACCTCCTTTCTTTCTGGGAGATGTTCGACCGCGATGAGCAGCGTTTCAGGGACTGCCAAAAAAGGGTGAATGTACTGCCGCTGGGAGCGGCAGCCCTGGCGGGGACAAGTCTTCCCCTGGATCGCAACTATGTCGCCCGCTTGCTGAAATTTTCCACGGTCAGCCGTAACAGCATGGATACCGTAGCGGATCGCGATTTTGTCGCCGAATTCATCTTTGCCGCATCCGTCGTCATGATGCACATGAGCCGGTTTTGTGAAGATCTCGTCATCTGGTCGTCCAGCGAATTTCATTATATCGAAATATCGGATGCCTTTACGACAGGAAGCAGTATCATGCCCCAAAAGAAGAATCCCGATGTCGCCGAATTGATCAGGGGTAAGACGGGCAGGGTTTATGGTCATCTCATGGCCATGCTCACGATCCTCAAGGGCTTGCCCATGACCTATAACCGGGATCTTCAGGAGGACAAGGAACCCCTCTTTGACACTGTGGACACGGTAGCCTCATCCGTGGAGATCCTTGCAGGAATGCTCTCCCAGATTACCTTCCAGCGGGAAAGAATGGAGCAGGAGGCAGGGAGGGATTTTTCCACTGCCACCGATATCGCCGAGTATCTCGTTCAAAAAGGGATCCCCTTCCGGGAAGCCCATGGCATTGTGGGACGAATCGTCGAATATTGCCTTGATAACAAAAAAGAGTTGTCAGGCATGACCTTAGCGGAGTTTCGAAAATTCCATACCCAATTTGACGGAAAAGTTTTAGAACGGCTGCAAACGGCATCTTCTGTAAATCTGCGTAGGACTATCGGCGGCACGTCACTGATCATGGTGGAAGAAAGGATTGGGGATATTGAAAAAATCTCTTGATATCAGGGCCGCAATGCTTCTTGCCCTCGCCTGTCTGCTCTTTCCAATGATTACAAGCTGCGGTAAAAAGGGAGATCCCGTACCGAGGCAGCAGCCGGTACTGCTCATGATAAAAAATCTCGGCGGGGAAACGGCAAAAGAAGGGAACTTGTTGAGCTGGACGGTGCCGGATAGGACAAAAAAGGCTAAGACATTTAAAATTCTGAGATCGGTGTCAATTCCCGGGGAAGATTGTCCCGGCTGCCCGCAGAATTTTGTGCCGCTGACGGAAAAAGACGAGGCTGCCCTTCAGAGCGGAGAGAAAGAGCCGGGAAAATACCAGTACACAGATCGGGATATTGATCCTGGACGCAATTACAGGTACCGCATTGTCTGGTGCATTTCGTCGGGGCTTTGCAGTCCCGAGTCGAATACGGCGGAAATTAAGATAAAATAGCCAAAGCGAGGTAATCTGTACATGCACGATTTTCACTATGAAGGTAAGGATTTGTGGTGTGAGGAGTTTCCGATCCGGGATCTTGTCGACCAGGTGGGAACCCCCCTCTATATATACAGTTACCGGACCCTGCGAAATCATTTCCGCGTCTTTGATGATGCCTTCTCCAGAGTACCCCATATTACCTGCTTTGCCGTCAAGTCGAACTCCAACGTTGCTATTCTCAGGATCTTCATTCGCGAGGGTGGGGGCGTCGACATCGTCTCGGGCGGAGAGCTTTACCGCGCCCTGCAGGCGGGAGTGGACCCCCAGAAGGTCGTTTATTCAGGGGTAGGGAAGAAAGTTGAAGAGATCGAATATGCGCTGGCATCCAACATTCTGATGTTCAATGTTGAATCCTTCCAAGAGCTGGAGGTTATCAATGCTTGTGCGGCCCGGATGAAACGGAAGGCCGGCATCGCCCTGCGGATCAATCCTGACGTTGACCCGGAAACACATCCGTATATTTCCACGGGTTTGAAAGAAAATAAATTCGGCGTCAACGTGGAACAATCTTTGGAGACCTATCTAAAGGCAAGTAAATTTAAATCTCTTGACATTAAGGGAATCAGTTGTCATATCGGTTCCCAATTGACAAAGATATCTCCTTTTATCGACGCTCTGGATCGTCTCAAGAAACTTTACGGTCACTTGCAGGATGCCGGTCTTAACATCCGGTATATAGATCTGGGGGGAGGTCTTGGCATTACCTATAATGATGAGACCCCGCCCCATCCGTCCGAATACGCAGATGCCATTATCAGCGCCTCCCGGGATATTTCCTGTACCTTCATATTCGAACCGGGACGGGTAATCGTCGGCAACGCCGGGATTCTTGTAACCAAGGTATTGTACACGAAAGCCAATGAAGACAAGAATTTTATCATTGTTGACGCCGGGATGAATGACTTACTAAGGCCTAGTCTTTATAAATCGTATCATAATATTCAAGCGGTGCGAAAAACGAAGCGAAAAGAGATCGTCGCCGATGTAGTGGGTCCGATTTGCGAGTCCGGCGATTATCTGGCCAAGGAAAGGAGTCTCCCGCGCTTTGAAAGAGACGATCTTATGGCCGTAATGAGCGCCGGCGCCTATGGCTTCACCATGGCCTCCAATTACAATTCCCGGCCCCGGGCTGCGGAAGTGCTGGTTACGGGAGATAAGTACCATATTATTAGGAAACGAGAGGATTACCGGGAACTTATTCGTGGTGAGAAAATTCCGGATATGATAAAAAGAAAATAATAACTTTTTTAGGAGGGCCTATGTTTAAGGGAGCCATTGTTGCAATCGTCACCCCATTCAAAAACGGGAAGGTGGATGAGGGAAAACTTCGGGAACTAATTGAGTTTCAAATTGCCAACGGAACGGATGGCATCGTGCCTTGCGGTACGACGGGTGAATCGCCGACATTGTCTCATGAAGAGCATGACCGGGTAATTGAAATTACCGTTGACGCGGTCAGAAAACGTGTCCCCGTTATTGCCGGCACCGGTTCTAACTCAACGTCTGAGGCCTTGCGACTTACGAAACATGCCCATGAGGTCGGGGCCGACGGGGCCTTGATGGTTTGTCCATATTACAACCGTCCCACCCAGGAGGGGCTGTATCAGCACTATAAGTTCATTGCCGAAAACGTTTCCATTCCTATAATCGTCTACAATATTCCGGGACGAACAGGGGTCAACCTCTTGCCCGAGACCCTGGCGCGGCTGGCGAAGATTCCCAATATCGTCGGGACCAAGGAAGCTTCGGGATCTTTAAAGCAGATGCATGATGTCATTTCCCTTTGCGGTCCTGATTTTGCGGTCCTTTCCGGGGACGACTTCTTCACCTATCCCCTCCTTTGCCTGGGAGGCCACGGCATCATTTCCGTCGTTTCCAATGTCGCCCCCGCCGACATGGCCGACTTGGTGGATGCATTTGCCGCCGGTGATCTAAAGAAGGCCAAAGACCTGCATTTCAAAATGGTCCCCCTCATCGATTCCCTTTTTATCGAGACGAATCCGGTGCCCGTGAAGGCTGCCCTCGCAATGATGGGAAAAATTGAATACGAAGTCAGACTCCCCCTGGAAAAAATGGCCGAAGGGAATTATGAAAAGCTCAAGAAGGTAATGATGACCTACGGACTGATCAAATAAGGAGAGACGACGATGATAAAAGCGATTGTCATGGGAGCAGGCGGCAGAATGGGAGGAAGAATAAGCTCCCTGATTGCCGCTGCTGAAGGCATAGAAGTTGCTGCGGCGGTGGAAAAAAAAGGACATCCCGTGGTTGGGAAAGATCTGGGAGAAATACTCGGTTTGGGCAAATCAGGCACAATCGTCGTTGATGACCTGAAAAAGGTGATTGACGGCGGCGATGTGATTATCGATTTTACCCATCACGAATCTTCGCTGCAAAATATGGAGTTGGCGGCGAAGAAGGGAAAGCCTATGGTCATCGGTACTACGGGTTTCACTGTGGAGGAAATAAAGAAGGCTCAGAAGTTTGCAAAAAAGACTCCCTGTGTCCTTGCCCCCAATATGAGCGTCGGCGTTAATGTGATGTTCAAGGTTCTTGAAAATGTGGCGACCATTTTAGGAAACGATTATGACGTCGAGATAGTGGAGGCCCATCATAACCTGAAAAAGGACGCTCCCAGCGGTACGGCCATGAAGATGGCTCAAATTGTTGCCGCCGCTCTCGATCGCAATCTTGACCGGGAAGGAATCTATACGAGGAAGGGGATGATCGGGGAGCGATCGAAGACCGAGATCGGTATTCAGACCATTCGGGGCGGAGACATCGTCGGCGAACATAATGTGATGTTTGTGACCAATGGAGAACGTCTCGAATTTATCCACCGTGCCCATAACCGGGATAATTTCGCCCGCGGGGCTATCCGCGCCGCCAGATGGGTCATCGACCAGAAAAACGGCCTTTACGACATGCAGGATGTCCTCGGTTTGAGAACAGCCTGATATGTCTCTGCGCGGGGTGATCGCCTATGTCGGCGTCGGTTCGAATCTCGAAGAACCGCTCCGGCAATGCCGATTGGCCATCCGGAATCTCGCTGCCGTCAAGGACACCCGGTTGTTGAGGACATCCGCATTTTACCGTACGGAACCGGTTGGCGTCAGTGAACAGGATGCGTTTATAAATGCGGTCGCCGAGATTAGAACCGGGTTGCCGGCGAGAACGCTTTTAGAGGCCCTTAAGGCTATCGAGCAGGAGATGGGACGCCGGGAGTCAATACGTTGGGGACCCCGGATCATCGATCTTGACATACTTCTTTATGGCCAGGATATAGCGCAGGAAGATGATCTTGTCATTCCCCATCCGGAATTACATAAGCGTCGTTTTGTTTTGGTCCCGTTATGCGAGATATGCTCTTATGCGATCCATCCTGCCTTTGGAATATCCATGCAGGGATTGTTAATACGCCTTGAAAAAGATGACCGGAGCGCTGTCGTAAAGATTGAACAGATAGCAGGTTAAGGCAAAATGATTATAAGACTTATCATATTCATCATATTATTTTATCTTTTGTACCGGATCGCGAAGCTCCTTTTTCTGCCCGGTGAAAAAACGGTCAAGCCGCTTCCGAAAGCTCATCAGGAAAATCTGGCGGGAGGAGAAGATCTCGTTGAAGACCCGTGTTGTCACACATACATACCAATCAGCGATGCCCTCTCCTGGAAGGGCCCTGACAAAACGCATTATTTTTGCAGTCCTACGTGTCTTGAAAAATATCGGAAAAATTATGAAAACGGTGGGTAAGGAGAGGGAATATGAAGTTTTTTATTGATACGGCCAATATTGGAGAAATTAAAGAAGCAAAAAGCTTGGGAATGGTTGATGGGGTGACTACGAATCCGAGTCTCATCGCCAGGGAAAAGAAGAGTTTTGAAGCGGTCGTGAAAGAGATTCTTAAGGTAATCGATGGGCCCGTCAGTCTTGAGGTTATGAGCCTGGATGCCGACGGCATGTTTAAAGAAGGCAAGAAACTGATGCAACTCGGCGACCAGGTCGTCATCAAGGTACCCATGACCATGGACGGTCTAAAGGCGACGCGGCGGTTTGCGGCCGAAGGAATTCCCGTTAACCAGACATTGATCTTTTCCCCTCTCCAGGCGCTGATGGCAGCGAAGGCCGGAGCTGCCTACGCAAGTCCTTTCGTGGGCAGACTCGACGACATCGCCCATGACGGCATGGCCCTCGTGGAACAGATTCTGACGATTTACGATCAGTATGGCTATGATACGGAAGTCATTGTCGCCAGCGTCAGGCATCCGGGGCACGTCCTTGAAGCCGCCATGATGGGCGCCGATATTGCGACGATTCCTTTCAAGGTCATCCAGCAGTTGGCCCAGCATCCCCTCACCGACAGGGGGGTCGACACCTTTCTTGCGGACTGGAAAAAGGTGCCAAAAAAATAACAAAAAGAGATCACAATGATTGACTACCTGCAAAGGTACTTTGATGCCCTGCCCATAGCGCCGGAAAACAGGAAGATCATAAATCTGCCCAATACGATCACTATGATACGGATCTCCTTTATTCCGGTCCTGTTTCTGCTGCTTCTGTCCCCAGGGCAGACAATGAGTCTGGTTATGGCGGGGCTCTTCATCGCCGTATCATTTACTGATCTCTTGGACGGATATATCGCGCGAAGATATCACATTGTGACGACCATGGGGAAATTCCTCGACCCCATTGCGGACAAACTGGTCATCAATACGGCGATGATTTTAATGATTCCTATTGGCAGGATTCCCGCCTGGGTCGTCGCCGTTGTCGTTATCCGCGATTTTGCCGTCGACGGGATAAGAAATATCGCTTCTTCGACGGGCCACATTATTTCGGCAAGCTGGTTGGGAAAACAGAAAACCCTTTGCCAAGTCTTCGCCGTTTCCGCCCTGATGATTCATTATCCCTTTCTCGGAGCGGACGCCCATGTCGTCGGCACTACTATTCTCTATCTGGCCTTATTTCTGAGCGTTTATTCGGGCCTGGATTACCTTGTTAAATTTTATCGTCACGTCATTCGTGAAAAAGGTGCGGATTCATGATCAATTCAGTAGATTACAGCCTCTTTGACCGACCGGAAATCCTCATGGCCCTCTTTCATCCAAGACCCGAATGGTCTTTCAATCTACCCCAAAAAGGGGTGGAAACACTGATGATCCCCGTTGATAGCGATGTGGATATTCAGGCCCAGATTTATCTGGCATCTCCAGAGGCGCCAAATATTCTTTTCTTTCACGGGAATGGCGAAATTGCCGCCGATTACCAGGAAATTGCACCCTTTTATACCAACCGGATGATCAATCTCACGGTTGTGGAATACCGGGGATATGGCAGATCTACAGGGATACCTTCGGTCAGCTCCATGATGAATGACGGCCACACAATTTTCGCTTATTTTAAAAACTGGCTTAAGGAGAAAGAACTTACGGGTAAGGTCATTGTCATGGGACGTTCTCTCGGAAGCGCCCCGGCTCTGGATATTGCCCATTGCCACCAGGATGAACTCGACGGATTGATTATTGACAGCGGATTTGCCTATGCGAGCCCTTTATTACGTCTCATGGGCGTCGATATGGAAGACTTGGGGTTGAAGGAAGAGCAGGGATTCAGAAATGTCGAAAAAATTATGAGCTTTAAGAAACCGACACTTATTATCCATAGCCAATACGATCATATCATCGCCCTTCAGGAAGGGGAGATCCTTTTCCATGCCTGCCCGGCGAAAGAAAAAAGATTTCTCCGTATTGCCGGCGCCAATCACAATAATGTTTTTTTTGCCGGAATGACAGACTACATGGAGTACATAGAATGGTTGATTGCTCGCACCAGGGAATAAAAACACGGAAAGAGAAGTTCATTCGGAACATTTTGATTGACAAAATCATTCATCTGTTATAGTCAGCCACCTGAATTATACGAGCTGAGCGGGCGTAACTCAGCGGTAGAGTGCCACCTTGCCAAGGTGGACGTCGACGGTTCGAATCCGTTCGCCCGCTCCAGATATTTTCGGCGGCATAGCCAAGTGGCTAAGGCAGCGGTCTGCAAAACCGTTATTCACCGGTTCGAATCCGGTTGCCGCCTCCATATAAAATAACGGGTTGCAGATTCCATGGATTCTTTAAACCCTCGTAGTAAAAAGCGGTTGTGAAGCAGTTTTTTCAGGCGGTTGGTATCTCTATAGGGATTATTGACCGCCTTTTTTATTGCCCACGGTGTTCATGTTAATAAAATTTATGTGTAAATATATAAAAACGAGAGAAATATCTTGAGTTGCCTTTCGATATAAAAATCGACGGAGGAAGAATTGCGCGTAAAAATTGAGAATAATCCTTATCTTTTAAAAAAATCGCTTGAGGCCGTCGCCGTTTTCCTTTTTGAAGGTGAGCTGCCTGCCGGATGGAGTGTAGACGCTATTGACAAAGCAGCCAATGGCGTGATTCAGCAAATATGGGAAAAGAATGACTTTGAGGGAAAGCTCCACCAGACGGCTATCCTCTATCCCCGCGGCGATGTCGGAATCCGGCGCGTCATCCTGGTCGGCCTTGGAAAGCAGGGAGATTTCTCTGCAGATAAGCTGCGCAGCGCCGGCGCCAAAGCGGGACAAGCGGCGCGTTCACTTAAAGTCAAGTCCCTGGCCATGACCCTGGAGGCCGACAAGCTCGGCTTATCATGGGAAACGGCCACGGAAGCGAGCGTGGAAGGGATCATTCTTGGACTTTATCAGTATACGGACTTCAAGACCCTGGACCGGGAGAGCATCAAAGAGGTTGAGCTGTTACAAGTCTTCATCATGGATAATGAAAATATGTCCCTTGTCAAAGCGGCGGCCGAAAGAACGGAAACAATCTGCCGGGCCGTTTATTTCGTCAGAAACTTGGTCTCTGCCCCCGCCAATGAAATGACACCCGGTATTATGGCCCGTGAAGCCCTCGCTATTGCCAAGGGGCATAAGAAAATCAAGACAACGGTCCTGGAGGCTGCCGATATGAAGCGCCTCGGGATGAATGCCCTCCTCGGTGTGGCAAGAGGAAGCGACGAGCCTCCCAAACTCATCATTATGGAATATCAGGGGGCCGGAAAGGGACACCCCCCCGTTGTTCTTGTCGGGAAGGCCCTCACTTTCGACAGCGGCGGGATCTCCCTAAAACCTGCGGAAAAGATGGATGAGATGAAAGCGGATATGGCGGGGGGAGCTGCCGTTATTGGCGCCGTATGCGCGGCAGCGGATTTACAATTGCCTGTTAACGTCGTGGCCCTGATTCCGGCGACGGAAAACCTCCCCGGGGGAAAGGCCGTCAAGCCGGGAGATATCCTCAAATCCATGTCGGGGAAGACCATCGAGGTCCTCAATACGGACGCGGAAGGGAGGCTGATTTTAGCCGACGCCCTCACGTACGCCGGGCGATTCAAACCGGCGGCGATTATTGATATCGCCACGCTGACCGGGGCCTGCGTTGTCGCCCTCGGAGATCATGTCATGGGGATGATGGGTACGGATGAAAATCTGAAGAACAGGATCAAAAAAGCATCGGAACAGACCGGGGAATTGCTGTGGGAACTACCGCTCTGGGAAAACTATCATGACCTGGTCAAAAGCGATATTGCCGATTACAAGAACTCTGCGGGAAGACCGGGGGGGGCGATTACCGCCGCCGCCTTCCTCAGTAAATTTGTCGGTTCCTATCCGTGGGTGCACCTCGATATTGCCGGACCGGCCTGGCTGACCAAGGATCAGGCATATAATCCCAAAGGGGCGTCAGGAGCGGGAGTCCGTCTTTTTGTGCAACTCCTGAGGAACTGGTCGGATGTTGCCTGAGGATTTATGAACATGCCTCCGGTCCTCGCCGTTGACAACCTCTCGACTTGCTTCGATACCGAGCAGGGGACCCTGAAAGCCGTAGATGAGGTCAGTTTTCAGTTGGATGCCGGAGAAACCCTTGGTATAGTCGGCGAATCGGGATGCGGAAAGACGGTCCTGTCCCTATCCATTATGCGCCTTGTTCCCACGCCTCCCGGCAGATATGTCTCCGGCCGGATCAACCTTGGGGGCGTCGATCTCCTTTCTCTCCCGGAAAAGGAGATGCGAAAGGTCCGGGGGAAAGACATTTCGATGATCTTTCAGGAACCGATGACCTCATTGAATCCCGTTTTCCGAATCGGCGCACAAATCAGCGAGACGATCAGACTGCATCAAGGATTAAATCGCGCCGAATCCCATCAAAAAGCCATAGAAATGCTCCGCCTGGTAGGAATCGATGTTCCTGAAAAAAGAATCAACGACTATCCTCACCAGCTCAGCGGCGGCATGAGACAAAGGATCATGATCGCCATTGCCTTGGCTTGCAATCCCCAGTTGATGCTTGCCGATGAACCGACCACAGCCCTTGATGTCACTATTCAGGCGCAGATACTCGCCTTGATTAAGGAGCTGAAGAGGGACATGGGAACCTCCGTGATCCTGATAACCCATGATTTGGGGGTTATCGCGGAAAACGCACAACAGGTTGCCATAATGTATGCGGGTAAGTTCGTTGAATATGCAGATGTGAAGGACTTATTTTCCCACCCCCTACACCCTTACACCGAGGGGCTTCTTCATTCTATTCCGAGAATTGAGGGATACTATAACCGGAACAAACGGCTCCCCATGCTTCCAGGGGGAGTTCCCGATCTCAGCCGACTTCCCGAGGGATGCAGCTTTAATGATCGTTGTCCATATGTGATGCCCATATGCCGGGCTGAAGAACCGGCCTTGGTTGGAAAAAATTCCCCGAAACGATATGTACGTTGCTGGAAGTATCAATAGAATGACTTCACCACTGTTAACAGTCCATGAATTACATAAAGCTTTCCCGCTTCAGGGGGGATTGTTTGCTTCTTCCAAGGAAAGATGTCTCGCTGTCCAGAATGTAAGCCTGACTCTCCATGCAGGCGAAACCCTCGGCATTGTAGGAGAAAGCGGCTGCGGTAAAACCACCCTGGCAAGAATGATCGCCCACATTGAAAGGCCCACGACCGGAGAAATCAGATATAAAGGCCAGAATATTTTCAAATATGACAAAAAACAACTGAAGGCTTATCGAAGGAAAACACAGTTCATCTTTCAAGATCCCTATGCTTCCCTCAACCCGCGCCTGACGGCCGGAGAAATCATCGGGGAACCATTTATTATTCATCGCCGCAACCTCGCTCAAGATATCGATACCAAGCCGGAAAGCATCATGAAGATGGTTGGCTTGTCAAAAGACCAGGAGCGCCGCTATCCTCATGAATTCAGCGGCGGTCAGCGG
>Ga0209749_1001627_pt1 | contig 18667 bp, 13 predicted proteins | sample EPASupsiteSAE347_FD_187267 | JGI IMG/M metagenome (GOLD analysis project Ga0209749, IMG submission 187267) | Bioremediated contaminated groundwater from EPA Superfund site, New Mexico - Sample SAE3-47 (SPAdes) (version 2) | ecosystem: Environmental > Aquatic > Deep subsurface > Groundwater >... | reverse complement strand
CTGGGCGTTTTGTGGCGCAAGCACGTATGTTATCTGTTCCACGGGAATGACCGCAATGCCTTGGAGAACGGAATAGGAGCTTCCAAACCGTTCCCGGCCTTCAAATCGAGCATAGGGACCGCCATTTTGGCGTCAATGGATCGAAACGAGGTTCGGCGCATGATGCTTGAAGGCCCCGACCGGTTGAGCAAAGAGGAAATGAATTTGTTGAGCAACCGTATTAACGACACCATAAGAAACGGGTATTCGATGGTTTCGCATACTCCCTCTTTAACGACGATCGCCGTCGCCATAGGAAAACCAGCGATTGCCGCCCTTGCCTTTGCCTATATCAACCTGTTGAAAATAAAAGACAAGGAAGATTACCTTGCACGTTTATCCGGAAGACTTTCCGGCGCTGTCCGGCGGATTGAGAATGATTTATCAGGAAATTAGGCAGAATACCCTGCGGCTTGCCGCAGGGTATTCTGCTTGGGACCTGAACGGTAATCAATTCAAATAGAAAAATAGAGGAGAATCATGTTCAAGAACAAAACGTGTGATCGGCTGACGATAAGGTTTGGCGATAAGTCAGAGTATGTTCTGGACCAGGGAATCGGCCTCAACTGGCATCATGATTGGCGTGCCGACAATGCGCCGCGCAGCAGCTCCCCGCCGGTTGAAGATGAGGAGCGCTGGCGCATTCTGATGGAGGAACTTTCATTCCTGTCGCCGAACTGCATACGTTTCGGCTATGCGGCGGGCAAATTTGTGGATGAAGCCGGTCGAATCAACAAGAACGGCGACGGCTTCGCCGTTCTCAAGAAGCTCAATGACTGGGCGCGCGAACGGCAGGTATCCATCTTTTTCGATCCATGGGGAATTCCCCGTCATTATTCATTCGGCAAAGGGGCGGATGGCGTTTTCTACGATGCCCCAGGGGATATACCGGCATTTGTCGACGGATTCATTGTCCCTCTGATCAAATACCTTGTCGACGAACGGAAGCTTGTATCCCTGACGCATTTTATTCTGCTGAACGAGCCTCTAGGCAGCAGGACATATCTTACTCCGCCGGGCATTGATCGGTATGCGCATTACGTGGAATGTTATCGGAGCATTTTTGACGCGATTCAACGTAACGGGTTCCCGATAAAACTGATCGGACCGGATTCATGGTCCACCGCGACATGGGCGGTTGACTGCATGAACGAGAGAAATCTTGATTTGGCTCCATCTATTGACGCCTTTGATCAGCATTGCTACTACGCCCGTTTCGATTATTTGCCGCCGAACCCGACGACCGCCTCGACGCTGCCCATGACCAGCATTATCCACGATCATGTTGCGAAACATGCCCGCTTTGCCCGCCACAAGGGGAAACGTTACTATATCACGGAACTCGGCACGTTTTATTATGGCTGGGAACAGGGGGATATTTTCGGCGGCTGCACTCATGAAGCCTTTCTTACAGAAGCGGAATTCATAATCCGCGCCATGCAGGTTGGGTGCGGCGGATTCTACCGGTGGGCCTATCTGGCGCCCGGCGAGTACGCGGATGGGGTCTGGCAATTCATCAACACCGTAGACAACAGCTATACGCGGCAACCGCACACTTTTCATGGATATGCCTGCCTCATGCGCTACACGGGCAGGGACGCGGTTGTCTGGCCCGCCAGAGTCGAGCCGCGAACGGACATATACGAGTATGTACATGCCGTTGGGCTGCAGCGTCCCGACAAGCACTTCACCATCCTGGCCGTAAACAATCACAATTCCCAGGAACGGATTGTCAGGATCGAGTTGCCGGATGGCTGGAAGGGTTCCTGGCAGAAACTGCTTGATGACCGGACGCGCAAGATGCTTCGCAACGATCTCACTCCCGTCAATGGGGTTATCGAGGACGTGCTGCCGCCCATGAGCCTTGCGGTCTACACAACGGTAAGGCTGCCGGACGACAACCGCATCGGCATAAACAATTATGTTTCTCCATGCGGCGGGCCGCAGGCATTTTAATTATCCGAAAAAAATATTGGAGGCATGGTTCATGCAATATAATCCCGGAATGGGAATCTATCAATTCGCGTCGGTTGTCAAAAGCGACTCGGCCCGCAGTGATTTGGGCAGTGAAAGTCGGGTTTGTTATTGTCATCCCTGTGTCAGCGGAACGGTAATTTATTGTTCCTGGCGCGATATTCAACCGTCGGAGCATGAACTTCGCTGGGACCGCATTGAAAATCTGATGCGGCCCTGGGTTAAACAAGGCAAACGGTGTATTATCCGCGTTTGTCCCTGCCGACGCGACCAGGCCACTCCCGATTGGGTTTTTGAAAAAGGAGCCCGATACGTGCAACAGCACGGCATACAGACACATCATGGCATCGATTACGGTTCCGCCAACAAAATTCCGGTGTATTGGGACCATGTTTTCCTTGAGAAATATGAAGAACTGGTCCGGATGATGGCAAAACGCTACGACAGGCATCCGGATGTCGAAGCAGTCCAGATTGCGCTCGGCAAATGGGGAGAAGCGTTTCTGGGAAGCGAAGTAGACCTGGGAGATTTGCGGCACACTCTTCCCGAATGGCGCTGCCATGGCTACAGCGTGAAATGCGCCATTGATACTTTCAAGAAAATCATTTCGATTTATCTCAGCCATTTCGAGAATACGCCTCTAATAGCCATGATTGGCGGACCTTTTGTTGATAGTTTGGAAAGCGTTGGATCGAAAGTCAACACGGAAGAGATTGCGGCATTTTGCGCGGAGCATGACGTTTGGCTCCAGCAAAACGGATTCAGGCTGGGGTATGGAAATTATGTGAATGCTCCTCAGATTTTTGCGCGTTACTATCGCCGGACAAAAGTGATGTACGAATCTTGCGGCGCGTATCCATGCCCCAACGCGGCGTTTTTATTATATGCCAAAAGACTGATCGATTCACACATCAGTTATTTCTTTCCTTATCCAAAGGCAATCTGCGATAACGACAAAACCATTCAATCGGCTTTCGACTATATTTTCAAGCATATCGGATACCAGTTGGTTGCCAGTCCAATCGGCGGGTTTGAAAAAATCGGGGAGCGACATTTTGCGGTTCCCATAAAATGGTTTAATCGCGGTTGTGCCCCGGTATATGCGAAGCTGAAGGGACTGCTAAGTTTTGAAAGTGGAGGCAGTAAACATGACCTTCCCTGCGAGATTATCCCGTCAACTGATTTGTGGGCTGAGAAACAGACTATTTTTTCAAAATGTTATTTTCGCGTTCCGCCGGGGATGTCAAGGGCCGAGTACAAAATGTCGTTGAAGCTGTTTGCCGGTGTCCGGGAAAGTGCCGGTCATGATCAGCAGAACGGCCGACCTGTGAAATTTACGCAATCTACGCCGTTCCCCCTTTTTATCGCCGCGGGAAAAGATAAAAAATGCAATCAGTTAAAGAGAAAAAAACAATGAATTCAGATGAAATCAAGGAAGAATTAAGATCGTATGCGTTGAAGAACGGGGCGGACATGCTCGGTTTTGCCAATATTGACAGGTTTAATGACGCGCCGGAAGAATTTCATCCGCGTAATATTTATCCCAAAGTTAAAACAGTAGTGGTGATGGGTATCAGGGTTTTGAGAGGGCTGATGGAGTCGTTGGACAATAATTGCTATATTCCATATAATGCGCACGGCTACGGCGGGATCAATGAACAGTTCATGCGGGATTTGAAACAGAAAATTGCCTGCTGGCTGGAGGACCATGGATGTTCGGGCGTGCCCGTGATCCAATGGACCGGGGCGCCTCACCAGGAACCGATCATGTGTCATCGCACCGCGGCGGTTGCCGCCGGACTGGGGGAATTTGGGTGGTCAAAAGTTTTCATATCCAAACGTTTCGGGCCGTTGCAGAGATTCGGGATCGTGCTGACGGACGCTGATTTGCCGTCCGATCCGCTGCAGCTTGAGCATCTTTGTGACAAATGCATGGCTTGTGTCCGCGCCTGTCCCGGAAAAGCGATATCAAATAAGGAATCTGTTGCCTTCACGATCGATGGGAATGAAATAAAACATGCCAAAGTGGACATGTATCGTTGCGCTATGGCGCATCACGGCGGGCTGAAGGAAACGCATCCCTGTGCTCCGGATAATTTCGATACTGCCGATATTAAGGCCAGGTATGCCGAACTGCGCAAGACATCGAAAGATGACACGGATGACTATGTTCTGGGAATGGCGGCCGTCACCGAGATGAACAAGAAATATCCGCATCCTCTGTTTGCCATGGTGTCAATATTGGGCCGGTCCTATGCGCATTGCGGGGCCAAGGGGTGCTATCGAGCATGCTTGACGCATCTGGAACAACGCGGTTTATTGAACGAAAATTTTATGAATAAATACAGCACCGCGCGTTCTGAGGATAAACGCGCCGTCAACAAGATCCGGCAGGCAAAGGGCATTGTTCGCGATGCGCGCGGCGGCAAGGCGGATCAGGAATAACCTCAAAAACCGCATAAGCTTTCATGGTTCAGAAAAAAGCAAATAAGTTTATAGGAGCAAACCAATGATCGACACAAAGCAATTAAAAAAATACGCCAGAACGTGCGGAGCGGATGTTGTCAGGATAGGTTCCATGGCAGGCTGGGATGGGGCGCCAAAGCAGAATGATGCGCGTTATATCTTCCCGGATGCCAAATGCATCATCGGACTGGCTTTTCGCATACCGCGCGGGTATTTGCGGGGGATTGAGGAGGGAACTTTCTTTTCCGTTTATGAATTTATGGGATATTCCGGCATGAACCTTACCTACATGCCGGTGGCTTTGCGGGAAATAGTATGTTATATAGAAGATCATGGTTATGAGGCCGTGCCGATACCCAACTGGGATTCCCTCTCTGCGCAGGAACATACGGATTATCCCAAAATGTTCGGAAAAACGAGGGGATTTTACAGCCGGGCCGTCAGTCCCGATAAACCGCGTCCCGATGTTTCAATCAGCTATCGCGCGGCTGCGGTAATCTCAAATTTAGGGGAAATAGGCTGGAGCAAGATGGTGCTTACCCCGGAATTCGGTCCCCGTCAAAGAGTGGTGTTTATTCTGACCGATGCTTCGCTTGACTTGGATGAGCCCATTTCTCCGGGAACATTGTGTGACCGCTGCAGGCTTTGTGCAAAGAATTGCACGGGGCAGGCCATTCCCCTCAAGGATGGCGTGAAAGAACGGATTGCGGGACTTGAGATTGAACACTGCAATCTAAACTTGGCGCGTTGTTCAAATGCCTACAGCGGCGGCAACAGGAAATACAATCCCTTTTGGAGACCGGATGTAAAATTAAAAGAAAAAGATTTCATGAACGAATATGTTTCAAAAAAATATTTCGATCGAAAAAAGGGGCCATGTCCGCATCTGATGAGCTGCTGCCGGAATAATCCGGCGATTGAGGGCGGGCGGGGTTGCGTTCGCGCGTGCATGATTCATTTGGAGGAACAGGGGAAATTGAAAAACAAATTCGCGCATCCTTTCCGCAGGCGTAAGGAATGGACATTGGATTAAACAGGAATAAACCGAAGTGAAGAAACATAACATGAATAAAATCATGAACGTGAGACGAAACTTGCCGTTGATAATCAGCGGCGTCGCGCCGCATTGCTGTATGAAAGCCGGGCTTGGTCCGCCGCGCACGGAGTGCGCCGCCGGAGCGTTGATGCCGTGGGCCGGCAAGCTCTGGGCGGTGAGTTATTTGTCGAGCAAGGGTACTAGCGGCGTCGGAACCGGCTTGTTTGAAATTGACGAGAACCTTCATATGATCAAACGACGCGAGAGCGTGGAGGGCACTTATACCAACCGCATGATCCACTGTTCCACCAACCAGCTCATCATCGGCCCGCACGTGATTGATGCCGGGCATAAAGTCCGCAATATCGAGTCGCTTTACGATGTGCGTATTTGCAGTACCATGGCGCACTTAAAAGACCCGACGAACAAAGTATATATGCTCGGTATGGAGGGTGAGTTTTTCGAGATGGACGTCCATACGCTGAAGACCCGACAGTTATTCGATCTCAAGAGGGAACTGGATATTTCCGCCGTGCGCTGGCCGCATTTCAAGGCCGGTTACACGGCATTCGGCCGTGTCGTGGTTGCAAGCAATACGTATGATCACTGCGATTTTGAAGGGGCCGAATGCGCGGGCCGGCTTGGCGAATGGGATGGGAACCATTGGCGCATACTTGAGCGCACGGCTTTCTACGAGGTTAGCGGTCTGGGAGAGCTCTGCGGCACCATGTTTGCCACAGGGGCGGACAAGGCCTCAGCCATCCTTAAGGTGTTCACCAGGCGCGATGCTTCTTGGAAACGCTACCGGTTGCCCATGGCCAGCCATACCTTTGACCACGGCTGTTCGACCGAATGGCCGCGCATACGCCAGACCGAGCATGAGCGCCTGCTCATGGATTGTCATGGCATGTTTTATGAACTCTGTCCATGGGCTTATGACAATACAATCTGGGGCGTGAAACCGATCAGCACGCATCTTTGGGTGTTGGGTGATTTTTGCACTTATCGCGGCCTCTTGGTCATGGCCCCGGACAATGCCAGTCCGGCTTGGGATAATAATCCGTTTTGCGCCGAACCGCAGTCCGCTTTCTGGTTCGGAAAGACCGATGATCTCTGGCAGTTCGGAAAACCGAGCGGATGGGGCGGCCCATGGCGCGACACAAAGGTCATAAAAGGAGAGGCATCGGATCCGTATCTTATGACCGGCTTTGACAAAAAAAACTTGCATCTCACACACAAGTCTGACCGGCCGGTCAGTTTCACGGTTGAGGTGGACTTTTTGGTAATGGTTGCTGGAATATATACGACACCATTTCAGTTCCGGCCGGAGGCTACGTGCATCATGAATTTCCGGCCGCGTTCAGCGCACACTGGGTTCGAGTGGTCTCCAGCCGGTCCTGCGTTGCCACGGCCTGGTTTGTGTACACCTGAAATGTTAGGAGGCATGGTTTATGTTTTATAATCCTGGGATGGGAATTTATCAATTCGCGTCGGTTGTCAAAAGCGATTCGGCCCGCTGGGACCGTATCGAAAACCTGATGCGGCCGTGGGTCAAACGGGGTAAACGATGTATTATCCGCGTTTTTTCCTGCCGCCGCGCCGTGACTTTTGCGCAATCCGTGCCGTTTTCCCCGCTTTTCGTTAAGGAGAAAGGAATATGATGACATCACGTGAAAGATTGTTGGCCGTATTGCACCGTGAAATGCCGGATTGTGTTCCCTGCTGTCCGGATATTTCCAATATGGTTCCCTGCCGGTTGACAGGCAAACCATTCTGGGATATTTATGTGTATCAGAATCCGCCGTTATGGAAAGCCTATATTGACGCCCTGAGATATTTCGATATTGACGGAGGATTTGAACTGGAGTTGTCATTGAGCGATCTTTCCGGCGATAAGCCGGAATGGGAGCGGCGCATTGTGCGCCGGGATCGTGACGGCAGTTTTGTTACGCAGGAATATTGCCGGCAAACCGGCGAATGGAGCAAGCGCGTTGAGGTGCATACCCGCGATAATCCGCCCGCATGGGGAATAAGGCCCGAAAAGATCGGGTTGCCGGCCGTACCGAAGACATGGGAGGCAGTTAACGGGATAAGGCAATGGCCGGCCGGACTGGAATTATGGAAACTGATCAAAAAGGAAATGGGCGATCAGGGCGTGATCGGCATGTCAAGCGGCGGAGTAACGTGCCTGATCAGCGGGCCGGAAGAGGTTTGCGCATATTATGACGATCCCAGCCCCTTTTATCAGCGTCGGCAACAGGCCTTGCGCCGGGTTGAAACAGTAATGAACCGGATTGCAAAACTGGATGAGAAACCCGATTTTTTATTCTGCGGTTCTTCCGGTTCGCTTATATGGCAGACGCCGGAAATACTTCGGGAACTGTCGTTGCCGGTGTTGAAAAAGGCGGCGGAAATGGCCTGTGACCTTGGAATTCCGACTCATGCACATTCCTGTGGCCCGGAAAAAGAATTAGTGAGGATGGCGGCGGAGGAAACAAAATTGACGGTGATCGATCCCTTGGAAATCCCGCCCATGGGAGATTGTGACCTGAAGGAATTAAAAGGGCGCTATGGACACAAATTGGTCTTGAAAGGCAACCTCCATACCACCGAAGTGATGCTGAGAGGAAGCGTTGATGTCGTAGCCCGCGCCGCCAGGCAGGCCATAGATGACGCCGCAAGGGGCGGCGGGTTCATTTTGTCCACCGGCGACCAATGCGGACGCGACACGCCGGATGAAAACATCCGGATGATGGTGGATGCCGCGCGAACTTACGGACGATATTGATGAAAAACATTATAACAGAATCAGGGAAAATCATGGAACCAATTGCCTTGACAATTCATAAGGAACAGGAGAGTAGAGCGCCTGAAGCCTGGTCGCCATTGGACGTTCTTGTTATTCATGTCGAAACTAATGACAAGGCATTGCCTGCCTCGCAGGCTGATCTGATGGTGTTTGACGGTCAGAAACGGAATTATTTTGCGAGACATTTGTTCCTGGATAAGGATACGACCAAGGTTTCTTTCGTGGTCGGCGGTGCTGTCGGGCGGCACCGGATTGAAATCAAATTGTCAGAATCAAAATCCATAGCGGCTTCTGCGGATTTTTGCGTCAAGGCGACAACTTCCGTCGTTTCGTTATCGGCTCCGGATTATACGGACTTCTTTAACTCATTGCATGGATTGATCCGGGACCTTCCGAGATGGTATTCCCTGACGATATGCAACAAGAAGGTGCGGGGCATATTCTGGATCCGGGACCACACCCATTGTCTCAAGGGGTTTAAATATTTCGAGCCGGACTTGAAAAACATGGTGAACTTATTTCTGGACAACCAAATGCCGGGAGGGGGGTATTATGATTTTTTCGAGCTGACACCCGACAAATCCGCCGCAGCATTAAACTCCGCCGGTGAAGTGATTTTTAAACGTCAGGATTGTGAGGCAGATCTTGAGTATCTGTTGGTGGAAGCCGTTCATGCCGTCTGGCAGGCCACAGGCGATGACGATTGGATGCAGTCTTGCCTGACTAAATTGGAGAAGGGCCTGCATTACGCCTTCAGTCATCCTCGCCGCTGGTCAAAGGAGCACCAATTATTGAAGCGTCCCTTTACTATTGATACATGGGATTTCGAATATTTAGAGGAGGATCCCGCCAAAAGTAATAATCGCAGGTTGATCGCTCCGAACGGCTGGCTCTTGCGCATGATCGACGGCAGAACAAAATTCTGCATCATGCACGGCGACAACAGCGGGCTTATGAAAGCCTGCCATCTAATGGCATTGATGTGGAAACATTCCGGCTCAGATGACAAAAACAGGTACTGGGAGGAACAAGCGAAACAAATCCGGGGGCGCGCCAACCGTGTGTGCTGGAACGGGCGATTCTATACGCACCAGGTTCACATCGATCCGGTTAATATCCCCGTGGATGAAAGCTGTCAATTGAGCTTGAGCAACACCTATGACATAAACCGCGGATTACCATCGCATCGACAAGCCGTAAATATAATCCGGGAATACCAGCGGCGCAAGGAAATGCCCGGTTCATTTGCCGAATGGTTTTCCATTGACCCGCCATTTCCCAACGGAGTTTTCAAGGAAGGATTTTCTGAAGATGCTAAAGATTACGTGTTTGGCGATGCCTTTGAATACATTAACGGCACGGTCATGCCGTTGGTGGGCGGCGAATTGGCGCGGGCGTGTTTTGAACACGGATTTGAGCTCTATGGCGTTGACATTCTCCGGCGATTGCATGCATTGATCAAAAGGGATGGAAAGCTGTATTTCATGTATAATCGGGACGGCACGCCCTGGCATTTGCGCGGCTTGCCGGAACAGGAAGGCGGCCCCAATCTCTGGGGCACAACCGCGATTTTATATGCGCTTATGGAAGGGCTTGCCGGAATAGAGGATTGTCACAAATTGTATCAGAAGGTCAGAATTTCTCCGCGATGGGCCGCCACCAAGGCGCTGGACGTAAAGATAATTGCCGCTTACGAGAGTTCTCGCGATTATATTGCTTATCATTACCGTTATGATCAGAAATCAAATGTTATGGTCATAGACGTTGCCGGCAGCGCTGAAGAAATACTATTACATGTTCTGATGCCAGAAGGGCATGATGTTAAAACCATCCGCACCTCGGCAGATAAACAAATCATCGCCAGGGCGATCCGCGTGGAGAAAAGTCTTTACGTGGATTTCGAATTATCGCCGGCCGAAAACCATGTTGCGATTTACCTTATGCCGGAACAAAAGAGCGCAAAAACCTGCAGGAGATGAAAATGATTAATCGATCTGCTTCGAAAAGGTTAGGGTCGCCAATTGCAGCCCTGATCCTCATAAGCGCGTTTATGATAAAACCGTTGCATGCGGAGCCGTCCCCCAATCTTATTTCCGGCGACAGCAGTTTTGAGACCGGCCTCGGCGTCCTGACCCGCGGCTTTGAGACGGGACTCGGTGTCCTTAATGGTTGCGGCAGTTGGAGTAATAATTATTTTAAAATTGATGCCGCCGAAAGTCTGGATGGGAAACAGAGCCTGATAGTGCGAGGGGGAATCGGTTCGGCGCGGATACCAACCGAGCCGGGCAAGACCTATACGTTTTCACTCTATGCCAGGGGGAAAACAAATCGTGCTAAGGCCAGATTGTATTTAATCAATCCGGAATGGCGGCATACGTCCGATAAAGAGATAATCCTAAGTAAAAAATGGGAACGTTATTCCCTGACAATCAAGGCAAGACAATCCGAATACTGGCTGGCTTTCTCGGCCCCCGACGCCCGGGTTGACGCATGTCAGTTCGAGTTGGGAGATGAACCCACGCCTTACAGAAACAGGGAACCAATAAGCGTTGGAGCCCGCATTCGCACCAATGAGTATAATTATGTATTTTTTGCCGGCGAGGATGTTAATCTCGATCTTTCCGTCTACAAGGCATGGGGCGCTGAAAAAAGCAATGGATTTTTTTCATACAGGATTTGCGACTTTCTTGGAACGATAGTAACGCAGGAAGAATCGAAAATAGTGCTGGCCAAAGGGGAAAAATTTACCAGGTCTCTCTCGCTTAAACCGGAAAGGACAGGATTATATGTAGTCCGCAGCCGGTTTAAAGATGGGGAATGTTTGACGGATAGTCCTGTTCTTAGCTTTGCCGTAGTCAAACCTCCGCTTGACATTGCAAAAGGATTGGAACCATTCTGCGGCCTGAATCAGTTGTGTTATACGGGGCTCTCTGATTTATTTCGCGGTCCGGCGCGGATTGGGGCGAACTGGTCGGAAAATATCATAAAATGGAGCGAGGTCGAACCGGAAAGGGACAGGTTTGGCTGGAAACAGACGGACCAGATTTTTGATTTCAAAGAACGCGGCTATAAGGTCACCGCCACCCTGTGGCTGGGCAGAATTCCAAAATGGGCCTGGGATCCGGAAGAGAAAGCAGAGGCTGAAAAGCTTGGAATGGTGGCAATGGGATTATTGCCGGCAAAGGAACATCTTCGCGACTGGCGGAATTACGTCAGGGCAACGGCCGCCAGGTATAAAGACGCGGTTGACATCTGGGAGATTGGCGGGGAGGACGATCTGATTTGGGGACGGCACCCGTATTACCGGAAGAAGTATCCGGAATCAGTCACAAATTCGTTTGTGGCCGGTCCGGTTGCCGATAGACTGGGCGAAGTGATTGCCATTGCCGCGCAAGAGATAAAGAAAGTCAATCCTAGGGCAAGGATCGGGGCAGTAAGACCCAGTAATGCGGATTGCAACGGTTCGCTTCCGCGCTTTACGTTCTCGAGAGAAATATTCAAACGGAGCCGGGGAGAACTGAATGTGTTTCCGCTGGATTGTTATTGCCATCCTCCAACCTATCTTGGACCGTCCAAAGACCAACCGGCCAATTCGCCGCCTTTGGAAGATATTCTGCCGGAGATTCTTAATGATGCTCGAATTTGCGCAAAAGAATACGGCATGGAACATGTCTATATTTCGGAGTTCGGCTGGGCCTCGGATGTCAACGTTCCTCCCGACAGCATATATGCCCAGGATATAGTCAAGCGATTGTCTCGGACCTATTTGATTGCCCGCGCAACGCCGAATCTCCTTTTCTGCAGATGGTTCCGTATCCAGGGATGCCGGGAAGCCGGGAAATATGAGTATGGCCTCTGGCGGGATGGGATCCCTCTGCCGATGGTTCCGGCTTACAGTGCTGTGGCCGGGATCGTGGAAAATGTCGTTGAGTCAAAAAAAATGGATTTGGGATGCCGGACTATGGCCGTTGTCTTTAAAAAGACGGTCCCCGGCGATGGAATCATGGGATATATCCGGAGATTTTTCGGCAAAGATCAAACAGTCGGGTCCGTCTGGATGACTCGCGGTGAGGGAAAGATCACGATTGTCTCTCCGGAACAGATTTATGTTTTTGATGTGATGGGGAATGAAATGAGGCCGGAACACAAGGATAATGAAACAACCTTTAAAATCGGGGAGTTTCCCGTGTATCTTGAGATGAACAGCAGCAGAAGTTTTAAAAAACTGGAGCAGGCTGTTCTGGCGGCACGCCTCCATGTCCCCCCGCTGGAGATGAGTTTCACCACTCCCTGCATTGACAAGGGCATCTTGTCCCTTTATAGTCAGGTCAATTGTGATTTGAAGGCCAATGTTTCGCTGGAAATGCCCGGGAAAACCATTACGAAAGAATTGGTTATCCCCATGAAAAAAAATGCCTCCCTGAGTATTCCCCTTTCAGGTGAGATGATGAAAGAAACAATAACGGCAAAAGCAGACTGCGGCCGCGAATTCGAGAAGGCTGCCGCAGGTTTTCAAATTGAATTTGAAAAATGCGGACAAATGACTCGTCCGGTAAAAATAGATGGCGGCCTCTCGGAGTGGGAAGATCGGCCGTGCATTCTGATGGATAAACGGGGGCAGATATTGCCGCCTGATCCATGGGTTAGTTGGAGCGGGACAAACGATTTGGGCGCAAAAGTATACATGGGATGGGACGCCGCCAATTTTTATATGGCGGCGGATGTCACCGACGACAAGCAGTTTAACAATAAGACAGGATCCGATATTTGGAACGGCGATTCTATCCAGCTTGCTTTCGATCCCAGAGCGGACGGGGGCTTGCCGGGCAAGAATGGATATAACGATGATGATTATGATTTGACAATTGCATTAACCAGGGATGGCCCTCGAGCATACGAATTCGCCGGTCCCGTAAAAGATTTGTGGCGACAATGTGAGTATACGGTAATCCGCGACGAAACGAAGAAAAAAACCTGCTATGAGTTGAAAATCCCTTGGAAAGCTTTGAACATTAAGCCTAAAGATGGTATGGTTTTCGGCTTCAATTTCGTCATTTTTGACGATGACGAGGGCGCCGGGCAAACCTATTGGTATCAGTTGGCGGACGGGATCACCAACGGCAAAAGGCCGGGAATGTTTAAGAAGTTTGTGTTGACAAAATGAGAATGGCTTAGGAAAGGAATACCGTAATGAGAGCCGCCTCTATACTCAGATATGCCGTTACTCCGATACTTGCCTGCGCGTTCTGCGCCGTCGCGTATGCCGCCACGCATTATGTTCGGTCGCCGGGAACATGCACCAACACAGCATTACAATATCCTTACACAAACTGGGACACTGCCGCCACGCAGATTCACTGGGCGGTCGATGCCGCAGTGGGAGGCGATACTGTGCTGGTGAGCAACGGCACGTATTACCTGACCAATAAGGTAAGCATTGCCGTCGCGTTAACCACGACCAGCGTGAACGGACGTAATGTCACGATTGTGGACGGAAATAACTATCCTGGCAAGCAGGTTACCAACAGATGTTTCAGTATCCTTGCCGCCGCGATATTGGACGGTTTTACGGTCAGAAACGGATTTGTAAGCGGCGGCGGCGGCGGTATTTATTGTAGTTCCGGCGGGCAGGTTAAAAATTGTTTGATAACGGCCAATACCTCCACCAATACCTCAAATAATGGAGGGGGAATATACCTGCTTGATGGAACAATATCCAACTGCGATATTATTGGGAACCTCAGCGCATATGGAATGGGGGGAGGGATATTTGCCAATGGAACCTCATGGGTTATAAATTGCGCCATAGCCAGCAATACGGCAAGTCCTATGTCTACTGGAGGAGAAGTTAAGGGCGGCGGCATATTCGCGTTCGGGAATTCGGTGGTTATTGACAAGTGTAATATTTATGAAAATGACGCTACGGGAAGCGCAGGACAGGGCGGCGGTGCATTACTGCAAAACGGCCCCATCTTGCGCAATTCGCTTGTTTATAATAACAGAGCCAATAATGGCGAAGGCGGCGGAGTTTTCATCTATTATTCCTACGGCAAAATTCAAAACTGCACAATAGTCAGTAACTATGCCAATAATGGAGGGGGAATTTGGGCATCTACCGCCGCCCAAAATACATCTTATATTGAAAATACCGTTTGTTATTTAAACAGAGGGGCAAGCAGTAATTTTTATGTATCCACAGTCTTGGGTAATACCGGTTACCTGTATATCGTCAATAGCTGCATAGCGCCGACGAGCGCGTTCCCGACCGCTGCCATCGCCGGATATTATTACGCCAATAATATCCAAACAAATCCGCAGTTTGCGGGTAAGGACGCCGGAAATTTTCGGCTGGGGCAAGGTTCACCCTGCATAAATTCCGGGACGAACGAATCCTGGATGAATCTGGATTTGGATGGGCATTCCCGAATTGACCGTTTTTCTGGAATGGCTGACATGGGATGTTATGAATATATTTTTACCGGTATGAAGTTTGATGCTCGCTAACGGGAGGATAACATATGGTTTCCGGGAATCTGAAGGTTGCCTTCGCTCTTGCTGAAAGATTTAAACAGAATTGTTTTTCTGAATGCGACATGAAGAGGCTCTCCGCCTTTGCCGCGGTTAGAGATAAAACCGTTCCGGAACTGGATGCGATGCAAATGCGGGAGCTTTTTTGCGGCGCCGAGGCCGTTGTCACTTCGTGGGGAACCCCTGCGGTGACAACCGAGCTTTTGCGCGAGGCCAAATACTTGCGGTTGATCTGCCATTGTGCCGGTTCCGTGAAAGGAATGATCGATGGCCGGGTATGGGCTGATATCCGCCGGCGGAATATCCTCATTTCAACCACTTCGACGGCATTGGGCATAGGCGTGGCAGAGTTCACCCTGGGAATGATCATTGCGGGATTGAAAAAGACGTTTTTCATGCGTGATGAAATTCGGAAAGGCCAATGGCGGGAATTACAGGGGCGTTGGTTCGATCAACCGGAGAATGCCCTTGTTCCGGCAGAGCCGTATGACATTACCATCGGCGTTATCGGAGCCGGTTGTTGCGGCAGTCATTTGATTAAGTTGCTCCGGAATTTTGAAGTAAAAATCCTGGTTTACGATCCTTACAAAACCGCGGAGGATTGTTGCGGCATCGGCGCGGAAAAGTCGGAGTTGGAACGCCTCGTTGAAAGTTCGGATGTGATTACCGTTCACGCCCCGAATATTCCCAAGACAAAAGGCTTGATCAGTCGGGAACTTTTGCGGAAAGTAAAAAACGGTGCCCTGTTCATCAACACTGCTCCCGGCATTGAAATCGATGAGGAAGCGTTGATTGAAGAGCTCAAAACCGGCCGCTTTTATGCCTGCCTTGACCAGACAATAGTCCAACCGGCGCCGCATAATCACCCGTTGCGCAACATGAAAAACGTGATGCTCACGCCTCACATTGCCGGGCATGTATCCAATGGCTTTAAGCGCCAGGGCAAATGCGTTGTCGATGAGCTGGAACGTTTCGCCAGGGGCGAAAAACTCAAGTATATCCTGAATCTGGAACGCCTGAGCATCATCGAGTGAGGTGAATTAATCCGAGCTCCGTTCATGCCATTGAAGAATTATCTTTTTTGCCCTCCCAAGCCAAAAAAATGACCCCTGAAGCCATTGCTTTTTCCGGGTTTAACGGCATCATTTTGTCAATCAGGCGGATAGTCTGTAGCTGTTTAGGGGTTTTAAGAGTATCATGTCCACTGAACTTAGGATCGAAAAATATCGGATAAATTCTGCTGATTTGGGCGTTGAAAGCCCTCTGTCGCCCCTGCATCCGCCCGCCAGTTTCGCCTGCGGCATGAAGATTGACGGCACTGTGCCGCCTCAGGCGCGAAAATATCTTGGCTATGGCCTGGACAAGGGATGTTTGCCATACAGCCTGCAGGATGGATACAACCGCAGCCGGCATGAGTCCGAGATGAAGGCGGCAGTGCTGGAAAACGAAATACTGAGAGCGACTTTTCTGCTCGAATACGGCGGCCGTTTGTGGTCGCTGGTCCACAAGCCCACCGGCCGCGAACTTCTTTATGTCAACCCCGTGTTTCAACCGGCCAATCTTGCCATTCGCAACGCCTGGTTTTCCGGCGGCGTGGAATGGAACGTTTCGTTGAGGGGGCACAGTCCGCATACCTGTTCATCCATGTTTGCTGGCCGTGTTATCGGCAGGGATGGCGCTCCAATTCTGCGTTTGTGGGAATGGGAAAGATTGCGGCAAATACCCTATCAGATTGATTTCAGTCTTCCTGAAAAGTCACCCTGGTTGTTTGTTCGCGTGCGCATAATCAATCCGCACGGCCATGAGGTGCCAATGTATTGGTGGTCAAATATTGCGGTACCGGAAAGGAAAGACATCCGCGTCCTGGTTCCGGCCAAGGCCGCTTATCACTTTGACTACAGCAAGGTGATGTCCAGAATACCCGTGCCATATGATGAAGCCGGGGCCGATGCAAGTTATTCAACCAACTTACGGAAGGCGTCGGATTACTTTTACGACATTGAAGACGGGAATCGCCCCTGGATTGCGGCGCTTGACGCCGGAGGGGAGGGGCTGATTCAAGCCTCCACCTCGCGTTTATGCGGACGCAAGTTGTTCGCCTGGGGCATGTGCACGGGAGGGCGTAACTGGCAAAAATTTCTTTCAGGCGGTCAATCGCCCTATATTGAAATCCAGGCCGGCCTGGCGCGGACCCAATATGAGTGTTGTCCCATGCCGGCCGGCGCGCAATGGGACTGGCTGGAAGCCTACGGCTTGATGTTCGCAAACGCGGAAAAGGCGCACGGCCGGGACTGGCCGGCGGCTTGCAGTGAAGTTGAAAATTGCCTGGAAAAGATGCTTCCCATCTCGGATATGGATGCGGAACTGAAACACACCGAAGCGGATGCCGGCAAACCGCCGATCGAAATTTTACATCGCGGCTCCGGATGGGGCGCCCTTGAATTGCGCCGTAGAAAATTGGCCGGAGAAAAACCGTTCTGTCAGAACTCGCTTGTATTTGACGAAGCTTCCCTTGGAGACGAGCAAAAACCCTGGCTGGCATTGCTGGAAAATGGGGCATTACCTGAACAGGGTCGGGATCGCCCGTCCTGCGGCTGGATGGTGCAGGAAGAATGGTATCATCTTCTCCGGAATGCGGTTGAACAGGGGCGGGGAGAGCATTGGGTGAGCTGTCTGCATCTTGGCGTGATGGAATATCATTCTGGGAAAAAAAAGGCCGCGCGGCAGGCCTGGGAGAAATCGCTTGAACACAAGCGAACTGCCTGGGCTTTGAGAAATCTGGCTGTTCTTGCCGGAGACGAAAAAAGGACGGTTCAGGCGGCCGAATTGTACAGGGAGGCGATCGAAATGGCGCCGACAGTCATGCCGCTTCTGATGGAAGCTCTTCGTTCATGGCTTGAGGCGCGCCGGTTCAAGGAAACTCTGGAATTTATTCGCAAGCAACCTGCTGGCATCCGCGAACACGGCCGGACGAAAACCCTGGAAGCATGCGCGCTGATGGAGTTGGGCAGATTTGACGAGGCGGAATCCATTCTGATGAGCGGCTTGGAGGTGGCGGAACTGCGCGAAGGGGAGATTGCCCTTTCTGATCTCTGGTACACGATTCAGGAGCGAAGACTTGCCGCCGGATTAAAATGTTCGGTCGATGACAAAATCAGAAAACGCGTCCGTCAGGAATCGGCCCTGCCGGCGCAATTGGACTTCAGAATGACGGAATAATTATGGCTCCTCGGTACAATTTGTGGGTCGTTAATTGTCAGACAATTCCGCAACCTATTCATTCTGAGAAAACTCACCACGGAGACACAGAGATAAGAAAAGAGGAGATTTTGTCAAATTTGAGATTAGCGTTCCGCTACTCCGAAATTTGACAAAACGGTCTATGTGTGGGAAAAAGACGAGAGATTTCATAGCACCATCCGTTTAAGCCCCTGTTTAAGGGTCGGAACATTGAAATTGATTAGCAGTCCAACCCGGCAATTGGTCAGTTTCATATAAGTCAATAGTTGTGCCTCATGAATCGTTTCCAGTTGAGTAACCGCCTTTAACTCCACCACAACCTTCTTTTGCACAACAAAATCAAGTCGCAAATCATTCCCGACTCGTTCGCCTTTATAAATCAGCGGCAGGCTCATTTGATTCTCAAAAGACATGTTCCTTAATCGCAATTCAACACACATACTCTTTTCGTAGATTTCTTCGTACAGTGATAACGTACGCTATTTTTCGCACTTTTCAAAAGGCAGTACTCCCGCTAGACATGGGAAGTCAAACAGCAACCCATAATCGATCCTGCTGGAGAGGCGGGATCAACT
>Ga0209749_1001625_pt1 | contig 18701 bp, 12 predicted proteins | sample EPASupsiteSAE347_FD_187267 | JGI IMG/M metagenome (GOLD analysis project Ga0209749, IMG submission 187267) | Bioremediated contaminated groundwater from EPA Superfund site, New Mexico - Sample SAE3-47 (SPAdes) (version 2) | ecosystem: Environmental > Aquatic > Deep subsurface > Groundwater >... | reverse complement strand
AGGGCGCGCGAACTGGTGCGCGTGGGCCTGGCGCGGGCCATGAATGATTTGGCCGTGAAATTGGGAACTAATGGGCTTATGAGCCAGGTTGGCGGCACAAACTATCCATTATGGGGCGTCACCAATTCATACACAAATACTGATGGCTTCGGTGGCGCGCGCTGGGCGGTCGGCATTACGAATTCCAGGGGAGAGGCCGCCAATTACATTCCCCGCGCATTATGGCGTGAGGTCACGAATGCCGATGCGTGTAATTCTTCCAATCATTGGCTGGCGGTGGAACAGTTTGTGATTACGAACGATCATGGGACAAACGTGATTGTCGAGTCGAATCTCATTGGCCGGGTGGCATATATGATCATTAACTGTTCCGGCTTGCTGGACGCCAATTATGCCGGCGGAGTTCCGCGCACTAATGGAACTACTCCGGCGGAAATAGCAATCGCAAACCTTGGCGATGCCGCTGATTTTGCCTATCGTTTTGCCGAAGACAGGCGGACCAATTCGATCCGATATGAAACATTGGCGCATTTGAATTCCTTGCCGACAAATAAATTATTTCATGCGCCCGCGAGCAATCTTTTCGTTTATTCCCGCGCTTTGCCGGGATATTGGTCCAATAATGTGATTCCCTCGTTGTCTCAGATTATGCCCCAGGTCAATCTGTCGGGAGATGCAAACAGTCTTTCTGGCCGAAGGACTGAAATCACGGATGCCTTGGTGAATATTGGTTTTACCTCGTCGCAAGCATATATTATTTGGAGGAATCTAATGGATTACGCTGATCCGGATTCGGTTCCAATATATTTGGATAGCACATGCGTCGAGGCCGTGCCGATGATTAACGAGGTTGCAATCAGCAATAGGATCGAGCAAGTGCCTGCCGTAGTTCCGGCCAAATATCAAAGTTATTCTGAAGTTGATATTGAGTGGTGGTGTCCCTTTGTTGCAATTGATAATACCGCAACATATCAACTGAAATGTACGAGCGTCAGTATTGCGGCGCTTTCGGCGGCTTCTTCGCCTTCTCTTGTACCTCTTTCTCCTCTCGTCGTGCAGTTCGCTTTCACGCCGGAAGCGAATGGTATGGGCGTTGTCCACATGCCGCTTGGCAATTCGGCCCAGTCGCTGGATAATAGCATTACATTCAGGACAACATTATTCTTTGATATTTTGCGGAACGGGCAAGTAGTGGATCAGGTTGATTCTTTAGTGATAGATTCCGTTTCCATGCCTGTTAGCCAGATCAGTTGGACCAACAGGGAATGTGTTGATCCCAGATTTAATGCTTATTCAGCCCAGTGGGGGAATCTAGCTGGGGCTTCGGCGCATAGTTTGGGATGTACCAATGCAATTACAACAAACTGGTGGAATGATTATCCTGATTTCGATACAAATTCTGAAATGTACGTGGCAAATACAAATCTTAAATCCGTGGCAGAATTGGGGTATCTGGTGTATGCGCCGTGGCAGACCGTAAAACTATATGGCCCGAATCGTCATCGTGTATTGGACGTTTTCGGTCTTTCGGCCGATACGAACGATGTTTTTATGACAAATACGGTTTATCGCGGGTTGTTGAACTGCAATTCGAACGTTTCCACGGATGCTACCGCCGTTGTTTTTGCGGATATGTTGGTCAATCAATATCCGGACGATCAGGCAGGCCATCGTGTAACTATGGATGAGGCGCGCGGGGTGGTGTTTTCGAATGTTTTCAAAGGCGGGATATACACGAATCTTTCGGATATAGGGCGAGGTTTGACGGATTTTCCCGGAGCGACAAACGAACTGCAACGGGAGGCTTATTTCCGCAATGCCTTCAATTTGTTCAATCTGCGCCAGAACGTGTTCACGATCATCATAGAGGCGCACGCGGCCTCTGGTCCGGGCGACACCATGCCGAGAAATATCCCCAAAAATCCCGCCCGACAGCGGGCCGTGGCGATCGTCTGGCGCGATCCGTTCACGGGAGAAATGTTTGTGAGAAATATCAAGTGGCTGGGAGATTAGAACCCAACGCGGGCATGTAGCCGCAACCAAAATGATTTTAGTACCTCAATGGTGAGATACTGCCAAGAAAAACAAGAAACAGAAATATTTACCACGGAGGTCACGAAGACACGGAGATAACCCAAGAGGAGATTTTTTTCATCCCGATGGAAATCGGGATGAAAAAAAAACGGTTTAAGCTGGAGGAATACGGGGAGACGGACAAAAACCTTCCTTCCTGCTCCAACGAAAAAGTCTTGCTTAAAATCTGTTTTGCCGTTCAGGCAAAATAGATTTTAAGCAACCTCTTCTTGTGCCAATCTCTGTGCCTCTGTGATCTCCGTGGTTAGATTGCGGGCATGGCCCGCGTTGGTGGAGGGCGAACCTGCGGTGAGCCGACGTTAGAATGGCTCGGCTCCCCCCTTCGCTCGGAAGCTACGGCGGGGCAGGCAGCCTCGCCCTCCAACTTCTCCGCAAAGAGAGATAAAAACAAAGCGCATAAAAAATTGACTTCCGTAAGGATATGGTTAAAATTCGACATTTATTTCAACCGTTAAATTGGAGGTTCGGCATGAAGATTAAATGGTTGTGGCGCGTTTTGCTGGTATCGGTTTTTGCGTATGTTCTCCTGGCGGGCGGAGATGTTCTGGCCCAGGCGCGCAAGTCCGGCGCATCGGCCGCCGCTGCCGGCGCCGCAACGCCGGTGGTCGGTAAAGAGGGGATAACCATTAAAAAGTTCGAGTTGAACGCCAATATCAAGGCGCCCGATTACAGCAGTAATGCCAATGAGGCCACGCTTATACCGACGCCATGGGCAAGGGTTCTTGTGAAATTCGACGTCAACACCGAGGCCGAATGGCTGGACCAGCTTGAGATGAAGTTTTATGTGCTGGTCAAAAGCCAGAAGACCGGCGTTTATACCGTCCTGACCGGCGCCTTTGTTTACGCTGAAGTTCCCCGGGGCCGCAATCACCAGGTTGCCGTGTACTTGCGCCCGCGCACGGTGGAACGCTTCGGCGTTCCGGAGCAGGCCGGCGTTGAAATCAATTTGCGCGGCGAAACCGCCGCTGTCGGGAGCGCGCCGGGCAGCTCCAGGTGGTGGCAGAACCCGCAGGTTGCCAATCTGAAGTCTCAGGAGGGTTATATTTTGGATCGTTCGCAGAGTCCCTTTGCGCTTATCGCGCCGGATAATTACGAAATTTTGAGAGGAAAATAACGGAGAGAGTGACAAAGGCACATAGGCAGAAGGCACATAGTGGCGGAATAGTGTATATGTCCGAATCATAAACTTTGTGCCTCTGTGCCTATGCCGCTTTGTGCCGGATTTTTAAAATGGCTTTATTCGGATCAAACAGGGTGTTGGCGGTCGATATCGGCGCCAGCCAGATAAAGTTGGGCGAGTTTGCCTTCGGCAAGGCCGGTATGGAATTGCTCGGCATTCATCAATTGCCGCTTAACGTCGCTGCGCAATCGGGCGATCTTTCCTCGGAAGCCGACGCCACGCTTTCCATTGTCAATGCCCTGCAAAGCGTCATTAAAGAGAAGAAAATACGGCCGGCGCCCGTGGTGCTTTCGGTCACCGGACAATCCGCGTTTCTGCGCCTGGTAAAACTTCCGCCGGTAAAGCGCAGCAAGATTTACCAGACCGTGCTTTACGAGGCCCAGCAGAACGTTCCGTTCCCCATTGAAGAGGTGGTCTGGGACTATCAACTCATGGGCGCTTCCGAGACCGAATTGAACGTCATGCTGGTCGTAATCAAGAGGGACATTATCGAAAATCTGACCGATTGCGTGGAGGCCGTTGGCCTGGAGGTCGAGCTTGTCGATGTGGCTCCCATGGCGCTCTATAATGCCGTTTGCTACAATTACGGCGACCTCGGCGAATGCACGCTCGTGATCGACATCGGCGCGCGTTCCACCAACCTGGTGTTTATGGAATCCGGCCAGTTCTGGAGCCGCAACCTGCCCCTGGTCGGTTCCGGGAACATGATCACCCAGCAGTTGATGAAGGAGTTCAATCTGCCCTTCAAGGACGCCGAGGAGTTGAAGTTCGCCCACGCTTCGGTCGCTTTCGGCGGAGCTTATGAGGATTACTCGGACAAGGTGATTTCCAAGGTTTCCAAGACCGTGCGCGGCGTGATGACGCGCCTGCATATCGAGATGGAACGCTCCATCAATTTTTACCGCACTCAACAGGGCGGCCGCGCCCCGACCCGCCTGCTGCTGGCCGGCGGCGGTTCGGTGATCGCGCGCACCGACGAGTTTTTCAAGGAAAAAATGAAGATCGACGTGGAGTATTTCAATCCCTTTAAGAACATAATTGTCAGCGAAAGCATAACCGAGGAGGAAATCGGCCAGTGTGCGCACCTGATGGGCGAGGTGGTGGGCGTGGGGTTGCGCCATGCCCTGCCGTGTCCGCTGGAAATCAATCTTTTGCCCCCGAAAGTCACGGAGGAACGCGGTTTCCGCCGCAAGCAGCCGTTCCTGGTCGCGGCGGCCGCCGGACTGGTCTTGATTGCCTTTTTGTGGACTCTTTATTTTTCCGTGATGACTGCGCGTTTGCACGAGAAGCAGGTCAAAATCGGGGAAAAAGCCGCGCAGTTGGAGGCGGTGGAACAAAAACTCCAGCCGCTTGAAAAAAAGCAGGAGCTGTTGCGCCGGCAGATACTCGAATTGGACGACGTTGCCCGGCAGCGAACCGGCTGGCTTGAGATCCTGAATGGAATTCGTTCCTGCATGCCGGACGGCATGTGGCTTGTTTCGTTGAAGCCCGATTATAAGGCGCCGCCGGCCGGCGCCAGGCAGCAGCCGGCTCAGGGGGCGCAGCGGCGCGGAGGGAAACCTTCGCCTGCGGCCGAGCAACAGCAGTGCAACATGATCAAAATAGAAGGCCGCATTTTTGCCGATAAGGCCAGCGATGACTCGGTCTCCCAATTCGAGAGCAGATTGGTTGAGTTGCCCATGTTCGGCACGAACACCGTCATCACCTCTCTGCCCATGCCGGCCCAAAGTGATTTCGCCCGCTCTTTTACAATGGAAATAGAATTGAAGGAATGATGGACTGGATCAAAAAATACCTGGTGTTCGCGCTTTGCCTGGCTGCGGCGTTTGTTCTGCTGCTTGCGGTGGGCGCGCGTCTTTTCTTTGTTTATAAGAGTTATCAGAAGGAAAAGCGGGAATTGAGCGGCATCGGCGGCCGTCTCGACCAGTTGTATAACCGCGATCCCTTTCCTTCGGCCGCGAATGTGGCGCTGGCAAAAACGCGCCTGGACGACCTGATCGACGAATACAACGAGTTGTACGGCCTTCTCAGCTCCGGCCAGATCCGGCCGGCGGCCATGGATGCGTACGCCTTTAACGTTTATCTCGAAAAGAAGCTGCAAAGCATCAAGAACAAACTCGCGGCCGGCCGCGTCGTTTTCTCCGACAAGGATGCCTTTGGTTTCGACAAATACACGAGCGGAAACCTGCCGAACAGCAGGGATGTGCCGCGCCTGGTCCAGCAGTTGCAGATGATGGAGCAGGTCTGCAATGTCCTGCCCGAGGCGGGCGTCAGCGAACTTTCTTCGTTTATGCGCGACCAGTTCGACGCCTCGGCCGCGGCCGAGGCGTCGCCTGCCGGCCGTCAGCGCTCCCCCCGGCAGCCCGCCGGCTCCGCCCCGGCGGCCGAGGAGAGTCTTTGCTCGTCCCAGCATTTTAAAATGGCCTTTCGCGCCAAGGAGGGGGCTGTGGTGGACTTTCTCAACCGGCTGGCGCGGTTGCCCATGTTTATCGTTGTGACCTGCGTGGAAATAAAGAACCCCCGCCTTGACACTTCCCTCGGCGCATTGCCCGCCAAGCCGGCAGTGACAAACGCGCCCGCGGAGCAGACCGAGCTTTCGCGCGAACAGCGCATCGTCATGGGCCGCGAGGAATTGGACGTGAGCCTTGAAATGGATGTTTATAATTTCGGGACGCCGACGGATTATCTTAAAGGCAAATTGAAAATATAACCGGCATGAAACCGTGAACATGAGAAAAGAGGAAATAACAGCCTGGTTGCGGGCCTACTACGACAAGTTTCTCCTGATCGTGGCGCTGCTCGGAATTCTGCTCTCGCTTTCATACCTGATTTATTCGGCCGGCCGGGAGAAAAAATCGCTCTCCGAACTGCAGTGGGAACAGGCGCTCCCGGTCCGACCCGTCCATAAAAACACCGTCCTGTCCCAGTCGTTCGGCGCCGTGGAGGCGATCCTGGCTCCTTTCCAGATCGGCGGCTGGACAAACAGGCTGGCCACGGCCGAATTGAGGGTGTCCTGCGTTAAATGCGGCCGGCCGATACCGATCAAGGCGGAACAGTGTCCCTTCTCCAATTGCCGCGCTCCGCAGCCGAAAATTATTTCCGCCGCCGAGAGGGACGCCGACTACGACCGCATCCCGGACGAATGGGAAAAGCAATATGGACTTAATCCGGCCATGGATGACGCCGCGCAGGACGCCGACGCCGACGGCTTTTCGAATTACGAAGAATACCTCGCGCGTACGAATCCCAAAGACCCGAACAGCTCCCCCCCGCCGGTCGCCAAGCTGCGCGTGGTCAAAACGGGCTCGATTCCATTCCCGCTGATCTTCAGGGGGAAGATCGAGACCACCAGGGGCAGCATGTCCTTCCAGGTCAAAAGCGTGAAAACCGGCCGGGATAATTTTGTCCGCCTCGGCGAAACCGTGGAAGGTTATCTGATAGCCGGTTATGAGCCGAAAACCAGAAAAATTAGCCGGGGCACCTTTGAAATTGAAGAGGATGTCTCCGTCTTGAAGTTGACCAGGGACGGAAAAACTTATCAATTGGTAATGGGCGATAAAAACAGCGCCGGCGCGCAGGCCGCCCGGCTCATTTATTTGATTGACAATACCGAGTTCATGGTTAAAAAAGATGATGTTTTGTCGCTTAAAAATTTCAAGTACAAAATTGTTGACATCAAGGGTAAAAATGTTATCGTGCAGGACATGCAATCAGGCGCGCAATTAACCCTGGAACCGTCTGAAGGATTGCTTAAATAAATCCCCTTCGAAATTTTTTTCGACGTGGTTGGAGAGAAAATAGTTAAGGGCGGAAAGTGAGAATAACAGCGCTTTATTATATCGGGTTAATTTTTCTGGTTTTCGGCATTTTTTACCTGAGTGCTCAAGACGACAATCAGCAGGCTGACAATCCTGAACAACCGGCAGCGCAATCCAATGTGACCGTGGAAACTTCCTCCGGTGTTTCAGCCGCAACCTCGAGCCAAACATCCGTTTCCGAACCATCCGCCGCTTCCGTGATTGAAACAAACGCGTCCGCGCCGACATCCGGCGCTTCGAAGGATGAAGCCGCTGAAAACGGAGCCTCCGGGGCAAAGTCAGCCGGCCAGGCGCGAGACTCAGGCAGTCCGGCCGGCGTTTCCGCTGAAAAATCTGAAGCGGCCGAGCCGGCGCAGACAACGCAGGAAGACCGGACGAAGGCGGGCGCGGTTGCGGATCTGGAGAAAGAAAAGGAGAAGGGCGAGGCAAAGGAAGCGGACATGGCGGATTTTGCGGTCGAGCGCGCCAAGCCGTCCGCCGAAACAAACCGACCGGCTTCCGGAGAAAAAAGGTCGTTCTGGGGAAGATTGTTCGGCTCCGGTAAAAAATCGGCAGCAACTGCGGCGGCTGCGGAAGAGATGCATTCCTCCGGTCCGGGCACTAATCAGCCGGCGGCTACGGACAGGCAGCTTACGGCCGCTGAGTTGTTCGCCGCCCAGGAGGAAGTCCGCCGCCAGGCAAAGGAAGTGGAAAGCCTGAAGCGGCTGGACGAGGCTTATCAGGCGATGAGCCGCAACGAATTTGATGAGGCGCTCGATATCTTTTCCGACGCCCTGGGCATGATGCCGGTGCGGCCGCATACGGTTGAAACCAGGCAAAAGGCGCGCATGAGCGAGGCCGAGTGCGAATACCGTCTTGCCCTGCAAGATTACCGCGATGGAAGGGTCGACGAGGCAAAGAAAGCCATCAGCCGCGCCCTTGAGTATTATCCCCAGCACGTCGGAGCGGCCCGCCTTACCGAAAAAATCAAGCAGGATGAGACCCGCAAGGCTAAAATTGACCTGCAGCCGGTGCCTTTGCGGAAGTCCCCGGAGTATTTGAGCAGGCAGAAGACGATCAGGGAGGAAATGAAGCGCGGCCGCGAATACACGAGCATGAGGGAGTACAATAAGGCCGAGGAGGAATATAAGAGCGTGCTTATAGCCGATCCTCTCAACGAGGCTGCCTCCTCCAGCCTCAGGAAAATTTCCGAAAAACGGTATGATTTTGAGACCGAGGAATTTGAGCGCACCAAGGCTGAAATGCTGTTCCAAATCCGCGATGCCTGGACGCCTCCGGTGAAAAAGGCGGTTGTCAAGAGGGAGGGCGTCACCGGCGAAACCATGGTGGTTTCTTCCGCCCAAAAGCGTCTCGAGAAAAAACTTGACAGCATCGTGATGAAAAAGATCGATTTCCAGGATGCCTCCATATCCGACGTCGTCAAGTTTTTGAATGAGCGCAGTCGCGAATACGACGTCGAATCTCCGCCGGGAGAACGCGGCGTCAATGTTATTTTCAGGCCGCGCTACCCGGGCCGCGCCGCTCCTGCCGTTGCGGCCCCGGTTCAGAAAGCCGAGGCTGCCGACCTTCTGACGACCGAGGAGGCCAAACCGGCAGCCGGAGCCGAAGGTGCGGAGGGAGTTCCCAGGATTACGCTTTCCCTGAATGACGTCGACTTGCGCACGGCCCTCAAGTATATCACTGAAAACGCCGGTTTGAAGTTCCGGGCCGATGACAAGGCCGTTGTCATCTACCATGCCGATACGGTTTATGGAGAGTTGGAAACGCGCACTTACAAGGTTTTTGCCTCCATGGTTGAAATGATGCAGGGCGGTGGGGCCGCGCCTGCCGCCACTCCGGCCGAGGGCGAAAAACTCCAGCTCGGCGGCGGCAGCATGGGGGCCGGCCTGCCTGCCGAGCGGCAGGATATGAAACAGTTTTTTGTCGATGCCGGCGTGCCTTTTCCGGAGGGAACTTCCATCAAATATCTGCCCAGCCAGAGTCTGCTGATCGTCAAAAATACCGTGGAAAATCTGGAGGCCATGGAGCGCTTGCTGGGCAAAATCAACGAGCCGCCGTTGCAGGTTGAAATAGAGGCGCGTTTCGTCGAAATCGGACAGAACGATCTCGAGGAACTCGGCCTGGAGTGGCTTTTGACGGATAACTGGCAGCTTGCCCAGAAAACCGGCGGCAACCTTCCCCCGAGCATGCGCGAGCGCGTCCAGATGAATAAGAATGATTTTACCAAGGGATTGCGGAATTTTTCGTTGGTCAACGGCCAGGCTGTGCCGCAGTCGCAGGGCACCATGGCCGGCCTTGTGTCCATTTCGAGCATTTTGACCAACCCGGAGTTGACCGTGATTCTCCATGCCCTGGAACAGAAGGACGGCGCAAATCTTCTTTCCGCACCCAAGGTGACGACCAAGAGCGGCACCGGAGCGTCAATAAAAGTCATCGAAGAATTGATTTATCCGACCGCCTATGACCAGAACGCCCAGTCGATCGGCACGACCACGTCCGGAAATCAAAGCCTTGTGCAGGTAATCGTGACGCCCTCCAGTTTTGAGACCAGAGACGTTGGCGTGCTTCTTGAGGTTACGCCTACGGTTGGGCCGGACAAGGAAACGATCGACCTGGCCATGAACCCCCAGGTCGTCGAGTTGCAAGAATGGATCGATTATGGTTCCGATGTGCCTACCGGGGATCCCACCAGGACCCAACATCTATCCTTGAACCAGCCGATCTTTCATAGCAGGCAGATCACCACCAGCATTTCCATCTGGGACGGCCAGACCGTTGTCATGGGCGGTTTGATCACGGAAACGCAGCAGACCACGGAGGACAAAATTCCGTTTCTTGGCGATATTCCGCTGCTTGGTTATCTTTTCAAAAGCAAGACCAGCAACAGCGTTAAGAAGAATCTTTTGATTTTTGTCACGGCCAACCTGGTCGACCCGGCCGGCAACAAGATTAAAAAAGGCGCGGCAGCCGCGTCGCTCGCGGCTGCCGGTGAAAGCATCACCGCCACGGCGAACCCGTAACTGTGGGGCTGCGCCGCCTACGGCAGGTTCCGCCGGAGCGTTACCCCGATATAACAACTTGCGCCGCGCAACGGCGCTCAGGTATGAATTCGCGTATTATCCTGATAGACGCTTTGGGTGTCATTTATCGTTCGTTTTATGCCATCAAGGCCCTGGCGACCAGCGCCGGCCGGCCGACCAACGCCGTTTATGGGTTCATCAAAACCTTTGCGCAAATCAGGCGGGTCTGGCAGCCGACTCACGTCTGCGTGGTTTTTGACGGCGGTCTTCCGGAAAAACGGAAAAAGCTGCTCGAAACTTACAAGTCCCAGCGTCCGCCCATGCCGGATCAGTTGCGCCTTCAGCTTGACGATATCAGGGAATATCTTGACGCGGCCCGGTTGTTCAATCTGCGGGTTGAAGGTCAGGAGGCCGATGACGTGCTCGCTTCCATCGCGGTTCAGGCCGCCGATTCCGGTTTGGAAACCCTGGTCGTCAGTTCAGACAAAGATTTGCTGCAAATCGCCGGCGGCAAAATATCCCTGGTCGCGCCTGGTAAAATTGAGGACAAGATAGGCCCCGCGGAGGTAAAACTTAAAACCGGCGTGCTGCCCGAACAGATTGTCGAATGGCTGGCCATGGTCGGGGATAGTTCCGACAATATTCCCGGCGTGCCGGGGATCGGCGCAAAGACGGCCGCCAAACTGCTCGGCCAATGGGGGTCGCTCGGCGAAATACTCGCCAATCTGGAGAGACTCGATCCTGAGAAAACGCGCCGTCTTCTGCAGGAACACCGCGAGACGGTGCTTCGCAATGTTGAACTTATCACCCTGGACAAACGCTTGCCGTTGTCTAGCCGGCCGGAAGATATGCTCGTTGAGCTGCAGGACGGCGCGCGTTTGCAGGCTTTCTTCAAACGCCTGGAATTCCATTCGCTTGCCGCGGAATTGGACGTGAAGCGCGCCACGTGAATCATGTCTCGTCAAACTCGGGCGAAATTCGCTTCCCTTGATACTGAATATAATGAATTCTGCCGTCAACAGATCGATTTGGATCGTCCTGCTTTTATGCGTTGTCTTCGCCGCCGGCCTGGCCGTCCGGCGGACGGTTCTTTGCGCGCAGTATGAATGTTATGGCCGCCCTTTGCCGTTTGAATTGGAAAGCGCGCTTTATTTCCGTTACGTGCGCCTGCTGTTTGAGCAGGGCAAATTGCCGGCAATCGACAAAATGGTCCAATATCCGGAGGGGGTTGCCGTGGCAAAAACGTATGAGATCGGGTGCGAATATCTTTGCGCCGTTTTTGCCGGCTTTTTTCCCTCAAGGATTGATGTTGCCGAGCGCGTGCGCTGGATTTCGGTTGCCTGGTTCTGCCTCGGCATTCCTGCGCTTTTCCTCTGGCTTTGGTGGTGGCGATCCTCCGTCTTTGGGGCTTTTTTGGGCGCTTTGTTTTACGCCGTCTCGCTTGCGAGTGTCATGCGGTCAACCGGCCAGGAAATATCGCATGAAAATTTCGCCCTGCCGATGTTAATCGCTTGTCTGGCCGCCGGCGCGCTGGCGGAAAGGAAGAGAGAAAAACAATGGCTGTTTGCCGGGGTGTGCGCGCTTTCGGCGGTTTTCCTCGCCTGTTCCCTCATGCTTTGGGATTTGATCCAGTTTTATTTGATTGTCTTGGCCCTTCTGGCGGCGTGGCGCGCGGTGCTCGGGGATTATTTTCGGGACGGCCGCGCCAGATTCAGGTTAAGCGTGTTCGCCGCGGTTCTGACGGCGGCCGGTCTTTTGAATCCATATCTGCGCGCGCATGATTTTGTTTGTTCGCCGGCCATGCTGCTGGTCTATGGCGTTTTACTGGCAATGCCGTGGCGGGGGAGATCGCCTTCGGCGGACAATGTTTTCTCGGAACGTCGCGCGGAACTCGACGTCCACCTTTTGAAAAGCGGTTCAAGGTGGGCCGTGCGCTTGCTACCCTGCGAAGTCAGCGAAGGCTGCCTTCGCTACGAAGCACGGGCCGCGCGCGGCAGTTGCCGAAGGTCTATATCAGTTCTGCTGCGCTTGGGATTGGTTCTCCTGCCGCTCATGCTTGGTTTATTCATCTTCAACGGCTACTCCCAAAACTACGGACATTTCTTCGAATTGTTTTGCGCAAAAATCATGTTTCTAAACCACAAGCCGGCCGACCCGGCCCTGCTCACTTTTGCCCAGCGCATTCTCTGGGTGCCGGCCTTAAATTCGGCGAATTTTTTGTTGACAAAGAATCTTTTTCCGGTTACTCTGCCGCTGTTTTTGCTTTCAACAGGCATAGTCTTGTTCGGCCGTCACCGGCCGATTGATCCCGAAATCGAAAATCGAAAATCGAAAATCCAGAATTTTTTGTTTGATCCTCGCCGGCGAACGGACCCCCAAATTATAGAACTTCTTTTTTTCGCCTGTCTGTCGTTTGCGGCGTTTATTTTGTTCGTGCGGCTGCATGTGTTTGCGGCCGTTGGTGTTGCGGCTATGATCGGACTTTTGGGTTCCTGGGCCGCTCAATTAAGGAACGTTTTGCTGCGTTTGACCGTTGTTTTTTTGTTGTTGAGCGGCGCGGTGGCGGAAGCCGCCCATGTCTTGAACAACCCGTTGCGCTGGGGCAGGGAACAGCCCTATCTGGCCGAGCGGCGTGAGTTGATGGATTGGTTGAAGGCAAACGCGGATGGGCGGCCGGTTTTGGCTAACTTCGGGATCAGCGCTTCGGTGGCTGCATATGCCGGCTGTCCGATAATTTTGCATCCCAAGTTTGAAGCGCCGGAGATAAGGAAACGCGTGCGTGAATACGGCGAGGCGCTGTTTAAATCCGATGAAGGCGTTTTCCGTTCCTGGGCGGAAGGACATGGGGCCGTTTTCTATGTTTATTCCCTGGGCGAGTTCGCCCGCGTGCGGCCGGAGGCGCAAATGCGGTATTTTGTGGACGCCTTGAATCCGCCGTCCAATGCGGCCGCCAGGATTTTTGAATTCGCCCCGCGCCGGTCGCGCTGGTTCGAACCGCTCTGGCAGAACCGCAAGTACCGGGTGTTTCGGGTCATTACCAGGGCCGACGAACAAACGGCGCGCGAGCAGGCGCGTCTGGCCGCCCGGCAAATCGAGCTGGGCAAGCTGAAGGATGCGCAGGGCAGGGCGGAGTTGGCGCTGCTTTACGACCCCGGCAACAAGGACGCGCTGGCAACGTTGTTGCGTGTGGATGATTTGCGGAAGAGGCAACGGTAGTCAGAAGCCAGTAGCCAGAAGTCAGTAGTTCAGATTCAGAATTCATTGTTCTGACTACTGGCTCCTGTCTTCTGACTTCTGGTTTGAAAATGAAAAAAATTTGCATTACCGGCGGAATCGCCTGTGGTAAAAGTTCGGTCGGCGACCTGTTGCGCGGCCTCGGCGTTCCGGTTGTTGAAGCCGACGCGGTCTGCCACGAACTGCTTGGCCTGGAGCGGATTATCCGCCGGGCGACGGCCTGTTTTGGACGCCGCATTTTGAACCGGCAGGGCGCTGTCGACCGCGGGGTTTTGGGCGGAATCATTTTTGCCGATTCCCGGAAACGGCAAAAACTGAACGCCCTGCTTCATCCTGAGGCGCGGCGCGCGATAACGGCCTGGCTTAAGGCGCAGCAAACCGGGGGCGCGCCCCTGGCCGCCGCGGTCATCCCGCTCGCATATGAAGCCGGATGGGAGCGCGATTGGGACAAAATTATCTGCGTTGCCGCGCCGCGCCCCATGCAGATTTCACGCTTGCGGAAAAAGGGTTTCTCCGCGGCCGAGGCGGAGGCGAGAATTTCGGCCCAAATGGCTGTGGAGGAAAAAATGGCCAGGGCCGATTGCGTTATTTTTAACTCCGGAACCCGGGCCGACCTGAGTCGTCAGACCAGGCTGGTCCTCCGGAACCTGAACGAGAAAGTAGAGAGGTGCCATGGAAGAAAGAAATAATAAGGAAGAAACAGCCGGCCGCCGGCGCGGACGCAGGACCTATAGCAAGGGAAGATATATTTCCAAAATATATGTCGATTCCGACCCGGTGCCGCCGCGCAACAACGGCGGAACGGCGGAAGCTGGCGAAAGCAAAACCCCAGGCCCGGCGCTTGACCAAGATCGGCGCTTGAAGGCCGCGCCATACCAGGCGCCCGAGCGTGAGCCCGAGCCGGTCCAGGCTGCAAGAGCAACGCCGCCGGCCGCGACCCCTTTGTCCGGCAAAACGGTTTATCTCTCGGATTTGCAGAAAAAAACCGTGCCGGAACTTCATAAAATGGCCACCGACCTGGGACTGATTGACCTGGGCGCCCTGCGCAAACATGAACTCATTTTTGAGGTTTTGCGGGCCAATGCGCGCGAGACCGGCTGCCTTTTCGGCAAAGGCGTGCTGGAAATACTGCCGGACGGTTTCGGTTTTCTGCGTTCGCCCTATTATAATTACCTGCCCTGTCCGGAAGATATTTACGTTTCGCCCTCCCAGATCAGGCGTTTCGCGCTCAGGACCGGCGACGCCGTCGAGGGCGAAATAAGGTCGCCAAAGGAAAAAGAGCGTTTTTTTGCGCTCCTGAGAGTGGACAGCGTCAACGGCGCCGACCCTGAGAGGGCGCATAATCATGTGCCGTTTGAAAATCTCACGCCGCTTTTCCCCAACCGGCGTATTATGCTGGAACGGGAGGCCGACGAAGTCTCAATGCGCGTGATGGACATCTTTACGCCGATCGGCATGGGGCAGCGCGGCGTCATCGTCGCGCCGCCGCGCACCGGCAAAACCGTGCTGCTGCAGAAGATAGCCAACAGCATCTCTAAAAACCATCCGGATATCTACCTGATCGTGCTGTTGATTGACGAGCGGCCCGAAGAGGTGACCGACATGGAGCGCAGCACCAAGGCCCACGTGCTTAGTTCCACCTTCGACGAGCCGCCCGAGCGCCATATCCAGGTCGCTGAAATAGTGATCGAAATGTCGAAACGCATGGTCGAGTGCGGAAAGGACGTGGTGATTCTGCTGGACAGCATCACGCGCCTGGCGCGCGCCTACAATACGATGGAGCCGCACAGCGGCAAAATCCTTTCCGGTGGCGTGGATTCGAACGCGCTTCACAAGCCGAAGCGGTTTTTCGGAGCCGCGCGCAATATCGAAAACGGCGGCAGCCTGACCATTATCGCCACGGCCCTGGTGGACACCGGCAGCCGCATGGACGAGGTCATTTTCGAGGAATTCAAGGGCACCGGCAACATGGAATTGTGTCTTGACCGGCACCTGGTCGACAAGCGCATTTTCCCGGCCATCAACATCGAAAAATCCGGGACGCGCAAGGAGGAGTTGCTGCTCCACCCGGACGAGCTGAACAAGATCTGGGTTTTGCGCAAGGCGCTCAACGGCGTGCAGCCGGTTGAAGCCATGGAACTGGTGGTCAATAAACTAAAAAAAACCAAGAGCAACGTGGAATTCCTCATGACCATGCATGAATAGACACTTGCACTCCGGCAAGCATCCGGTTATAAAGACAGGTTCCCATTCTCGGGTCTAATTCAATATGAATATAAAAGTAAAGATCGAAAAAAGCGGTCCTTGCCGCAAAGTTCTGGCGGTCGAGGTCCCGGTGCAAGAGGTTGATGCCGAATACGCAAAAGTGTGCGGCGATTTTACGCGCGTGGCGCGCCTCCCTGGTTTCAGGCAGGGCCGGGCCCCGGCCAAATTGGTTGAAAGCCGTTTTGCCGGTGAAATCCGCGAGGAAATCCGGGACCGCCTGATAGGCCGTTCCTACACTGACGCCCTGAAACAGGCCCAACTAAAGCCCCTGATGATCCTTGATTTGCAGGCCGAGGTTGAGCCTAAAAAACCGATGGTTTACCGCCTGACGCTGGATGTGCCCCCTGAGTTCAAACTGCCAAAATACAAACGCATTTCCATCACGCAGAAGCCGGTCGATGTGACGGAAGCGGATATTCAAAGGGCGTTTGAAGGCGTCCTTGAGCGTTTCGCGACAACGTCGCCGGTCAGCGACCGTCCGGCGCGCAAGGACGATTTTATCCAGATCGATTATGAATTGAAAAATGGCGGGGAACAGCCCAAAAAGCCGGATGGCAAAAAGAACGGCGCCACGCCCGGCGAACAAAATTTCTGGATGAAGATAGGCGAAAACGTCGATTTGCTGCCGTCCGGGCGTGATTTGCCGCCGGGACTCTCCGATGCCCTGGTCGGCCTGGCGGTCGGCGAAGAAAAGGAAGTGTCCCTGAAGCTGCCGCAGGATTTCAAGATAAAGAGCCTTGCCGGCACTGTGGCCGTCTACAGGGTGCGCGTCAAGTCCCTGCGCGAGCATAAAATGCCGGCCATGAACGAGGAGTTTTTCAAGGCGGCGGGCGTGCAATCCGAGGCGGATTTGCGCGAGAAGATAAAAACGTCCCTCCGCGAGGAGGGCGAACGCCTTGAAAAGCAGCGGCAGAAAAATGAAATCGTGGATTATTTGCTTGGCCGTACCTCCATCGATTTGCCCGAGTCGATCGTGCAGGAGGAGACGCGCCACATGTATGCCGGCATGGTTCGCGAACGCCTGATGCGCGGAGGCACGCGCGAACAGATCGAGGCGCAGCGTGGCGAACTGCTCAGCGCGGCCGCGAAGTCGGCGGGCGACAAGGTCAAGCTCGGGTATATCCTGCACGAGATCGGAGAGACGGAAAAGATCGAAGTCGCCGATTCCGAACTGGAGAATGAAATGCGGAATATGTCCCGACGTTACCGCATGCCGTACGATGAGCTTAAAAAGGAGCTTGAGGAAAAGAAGGAAATCGACTCGCTCAGGAGCGAAATCAGAATGGGTAAAATCCTTGACTTTCTGCTGCAGAATGCCGAGGCGGGGGCGGGCGAAAAAGGCATTATCAGCCGGCTGTTCAAAGGCGGAGAAGCCAAGCCTGGCGCATAAATCGTCTAAATGAAAGGTTCAAGCATGACTGAAAAAAATCAAATGCTGGTGCCGATGGTGGTTGAACAGACCGGCCGCGGCGAAAGGGCTTATGACATTTATTCGCGCCTGTTGAAGGAGCGGATTATTTTCCTGGGGACGGCCGTGACGGACGAGGTCAGCAGTCTGATCGTAGCCCAACTGCTTTTTCTCCAGGCCGAGGACGCCTCCAAGGAAATCAATTTTTACATCAATTCGCCCGGCGGTTCCGTGACGGCCGGAATGGCCATTTATGACACCATGCAGATCGTGAAGTGCGATGTCGCCACCTGGTGCGTCGGCCAGGCCGCCAGCATGGGCGCCGTGCTGCTGTCCGCCGGAACAAAGGGCAAGCGTTTTGCTCTGCCCAATTCGCGGATCATGCTGCACCAGCCCTGGGGAGGCGCTGAAGGAGCGGCCGCGGATATAAGCATCCAGGCCACGGAAATCCTGAGGTTGCGCGATATTTTGAACGGGATCATCTCGAAACACACCGGCAAACCGATTGAAACCGTGATGCGCGATACCGACCGGAATTTCTTCATGTCGGCCGAAGAGGCCAGGGAATACGGGCTTGTGGATGCCGTGATGGTCGCCCTGCGCGAATCGGAACAAAAAGACAAGAAGCGATGATTTTACCGGAGGCGAATGTCGAAAAAAAATCAACCCGTCTGTTCTTTCTGCGGCCGAGGCAAGGAGGCCGTCATGCACCTTGTCATGGGGCCGGGCGTGAATATTTGCGGCGATTGCCTGGTCGTTTGCGCCAATGAAATGCAGGCGGCCTCGTTAAAGGCCGCGCAGCCGCAGCCGAAGTCGATAAAGATTCCGAAGCCGCATGAAATAAAGTCCGTTCTTGATCAACACGTCGTGGGGCAGGAGCTCGCGAAAAAGGTGCTCTCCGTTGCGGTTTACAACCACTATAAAAGGCTTTCCCAGGATTTTCATTTTCAAAAGGACGATCCGCTTGCCGCGGTTGAAATTCAGAAGAGCAACATCCTCATGATCGGTCCGACCGGCAGCGGAAAAACCCTGCTGGCCCAGACGCTGGCAAAGATGCTGGACGTGCCCTTCAGCATCTCGGACGCCACTCCCCTGACCGAGGCCGGATATGTCGGCGAGGACGTGGAGAACATCCTGCTGCGCCTTATTCAGGCGGCCGACATGGACGTGGCGAGGGCGGAAACGGGCATCATTTATATCGATGAAATAGATAAGGTCGGCCGCAAGGCGGAAAACGTTTCCATCACGCGCGATGTTTCGGGCGAGGGCGTGCAGCAGGGGCTGTTGAAGATCCTTGAGGGCACGACAGCCAACGTGCCCATGCACGGCGGACGCAAGCATCCCCAGGCTGAATTCATCAAAATCAACACCCAGGGCATACTCTTCATCTGCGGCGGCGCGTTCGTCGGCTTGGAGGAAATCGTGCGCAGGCGCGTGGGCGTGCGCAACATCGGTTTTAAACATTCAGGCGCCGCGTCAGGCGGCGGGGAATCCTCCGTCATGCGTCCTGACGGCGCTTCGATCATGGAGGCCGTGGAACCGGAGGACTTTGTCAAATACGGGATGATTCCGGAGTTTGTCGGCCGCCTGCCGGTTGTGGCGGCGCTGAACGATTTGTCGGAGGAGGATCTCGTGCGTGTTTTGGTGCAACCCAAAAACAGCATGATCAAACAATATGAGAA
>Ga0209749_1001623_pt1 | contig 18702 bp, 17 predicted proteins | sample EPASupsiteSAE347_FD_187267 | JGI IMG/M metagenome (GOLD analysis project Ga0209749, IMG submission 187267) | Bioremediated contaminated groundwater from EPA Superfund site, New Mexico - Sample SAE3-47 (SPAdes) (version 2) | ecosystem: Environmental > Aquatic > Deep subsurface > Groundwater >... | reverse complement strand
ATACATGCTTACCGGTTTTTTTCCGCCGGTATCTTCTATTACGGATGTCGTGTAATTTAATTCATTTTTAAGGTCATAATAAAAAGCATAGGCCTTTAAATAGTTTAAGCTTTGACACGCCACAAATATTCTTTCTTCTTTGTTTGACGGAGTCACCGAGTAAGGCACGGTATCGGCGCTTATTGATTCAATAAGTTTTTTGTCGATTTTATTTATTACCGAGACGGTTCCCGAGCCGGAATTTGAAACGAACAAAAATGGCTTAAACCTGGGGTTAAAATCTTTTATGTCGGTGGGCTTTTTGCCTACGGGGATAATGCCGGTCATTTTGTTGGCTTTAAGGTCAACAACAGAGATATTATTGGATGCCTTATTTAACACATACAGTTTTTCGGATCTTTCGTCTACCAATATATTTTGCGGGTCAATATCAACGGTGATGTTTATTCGCGGATCCAGTTTATTGTTTTCGCAATTTATAGCGAATATTTTATTCATGTTTCTGCCGGATGTTGAAAGATAAAGATATCTGCCGTACGCGTCGCTTTGTATGTAATTAACGGGCATTTCCAATATTATTTTATCAATTATTTTATAAGAACGCGGATTCACGCATATTATTTCTTTTTCGTTAGAGAGCAGATAAATTACGGAGCTCTTTTTTTCAAAGTGATATGTCGGGTTCGCGAGAGCATAAACAAAGCCCAATAGAATTAAAAAGGCGGTTATCTCAAGTATCTGATACTGTATTTTTTGCAGAGAAAATGTGAATAAAGCGTTGCTGATTTTAATCGAAAATTTTTCTTTTAATGACTTAAAAGTTGTTTTTGGCTTAGGGCGGGGGACTTTTGCCGCTTCTCCTTTTTTTATAAGGCCGTCAAATAATTCTTCTATTTCTTCAAATGTGCCGTAAACAATATGGGCTTTAGGGTCAAGGCATTTTTTTATGACGCTTTTAAGTTCGTCAGAGTAAGGAAATTCTTCCAGCACGCCCATGTCGGTTGTTTTTATTTTTGTGGCGAGAAATATCAGGAAAAATCCGAAACTATTTAATTCTTTTGAGAAGTAAATTTTATCGTTTGAAAAAACTACGGGTTCCATCTGCCCAAAAAACCTATTTAGCCCGTAATTTATAAGCTTTACGGCGCCGTCCTGTTCGGACATGATTCTTGTGGGGTCAAGTATGCCGAATATGTAAGGATTCGGGCGGTTATTGAAATAATGGAGCACGCGGCAGATTTGCGCGGCCCATTTTATTATTTGTCCCTCGGGCAAAGGCTCTGTAGAATTTTTTATGTATTCTTCAAATGTAATTCCTTCCACATACTCCATTATTATGTAATCTTTTTCGTGAAAGGTAAAATAATCAATTATTTTCGCGATATTTTTATGGTCGTATATTTTAAGGGATTCTATCGCTTCGGAAAGCTTTTTGCGTCTTTCGGCAATATCTTCTTTTGTGAGAGCGCTGTCAAATGAAAATTCTTTGGCAATCCAGCTTTTTCCGGTTATTTTTTTGTCAAAAACAAGATAAACCGAAACGCTGACAGACGTAAAAAGAACTTTCCGCACCACATAATTTCTTTTAATTAACGAGCCCTCTTGAAGATTATATGCCATAAATTAGTGATTTCTAATTTTAAAAGCACTTTCCTGCCTTGTCTGAAGACAGAAGACGGAAGACGGAAGACCTGTTTATGTCCGCCGTTAAAACAATGCAGGAAAAAAATTAAACTTCTATAATTAATAAAACCATGGAAAAGAAAAAAGGACTTTCTCTCATAGAACTTCTTATCGCGCTGGCTATACTTGCCACTGGTTTTCTTATGATTTTGGGCGTTTTTCCCGTCAGCATGAAAAGCGTAAAACAGGGAAAAGATGTTTTATTCGCCTCTCATCTTGCGCAAAGACAGATGGAAAACGCCATATATCAAAATTTTACGGACGACAATTCATCCACGTCAAATTTCGCGGCAATGACAAGCATTGTTAATAATGTCACGACAACAACTGATTTTACATATACCGTTCAAAACGAATTTGAATCTCCTTTTGGCACGGCGGTAGGTTCCGCGTCGGCCGCGACCGTAAAAAAAATAACCGTTACTGTCTGGGCCACCGACAAGCCGGAAAGGTATGTTAAATTTGAAACTTATGTCGCAAGGGAACAATAAAAAAAATAAAAAGACACTTGGCGCCACTCTTTTTGAGATGCTTATTTATATGGCGCTTTTCGGCATGGTTTTTACCGGCATTTACATGGTATTTAACGCCGCGGTAAAATATTATTATGTAACTCAGGCAAATGTCTGGGTTCAGCAGGGCTCGTTAAGCGCGGTTAATGAATTGGCAAGGGAGCTTGCCGAGTCAAGCTCTAACTCGGTTGCCATATATCCAAACACTACAAACGCAACGGCTCAGCAGGGGATAGTGTTTATGTCTCCGCGAAATTCAAGCGGCGCGCTTACATATAACAGCACAAATGTCCTTTATATGGGCTGCCCTTACTGGCAGAAATATGTGGCGTATTACATTGATATTGACCCGAATGACTCTTCAAAAAAAGCCATATTCAGAAAAGAGATATCCGTTACGCAGGCGGATTACGCGTCGAGGTCTGGAACTTATACCACAACATATTTTGCTGCCGGCGCCGGATCTACTTTACCGTATAAAATTGTGGCTTATAATATTACCGATTTTGATATTTACCGGTTAAACGGCGCAACAAAAACTTATGACGCGCCTACGGTATCTAACCCGGCAACAAATCCTATTTACATAAGCATTACCGCTCAGGATAATTCTGTGGGCAAAAGCAACACCATCACTACCGGAATAAGTACGGATGCGATGAATTATTAAGAATAGGGAATAAGGAATGGTAGAAAAAATTGTTTCACAATTTTTTCATTCATAGTTTAATGGGATCAAATAAAAAAATCAAATAAAAGTCAGGGGTCTGGCTTCTCAAAAATCGTAATTCGCTGAAACGAATTGCGAATTTTGAGGTGCCTGACCCTTAAGGCTTCGTCCCTCGCCTGTTTTCAGTAAATTGAAGGACGAAGCCCCTTGAGGTTAATTATGAAAAGAAAAAATCAACGCGGGATTGCGCTTGCGGTTACTTTGATGGTTTTGTTGATTTTAGTCGTGGTCGCGATGTCTATCGGTTCGATAGGCGTATTCAATTTAAGACATATGAGCAATTACAGGGACTCGGAAACCGCTTATTACGCGGCAAAAACGGGTGTTGTTCAGGCGATAGACATCTTGAGGGCAACCCGCACATGGTCAAGCAGCAGCTCAACTGCCGTCTCCGGAACTTTAACTAATAATGCCACTTATAAAGTAGGCCCCGTTTATACAGATTCATCTTATTCTTCATATTGCTCCACGAATAATTTAGAAGGTTCAAGCGCTATCACAAGAGGCGACGGCATATATGTGCCCGCCGGCCACGCTTACATAATAGGAACGGGCATCTGCAACAGCCAGACACGCAGAGCCGCGACAATGTTGAGAGGTTCAAATCCGCCTTGGAATTACGCGCTCTTTGGCTATGACAGCTTGGAAGTGGGCGGCAACGGAGATGTTGACGGAGATGTCGGCACAAATACTTATGACTTGTCTAATACCGGCTCGGGCACAATAACCGGCAAACAGCAGACAAACGCCGGCATAAGCAAGCCGGAAGTTGTTGATCCCACGGGCGGCGGCGGCACTTCAAATATAACCGCTACCTGCACCATCGCCCCGGGCGCTTACGGCAAGATACAGCTAAGCTCCACTAAATCGGTAACTCTTTCAGCCGGAAATTATTCTTTTACAAGCATCTCGCTTGCCGCTAACGCGTCAATAAACATATCTTCAGGGCCTGTTTATATTTATGTTTCAGGAGACATAGATTTAACGGGACAAGGCATTGTGAATTCTACTGCCAATGCCGCGAATTGTATAATTTACGGCACATCTACCTGTACTTCAGTTTTTCCGCGCGGCGGATCCGACGCGTATTATGGAATTTATGCGCCATACGCGGATATTGATTTTGGCGGCGGCGGCACACTGCACGGCGCGGCAATAGGAAAAACTGCGGTTTCCTCGGGAAATTCATCAATAACATACGACAGTAATTTAGCCAATATGTTATTCGCGGGCGGAAGCACATATCTTGACGCTATCACCTGGCAGAATGTATATTAGAAAAGTGCTAAGCAGTAAGTGCTAAGTGCTAAGAAAAAAGTAAAAACATAAAACCACAATGCGAAAATAAAAGGTGTAGGGGCGGACCCATGTGTCCGCCCTTGTTTTTACGGCTTATCTACGACAATCATCTGTTCTGCCCTGATGTTTTTTAACGGGTATGTTTTAATTGTTTTAAGATCCGCGATATTTATTTTTTCCAGCTTTGAGGGATTTTTATAATAAATATAAGCGTAATAACCTTCAGGACTTAAGTTTATTAAAAATGGCTCTCCATTTAAGTTCTTCTGATCGACTATCTTTCCTGAATTTATGGCGTATAATTTTTTTACCGATTTATCTATAATATATATCATATCATGAAGCAGTTTATTTTTGTTTAACGCGAAATCGATTACATCTTTGCCTAATGAAACAGTTTTTTCAACGGCCATGATATCCAGGTTGATTATAAATAATTTATTTCCGCGCGTTAACGCGGCGATTTTATTTTCCAAAGGATATGTGACGAGTTTTTCCGCATTTTTTATTTCGTCAAAATTTTTCATAAGGGTATTGTTTTCAAGGTTTATTATATCAACGCTGTCCGACTCATTGTTATATCCCGCTAATTTTTTACTTCTCCACCCGATTGTAAAAAGCTGCCTTAACGCGCTTTGTTTGAATTTTTTTACCATCTGCCCCGAACCTAAAGAATATGAGTAAATATAAGAAGAGTCAGGGTTTGAAACGTAGAGATTGTTGTCATGGCCTACCGCGGCGTAAAGGGGCTTGAAGTCAAGCGTAAAAACTTTTTTAAATTCTTTTTTTGTTATGTCAAAAGCGCTCACCGCGCCATTTTCCGATAAAAAATAAGGCATCTCGTTTTTAGAGGCAAAAAGAAGCTGCCCTGAGGAATTCATTTTTATAATATCCATTGAAGCGCTGTCATCATTTAACAAGGCTATTATTTTTTCATTGGGGCAGGAAAAGATTATAAATTTTTCCTTATTTATTTCAACATTGTTTAAGTTCGCGTGGTTAAGGGCGAGATTGATTATGTAACCGATGAGGACAATGAGCATAATATAAAAAATTATGAATTGTTTTACAAATATTTTTTTAAAGCCATACGCGATATCGCGCATATTTTTACCGCTGGTTGAATTGAACATGATAAAAAATTCTTTCATATTAAAGGACAGTCCTGCAAGATTGCAAGATTAGTTTGATTATTTAAATCTTGCAATCTTGCAGGACTGTCCTTTTGTAAAAAAGAACTTACTAAATATGTTTCTAGAAAAAGCTTATTTAACGTCGGATATCACCAGAACGGAACTGCCCAGCGGGCTTACTATTATCACTAAAGAGATTTATCCCGCCAAGGTGGCCTGTTTCGGCGTGTGGTTAAAGCGCGGCTCTGTTAACGAAAGAGATGCTGAGCGCGGAATAACGCACTTTATTGAACATATGCTTTTTAAACGGACGCAAAAAAGAACTCTCGGCGAGATATCCCGCCAGATAAATTCTTTGGGCGGATATCTTAACGGCGCCACCTCATACAATTTTACCAATTACTGGGTTGTTGCGCCGAGTAAATATTTTGATATCGCGATGGACATTCAAACTGACGCGGTCTTAAATCCGGTATTTGACGATTATGACATAGAAAAAGAAAGAAAAGTAATAATTGAAGAAATAAAAATGGGCGAAGATATGCCGTCAAATTATCTTTTTGATAAATTAATGGAAAACGCTTATCTGAGGCACCCTATTAAACATCCGATAATCGGCTATGAAGAAATTTTAAATAAAATAGATAAAAACAGGCTGCAAAATTTTTATTCCGAGAATTATAACGCCAATAATATGATAATAACCGCCGTCGGCGACATAAAAAGCGAAGAAGTCATATCCGCGGTTACAGACCTTTATAAGGGCTTAAAAAGCGTAAAGTTTGCCGAAACTCAGGAAGAGATAGAGCCCAGGCAGACAGAATACAGATATAAGGAATATTACGCGGACATAAGAAAAGCTTATTTAAGCGTTGGTTTTCATATTATCTCAGCGCTTCACAGGGACATTTACGCGGTTGATCTGCTTTCGGTTATTTTAAGTTCCGGTTTGAGTTCGCGGCTGAATGTGGCGTTGAAAGAAAAAAAACAGATTGTTAATTATATTAACGGCGGTATTATGTCGGGAAAATTTCCGGGGCTTTTTTTAATAGAGGCAAACCTTGAGAAACAAAGCGTTCAGGACGCGATAAACGAAATTTTTATAGAAATAGACAAGGTGAAAAATAAAGCCATTCCTGCCCAGGAAATCAAAAAAAGTAAAAATTTATTTTTGAGCGATTATATATTTTCTCAGGAAACCGTTGAAGGGCAAGCCGAAACGCTGGGTTATTATGAGGTTCTGGGCGACTGCATGCTCTCGGAAGATTACCCGAAAAGAGTTCTTGAGGTAGACGCGAAAGACATTCAAAGAGTAGCTAATGATTATCTGAGAAGAGAAAACTGCACAGTCGCGGTATATTTGCCTAAGTAGGGACTGGGGACTAGGGGCTAGGGACTGGTTCATGGATAAATCGCTTTGCGGTTTATAATTAAGAACTAAAATCAAAATGATTGAAAGTTGTTAACATGCAAAGTACGATAATAAAAAAAATAAAAATGCAGAACGGCATGACGGTTCTTCTCTGTGAAGACCATTCTTCGCCTATTATTTCAATCTGCCTTTACGCCCACGGCGGCTCAAGATACGAATCATACTCAAATCACGGCATATCATATTTCTGTCAGCAGATGCTTCTTCATGGGACACGCTCGCGCGACAGCTTAAAGCTTTCAAGAGACCTTGAATTTTTGGGAGCGGAGCTTACGCCTTTTGCCAATAAAGATTCTATCGGCATATATATGAATATCCTGTCAAAAAATTTCATAGAAGGTTTTAACATATTTCTTGATGTTGTTGTAAATCCGTCGTTTAAATCTCATGAGGCGGAAAAGGCGCGCAAAAATATTCTGGCCGCGATTTACAATAATATGGATAATCTTATAAGCTTTTGTCAGGACGAGTGCGACAAAGCGCTTTTTCAGAACCATCCTTACAGCCTCATGGAAACCGGAAGCGTTGAATCGGTGTCGCAGATATCCGCGGGCAATCTCGCGCGCTGGCACGCTGATTTTTATAATCCTGAAAATATTGTTATAAGCATAGTCGGCGATTTTAAGGCTGAATATGCGGAAGAACAAATTGTTGAAAAATTAAAGCTTACAAAACTTAAGAAAATAGAAAAAACCCGATTTGCCTTTACGGAATTGCCGCCGGGGCGCCGCCAAGCGGTGGTGGAAAGAGAAAAAAAACAGGTTGTAATGTCGCTGGGGTTTTTCGCGCCGGGTATAAACAGTCCGGATTATATTGCCTTTAAACTTCTTCAACATGTTCTTTCCGGCATGAGCTCAAGATTATTTATTGAGCTTCGCGACAATTACGGCCTTGCCTATATAGTTGACGCCGATTATAAAGCGTATCTTGACGTGGGTGTTTTTAAAATATATCTCGGCACAAGTATTGATAAGCTTGAGCTTGCAGAATCGCTTTTGTTTCAGGAATTAAATAAACTTAAATATAAAGAACTGCAGAATAAAGAACTTGACAGCTATAAAAGATATTTACTCGGCTTGCAAAGCATACAGGAGCAGAGAAAAGAAATAAAAGCCTTAAGATACGGATACTATGAATTAACGGGCAGGGGGTTTAATTTTGCGAACGAATTTCCCGGCCTTATAAATAAAGTTACGCCCAAAGAGATAAGGGATATGGCAAATAAATATCTTAACGAAGAAAATTGCGCGTTGGCGATCATAAAACCGAAAATGTAGGGACTGGTGGGCTAGGGGCTGGGGACTAGTGAATTGTAAAATTGCTTCGCAATTTTTAAATGAAGATAAAATCAAAATCCGTAGGGACGGACCCATGTGTCCGCCCGCGCAAAAAACACAAAAAATGGCTTAAAATAATAATAAAACAGCGATTTTGAGTCCCAAAACCGGTGACTGGCCGCCTTTAAAGGTGCAAAATGTTAACAAAAAGTTAACAAAATGTTAACAATTTTGTAACCTATTCCGGGTGAAAGTGTAGTATGATATAGACAAAGGGAAGAGAGCTATTTTAGAAAAGCGTAGTTCTTTTTATCTGCATATATTTGAAAATAGATTTTAAGGCAGGTGTGTAAAATGAATTTATTCGATGATATGAATCTTGAATATTTAACCAAGGCGCTTGACGCTTCCGTTATGCGCAACAATGTTATCGCTAACAATATAGCGAATGTTAACACGCCTAATTATATCGCGCAGGGCGTTAATTTTGAAGAGATGATGAAAGAATGCATAGCCAAAGAAAAAGACGGTTTTCAGCAGGCGTCATTTGGCAAAAGCGAAAATATGATTTTAAATAATCTCGCCAGCGTACAGCCGACGGTTTATTCAACCGGCAATAAAGTAAATATCAATACGGAAATGGCAGAAATGGCAAAGAACCAGATATGGTATAACGCGATTGTGTCACAAGGCATAGGAAAAATGTTTTCAAGATTAAACTCAGTGTTAAGTATGTTCCAAGGGTAAGTGGTAAAGCGGTAGAGTGGTAAAAGCGGTAAAGGAAATAAAAAAATACAGGTAGCCGCGGGGCTTTAGCCCGCGCAAGGCGGAGGGAAATTATGAGTAGTATATTCAAAGCGTTTGACATAGCGGCAACAGGAATGAATGTTGAGCAGCAAAGAATGGATATAACCAGCCATAATATAGCTTATGGCAATGTTCCGGGCAGTAAACGCCAGGTCGCGATAGTGCAGCCGAACGGCGCTCCGGAATTCGCTCAGTTCCTGCCCCCGTTTATTCAGGCGTCGCTTTACGGCGAAGACGCCGGCAGCGGAGTTCAGCTTACAACCGCCGAAGTAGACGACCAGACAAAATATGTTTATTCTCCGGATGACCCGATGGCGATAAAAGAAGGCAAATGGAAAGGTTATGTTGCGAAGAACAGTATAAATATAATAGAAGAAATGACAAACCTGATAGCCGCCAGCCGCGCCTATGAAGCAAACGCGGCGGTAATTGACTCGGCAAAGGGCATGGCCACAAAGGCACTCGAAATTGGCAGAAATATGTAATGTATGTAATAGGTAGCCGCGGGGCTTTAGCCCGCGCATATATATATATATATAGGAAGATAACCGGAGGAAATTATGCAGAACAACTTTTTACCGATACAACCGATACAGCCGTTGGGCAATATGGCAAGCATGTTTACCCAGAATGTTTCTTACGCGCCTATAGCCGAAGGCGAAGGAAGTTTCGCGTCGTTCTTAAATAAAGAACTTTCAAAAGTAAACGACGGCATAAACGCTCCGGGCGCGATGAGTGACGATTTAGCGACAGGAGATCTTAACAGCCTGCATAAAATTTCAATAGAAAACGCGAAAGCCGATACATTATTAAAACTCGCTACAAAAATTATGAGTTCACTCGCAATGGACTTTAAAACTTTGATGCAGATGCAAATATAAATGTGGTATAATAAAATTACGAAGGGGCGTGGTAAACTATGACAACTAATTTTAAAACAGCCATTAGAACGGGCGGCGGTTTGCCCACACAGGGTCCGCAAAATTCAGGATCGTTTTTCGGCGGCCTGATTGAAAAACTGAAATCGCTTACTCCTAAACAGAGAATAATAGGCGTGTCGGTTATAGTGGGAGTAATAGCTTTGGTTTTATTCGCGAATATTTTCGCGAAAGCCACGGCTTATGTTCCGGTATATTCGGAGCTTACTCCGTCTGACGTGACCGCCGTATCGGCAAAACTGTCGGAAGCCAAGATAGATTACCGTCTTGACGGCAAAACCGTGTTGGTTTCACCGGCAAAGATAAACAGGGCAAAAATATATCTTGCTCAATATGGCTTGCCGCACGCGCCCGTGGCAATGCCTGTCGAAGGAAAAGAAGGCAGCGGCATTATGCCCAAAGATTCAAGAACGATAGACGCTGAAAATAAAGTTAAACTCGAAGGCGAAATGGTAATGTCAATAAGAGAGATGGACGGCGTCGCCGACGCTATAGTTAAAATCACGCTTCCCGATAAATCGCTTTTTGCGGGCGACCAGACCCCGCCGACAGCCGCGGTTATGCTTAAGCTGCAGCCCGGAACACGGCTTACTCAGGAACAGGTAAACGCAATCGCGTTTTTCGTTTCCAGTTCCGCCCCCGGCCTGACCGCAGAGAATGTTAAAATAGTTGATATACAGGGCAAAAATTATTCAGTCGACACAAAATCGCTTGGCGGCAAAATGTCCGCTCTTCCGGAAATTGAGCAGGAGAAAGTAATCGCCTATGAGAATAGACTCAAAGATAAAATAAAAGAATCTTTGAATGGCGTGCTTGATCCGGATAAATACACCGTAGCGTTAAGCGTTGACATGGATTTCTCGCAGGCGCAGATTGACGAAGAAAAATACGGCGGCCCCGCTAATGTTGAAGGCCAGGTCAAGGCAAAAGAAGAAACATCAGAAGAATCATTTTCCAGTATGCCTGAAGCTAAAGACGCCACTCAGATGGGAGGAGTTTCAGAAGTAGCGAAAGGCTCAAAGGGCGAATATATAAAGAAGAGCGGCGATACTACATATAATGTGGACGTCGTTAAAAAAAGAATAATAACGGCCCCGGGTACAATTAAAAGAATTACAGCAAGTGTTGCGGTGGATAATCTTCAGCCTGAGCTTGCCGGAAAAATAAAGGAATTAGTTTCAAACGCCATAGGCGTTGATGAAACCAGAGGCGATAAAGTATCAGTCATAAGCATGCCGTTCTCAAATTACACTCTTGATGAAATGAAAAGAAACATGCTGGCGAATCCCGTGCCGAAAAACGCGGTACCGGTGAACAACAACGCTTTATTGGTAGCCCTGGCGTTAGTGCCGATGATGATGCTGATAATAGTAGTGGCATATTTCATGCTTAAGCAGAGAAATATGGTTCCGGAAGTAAGGTTTAACCAGGTTCCGTCCAATACGCAGGTTGATATAGGTAAATCTTCTTTTGACGCGGCAAAATCGTCAAACACGGCGTTTAAATTAGAGATGCTTGCAAAGGAGAGACCCACAAGAGTTGCTGAGCTTTTAAAAAGCACCTGGCTGGCCGATAAGGAGAGGTGAATAACCCATTAATAAGCATAATCTCACGGCCAAACAGAAAACCGCGATTCTATTGACATCGCTGCCCCCTGAAATTGCCAATCAAATTATGGGGGAGATGGGAACGACTCAGCAAGAGTTGTCGGTTGAGCTCGCGAATTTAAAAAACATACCGCAGGAAGCAAAGGACGCGGTTTTAAACGAGTTTTTAGAAACATCAAACATACTTGAAGTAGGGCAGGAAGGCACAGTTACTTTTACAAGTCCGTTTACTCAGGGAGCTTCACAAGATATTACTTCTTTTGAAGCTCCTTCTGTTAAGAAGCCGCTTGATTTTTTGTATAAAGTAGATCCGGCGCAATTAGCCGCTTTGATAAAAAAAGAACATCCGCAGACAATAGCCGTTATTCTTTCGCAATTGCGGCCGGCAAAAGCCTCGGCGATACTGGCGGAATTTCCTCAAAGCACGCAGTCGGATGTGGCGCGGCGCCTTGCCGACATAAACAAGATTTCCCCTGAAATTCTGACGGAGCTTGAGAAAGCGCTTGAAGAACGCCTTCTGGACGTTATGGAGGGTAGAACATCGGTTAAAGAGGGGAAAGACGCTCTCATGGAAATTCTTAATCAGACGGACAAGCATACCGAACAAAAAATAGTATCCGGCATAATAAAAGACGCGCCCTCTCTTGCCGGAGACATTGGCGGACAGCTGTATAGATATGAGGACATTGAAAATGTGGATGACGAATCATTAAGGCAAATTTTAAGGCTTGCCGATATTAAAGATGTGGCAATGGCTCTTAAGGGTTCAACATTGCTCCTTGCCGAGAAAATATATAAAGTTTTGCCCATTGAAACCGCGAAGGCCTTAAAGGGCGACACGATATCTCTTAACAGGGAGGCCTCGCAGGATAAAATAATAGCGGCAAAACAGCAGCTCCGAAACATTTTGCGCGGCTTAGTTGCGCTTGGTAAAATTAGATTTTTAAAATAACGCGGAGGCAGTTTGTCTATATTAAAGGGGTTGGGCGGCGCGCCCGAAAAACCCGAGGATAAAAATTTAAATAAATCCGTCATAAAACACAATGAAGCGCGGGACATAAAAAAAACGGAATTTACGACTATTCCTGTAAGCGCGGAAGAAGCAAAACAGGCCAAAGAAAAGCTTGATAACATAAGCAAAAAAGTGCAGACTCCCGCCGCGACCGCTAATAAAGAAGCCGAAAAAATAATAGAACAGGCAAAATTACGCGTCGCGCAGATGTTTGCCAACGCCAAAGACGAAGCGAAAAAAATAATTGATTCGGCTAAACTTCTTGTGCAGTCGCGCCTTGCCGAAGCCCAGCAGGAAGGGCATAAGCAGGGCTTTGTTGAAGGAAAAAAAGAAGGCGAAGAATCTCTCGCGGGGTTGGTTGAAAATTTAAAAGAAGCTTTTAACCAGCTTTTAATTGAAAAAGAAGCGCTCCTTGAAAATACAAAAGAAGAGATAGCAAAGCTGACCCTTGCCTGCGTTAAGGAAATTTTAGGCGAAGAAATAAGAACAAACCCTGAAGTCGTTTTAAATGTAGCGGTAAACGCCGTTGACAGGGCAAAAGGCAAAAGCGGTAACGAAGTAATAGTTTATGTAAATCCAGAAGATAAGGATATGGTTGAAAATAATAAAAATATATTTATGGGTGTTGCTGACATTGAAACGCTTAAGATAAAATCAGACCATTTAATCGCAAGAGGCGGATGCAAGGTTACGACAAATTTAGGAACCGTTGACGCCACAATTGAAACGCAGTTAAGAGCGCTGGAAATAGCGTTTGAGCAGGCCGGTAAAGGTTATAACGAAGATGAAGCAACATAACGATAAAGTAGATTTAAGCGATTATTATAAAGCCCTTGGCACAGCTAAGCTTGTAAAGGTGCACGGCAAAGTTATTCAGGTTATAGGTTTGATAATAGAGTCCGAAGGGCCGGAAGCCAAAGTCGGGGACCTTTGCCAGATTTTTTCAGGTGAAGGCGCGAAACCGATTCAGGCCGAAGTTGTGGGTTTTAAAAATAATAAAGTTTTGCTTATGCCGTTAGGAGAGATGAGCGGCATCGGCCCGGGGTGCGAGATAAGAAATACCGGAAGGCCCCTTATGGTAAAAGTGGGCATGAAGCTTTTGGGAAGAATTATTGACGGGCTTGGAAACCCCATAGACGGCAAGGGCCCGCTTGAATTTGAGAGTGAATATCAGATATATAATAAACCGCCAAACCCAATAACGAGGCCGAGAATAAAAGATTATCTGGCAACGGGCGTGCGCGTCATAGACGGGCTTTTGACCTTTGGCAAAGGGCAGAGAATAGGCATCTTCGCGGGCTCAGGAGTGGGCAAAAGCACGCTTTTGGGCATGATATCAAGGAATACTACTGCCGACATAAATGTCATAGCGCTGGTAGGCGAACGCGGAAGAGAATTACGCGATTTTATCGAAACCGATTTAGGGCCCGAAGGGTTAGCAAGAACGGTTGTCGTATGCGCCACAAGCGATCAGCCGGCATTAGTAAGAATGAAGGGCGCCTATGTGGGCACGGCAATTGCCGAATATTTCAGGGACCAGGGTTATAATGTAATGTTCATGATGGATTCGGTAACCCGTTTCGCGATGGCTCAACGCGAGGTTGGGCTTGCGGTCGGTGAACCGCCCGCGACGCGCGGATATACGCCGAGTGTCTTCGCGCTTTTGCCGAAACTACTAGAGCGAAGCGGAACATCCATCAAAGGCACAATCACCGCGATTTACACGGTGCTGGTTGAAGGCGATGACATGAATGAGCCGATAGCCGATACCGTAAGAAGTATTCTTGACGGGCATATCGTGCTCTCAAGAGGCATCGCGGCGCAGAACAGGTACCCGGCCGTTGATGTGCTGGAAAGCGTAAGCAGGTTATTTCCGGAGGTCGCGGGTAAAGAGCATCAGAGCGCGGCGGGAAATTTAAGAAAAGTGCTTGCCACATATAAAGAAAAAGAAGACCTTATTAATATAGGCGCTTATAAAGACGGCACAAACCCGGATGTTGACTACGCTAAAAAAATGATTAAGCCGGTGTATGAATTTTTAACGCAGAAAAAAGCTGAACCTACAACATATAAAGATACGGTAGACAGAATGATAACCTTAATGGAATAGGTAAAATCGTCCGTCGTTCGTCGGGCCCTCGTCGCTCGTTTATGGATGAATTTTTTGGGTTCATCCCAAAAAATTCTACATTGCCCGAGGGCGCGAGGGCGCGAGGGTGCGAGGGCGCGAGGGTGCGAGTTGACTTATGAAGCAAAAAAAATTCAAATTTAAGCTTGAAAATATATTAAAACTTAAACAAAAAAAAGAAGACGAAGAAAAAGAAATTCTTGCCCAGCTTTTCAGAAAACTTGAAGAAGAAGAAGAAATATTAAGAAAACTTCAGAAAGATAAAGCGGACAGTACCGCTTATATAAAAGGCAGGAAAAGTTCCGGAGCGCTGGACATAGATGAGCTGAAAAGATACCAGATGCATCTTGAAAAACTGGAAGAAAAAATCGAAAATCAGAAATTTTATGTGGAAGAGGCTAAAAAAGAAGTTGAGAAACAGAGGCAGATTTTAATAAAGGCAACTCAGGAAAGAAAAACATACGACAAGTTAAAAGAAAAACAAATGGAAGAATTCAATAAAGCGTCTGAGCTTGAAGAGCGTAAGTTTATTGATGAAATCGCGACAATGAGGTATAGCAGAACAAAACAAAACGGGGGTCTGGCATCGCACTGAGTCCGCCATTGGCGGGTCGAAGTGCGCGTGCCTGACCCCACAGGCCTATTGAAAGAACATAATAGGAATCCCGACCGAAGCGTCGGGAAGCCCGCGCAACGGAGGTAATATGTCAGTATTTGAGCGAATGAGGCAGATAAATTCAAAAATACAAAGCATTCAGGAAAGATTCGGCTCTTTGGAAGACGGCGCTAAGGCGCCGGTGGTGCCGACATCGAATTTAAATTTTAATTCGATATTAGACAGCGTAAGCGACATACAAGGCATCGCGCCTTCTGCCGCCTATGAGGGTGAAGAAGTAACCGGCGAGTATGCCGACATCATAAACGAAGCGTCAAAAGAATACGGCGTTGACGCGGCGTTAATTAAGGCCGTTATTAAACAGGAATCAAATTTTAAAGTAAACGCTAAATCATGGTGCGGCGCGATGGGGCTTATGCAGCTTATGCCTGACACGGCAAGGTCTTTGGGCGTAAAAGACGCGTATAATCCCAAAGATAATATTTTTGGAGGCGCTAAATATTTAAAAGGCCTTCTTGAAAGATATGACGGCAATGTAAAACTGGCGCTTGCCGGATATAACGCCGGCCCGGGCGCTGTTCAGAGATACGGCGGAGTTCCGCCCTATACCGAAACCCGGAATTATGTGTCAAATGTGTACGGATTTTACATGAAATACAGAGATGTAGATTAAGTAGTAAGTGGTAAAGCGGTAGGGGCGAACTGCCCTGAACCACTCGCTAATCGCTCGGATACAGGGCAAGCTGTTCGCCCGCGGTAAAAGCGGTAGCCGCGGGGCTTTAGCCCGCGCGTAAATCACATGGAGGCAATATGAAACAGAATGATATCTCATCACTTATTTTTTCACTGCAGAGCGAAAATAAAATAAAAGTGGAAGATAAAAAAGACGCAAAAAGCGGCGAAGTTTTTTCTTCTTTAATGAAAGAAGAAACCGGAAAGCCGGGCGATAAAAAAACTTCCGATAAACTTGTTTATGACGATAAAAAAGTAAAAGAAGAAAAAGAAGATATAAGGGAAAAGCTTGCCAAATCTATTATTCAGAATAATAACAGCATCTCTTCCATGCTTAATTACCTTTATCAGCTGATACTTAAAAATCCGGACGCGTTAAGTATTTCAGAAAAACAAATTCTCGGCAAATACGAATCCGAAAAAGGAAAAGTAGATACCGAAAAATTAAGGCAGATGCTCTCTTCAAAAGGGCTGAGCATAAATGATCTTTCTTCAAAACAAGTTGAAAAGCTAATGAAAATACACGACGAAAAACAGCTCGCTTATTATCTTGAAGAGATTGCCAGGGAGAAAAAAGGCATACCTGCGTTAAAAACTGAAGAAGCAACAGGCAGGGAGGAAGCAAAACTCGGGCTGGAAAATGTAAAACCCGCCAAGGACTTAAAAAGAGAAGAAGTCATAAAACAGATTATAAATCAGATATTAATCAGGAATATAGGCGCCCAAGACAAAGAAATAGTCATAAAAATGAACCCTGAATATCTGGGAGAGTTAAAAATAGTATTAGAAGTGAAAAATAACGAAATTACGGCAAAATTTGAAACAACTTCAAAAGCCGTTAAAGATATCATAATGGAGAGCGAAAAAGAGCTCTCATCCGCCTTAAAAGACCAAAAACTGCACCTTGCGGGTATTGAAGCCGAGGTAGTAAAAGAAATATCATAAAATAAGCGGTAGAGCGGTAGGGGCAACCTTTACGGTTGCCCTTGCGGTAAAAGCGGTAAGGGTAAAAAACCGTAGCCGCGGACCTTTAGGTCCGCCCATAAAGTATAAAATGTTAACAAATTGTTAACATTTTTTTAACAAATTGTTAACAAATTTTTGTCCTTTAGGTGCTATAATATAAGTAGGAAAAAAGGGCTTGTCATATTTTGATTTAATTTAATTGTAATTTGGAGGGCTTATGCAAAGCGACGCGTTTAATTCAATAATGAACACGCAGGAAATATCAGAGCAATATTATACCAATATGCAGAATCGTTTTACCCCGGGCGCGGTTGAAGAAAATATTTATTTTACGGATTATTATAACGCTTATCAGGCATCGGGCGGCCCCGCGCCTAAATACGCGGTAAGAGAATTAAATTTTTCGCAGGGCAAAGTAACGCCGGTAGATTCTCCTACAAGCCTGGCGATTGAAGGAAACGGCTTCTTTGTTGTTTCTGACGGCCGCAAAGATGTTTACACAAGAAACGGAAAGTTCTCGTTTAAAGACGGCGCGCTTATTCATCCCAACGGATTAAAAGTAAAAGGCTACGCTCTTGATGAGAGCGGCCAGCAAAAGCCCGAACTTATAAATATTGAGATGAGCCTTGACCCGGAAACAAAATTATACAATGGAAAATATACAAGTTATAAATTTGACGAATACGGCACAATGTACGGCCTGGAAACAAATATTGACCCGATAACTAAAAACGTGGTAACAAACGAAGTTCCGATTTACAGAGTCGCTGTAGCCACATTCGCGAATTCTTCAGGACTAAGGCCGGTGGGTCTTACTATATACTCAAATTCAGAAAATTCAGGCCCCGCGGTCGTGGGCACAGCCGGCCAGGGAGCGCTTGGAATGATAAAGCCCCAGCATTTGGAATTATCAAATATTGACTATATACAGCAGGCATATAAAGCCGGCCAGGCAAAGCAGGCAAGTTCGGCGAACTTCTCGGTCATAAAAGCTCAGGACGAAATAAACAAAATGTCAATAAATTTGATAAAATAACTTTTTGATTAAATAATAATTTTTGTAGGGGCACGACATGTCGTGCCCCTACGCATTTTATAAAAGAATTTATTTTGAAGGAATTTTAGTAAATTTAAATAAACTATAATAATATATTTAATATTTCAGAATATAATGGCGGACATGAATGTCCGCTGCTACGCAATTAGTGATACAACATGATTTTCGTAGCCGCGGACCTTTAGGTCCGCTGAAGCGCACCGTATAACCGGAGGATTTATTGTGTCAGATTATTTTAGTTTCAAAAAACATTCAGGAAAAGAGAAAAATGTAAGCTCTTATGATTTAAGGCAGACCATAAAATTTACGCTTGATCAGCAGGATTTTCTTAAGAAAATATTTGAAATTTTTTCCGATAAATTCTGCGTTAACTTAAGCTCTATTCTGCAGACAAAGGTAAGCATAAAATTAAAACAGGTCAAACTTTCCACTCACCGCGCGTATATCAACGCTTTGCCCGATCCAAGCAATATGATAGGCATGAGAATTGATCCGGAAACAAAAGGGCTTATTTATCTTGATTTTGGTTTAAGTTTCGCTCTTGTTGACCGCCTTATGGGCGGCAAAGGCCAGACAATAGATGAAATAAGGTATTTTACGGAAATAGAGTCAGCGGTGCTAAAGCCCGCTTATGTAAAAATAATTGACAGTTATAACATGGCGTGGAAAGAACTTGTGGAAGTTAACGCGCAGTTTACCGGGCTTGAATTTAACCCGCAGACTCTTCACATAGGCGATCCGGGTGAATATCTTGTTATAGCAAGTTTTCAGGC
>Ga0209749_1001619_pt1 | contig 18776 bp, 13 predicted proteins | sample EPASupsiteSAE347_FD_187267 | JGI IMG/M metagenome (GOLD analysis project Ga0209749, IMG submission 187267) | Bioremediated contaminated groundwater from EPA Superfund site, New Mexico - Sample SAE3-47 (SPAdes) (version 2) | ecosystem: Environmental > Aquatic > Deep subsurface > Groundwater >... | reverse complement strand
CCGGATCATCCCAGACCCAGAAAAAGTCAAACCATTGATTGTAATTCCAGGCATTAATCCCCAGCTCCTTCATGGTCTGGAACATATCCGTCCGTAATTCATATAATCCAAAGGAACTCATCCCGGCCGCCGCCTGGATTCCGCCCAGCGCATGCCGGACCTTGATTCTTTCCGGTGGTTTGACTTCGGCCAGTAATGCGTCCATTGCCGCGGTTGTCTCCCCGCAGACTTGCTCTTCAGCCGCTATTTTTCCCAGTAACGCCTTGCGGCGCTCGTCCTGCCCGGCATAATCCGTCCCCGCAACCAACAATTTATCCAGCGCCTGCTTTTCCCTGATCACCGTCTCAAAACCATTCTTCAATTCATTGAGTTTTGCGCGCGTGTCGTGATAAACCTCCCTGTTCCCCGCGTAAAGCGCCGCCGCCATTCCATCCCGGGTCTTGTAATGAGCGTCAATAAAGACCCGGCCGTATTCACTCACTTTCCGCTGAACGCCAATCAAACGTTCATACCACTCCGGCGCCTGTTCCCCGGGATATTTTTCTCCGCATAATTTCAGGCAGGTTTGCAGGATGTCGCCGGCTTTCTCCCCCTTCATCAACGCTTCGCCCACCTGCCCCAAATGCACCAGGGTGGCGCCGTTGTAATAATTGTTATGATACCGGTACCCCAGGAAATCACTCGGCTCACCGGATGGCAGATAATAGACCGGCAAAATGATGTTCCCGGCGGTCTCCATGTTATCCCCGGAAGTTTCACCCGAGTCACGCCCCTCATTTTTTCCGTTGAATTCAGCGCTCCGGAATAAATTCATCTTGTCCGGCAATCCCATGCTTGCATTCAAAGGGCCGGCCATTGGCGGCAAACACGCTCTGACCGAAGCCATCAGGTTCGTATTGAGCTTTAACTCGGCCTTCAGGCTCCTCTGAAATGATTTCCAAGGCAGAAATCGCATCTGCCATGAAGCTGAGACGCTTGTTGCTTTTTTCATCCATTTGGCAGGCTTGGATGGATCGTTCTTATAACCGGCCCCCGGCAAACGCGTTGTGATAAGATGTCCGCCTTCCGAGAGAAATTTCGGAATTAAATAGGCCGCCTCATAGGGGATGCTTTTCCCGTCGGGCAGGATCAAAATGTCCAGCGCCTTGCGATTCAAGCGCTCCGCATTGCTCATATCTTCGGCGCTCAATAACACCGGCGCGCATCCCAGTTTTGTTAATTCATTCGTGTACCACGTTGCCGGTCTTGCGCCCGCCCCGTCGGGAAAGCCCTCTTCGTTGAAAACCCCGACCCGCAGGTTTGCCAATTCGCCCTTGGACATGGCCGCGCCCAGCACCAAACATGATGTTACAACCAATATTATTTTCTTTGCTTGTCGCGTAGACATTTGATTTTTCTCCCTTGGTATAATTTATTTTTATGATTCTTAGAATAACGGGCCGGTGCGCTCTACCGCGATTTGCGTATTTATTTCCCGGATTTGCGGCAGAAAAATCAGATTATGGCCAAGATATGCAAGATATAATGTTGTTGGACGATCTCGCCCGTTGTATCAGCCGCCTCCACGGTAATTTGCGCGTCGCCTGTATTGGACGGAATGCCGGAAATTAATCCGGACTTCAGGTCAACATTCAGCCACGCGGGGCTTTCTATGAGCCGGTAAGATACCGGCTTACGACTGTTATTAAAATCGGCGCGCGCTGTGTACGAATAAAGGGCATTGACATATCCTTCAATCACCGGTTCGGTAATAAAAGTCAAGCCGGTTATTTCCAAGCGCCAGACGTCGTTGACCAGCGGCCATACCATCCCGCCAGCCATCCATATCGCATCGTTGAAAACATATGCCGACGCTTCATGGCGGCGCGTCCAGATTGAATTGGCAACCGCCGCAACGGGGACGTTATTGTTGCCGCTATGCCGGCAAGCCGGCACAGCAGTCAATTGGCGCCAATTTGCTCCATCCGCGGAATACCATACGTCGCCAAGGTTTTCCCATACCGGCTCGGAACGGAAACCGCCCAGAAGCCAGAGCCGGTCTTTATAAACAACCGATGAACTCCAGATTCGCGGCGTCCAGGGCGCATTACCGATGACTTTTTTCCAATGCACGCCATCCGTTGAATTCCACACGTCATTATATGCCTGAAACGGATAATATGATGATCCGCTAATACTGCCTCCAATCAGCCATAATTTATTGTCCAACTCCATCAAATTGTTGTGGATCTGGCGTTTAGGCCATGCCGCACGATCTGTTTCCAGTTTCCATTGCGCTCCGTCCGGCGATGACCAGATGTCATTGAGAAGTTGGCCGTTCTGCAAACCGCCCATAACCCAGATTTTTTCCTTAAAAACCGCTCCCCCGGCCGCATGTCTTCCTTTCCATGGCGCCCGATCAGTAACAAGCGTCCATTTGGCGCCGTCCGGTGAAGAGAACAAGTTGCCTTCAATATCTGTTATCCACATCCTGTTGTTAAAAATAAAGGCAATCGGAAGATCCACGCCTTTGGAGGTTGGAATCGTCCCGGTTTGGATCCATTTAATGCCGTCGGAAGAACACCAGACATCGTTAGTTAGGGCTGGGATATATCCCCCAAAAATCCACATCCGGTTCTTAAAGACCAGTTCGCCGGCCGAATCCCTTGGCGTCCATGGGCTTGTTTCGCTTATTTTTTTCCAGGCCGGAACTGGATAACCGCGAAATATCTTTATTGCCAACTCCTTTTTTGTTGTTCCGTCCCGTGCGATAATGCCGACATGGATGATGTTGCGTCCGACTTTAAGGCGGATTGGTTCGGTCTCCTGATTGTTTGAAAGCGAAATGCCGTCAATATTAATTTTGGCATGAGGATCATTGGCGGATATTTTAATTCTGACGGTTTCCACGTCATGCGCGACATGAAGGGGGGCATAACAGCGTGGACGCGACGGGATAGGGATAGGATCAAAACGGTCGGAGATGATTATTACTGCTTGAATTCCCGTGTCATTGTCGGCAGTCGTTTTTTTTTGCATAATATTTTTCCCTCAGAAACTTCCGCCATGAAGCACATGAAGAAAACGAAGGGGATAAAAATTGCTGAACTTCACAATCTCCCGCCTGCAACGCTGTAGCACTGCGGGCAGGTCATGGTAAAAATATTTAAGTTTCTTTTCGCTATCATCCAAGGGTAACATCACGGGCTCGGTTTGCATTCTGGCAGTGATTGTCACGTGATATTGCCGCTCCTTTTCCTTGTCCAGTCCTCCCGCGCATGCTTGGCGCCGCTTCTTTTGCCATTTGCGAGGTCAATTTCTGATTAGTCTTAAACATTTTTTTCAATACGCTCTCTTCCCCCTTCCTGATATGTGTTATCAGGAGCGCCTCCGCCCGGGAAAGATCTCTCCGGATAATGGCGTCCATGATCTCCTTACGCTCTTTTGCCAGATCAATCATTCGAGCCGAATCAACGGCGTCAAAGGCGCGCAGGGGACGCGCCATGCGGTCCAGTTGCTGCAATATCCCCTCCAAAAGCTTGTTGCCTGAGTAATGCCTGATGACATGATGGAGTTCTTCATCAACCCTCAAAAGTAAATCGTATCTCTTTTTTGCGTCCTTAATCCCGCCTATTTTTTCCAGGCGGATATAATTTTGCCTGATTTTAGCGGAACCGCTCCGATCAATCCTTTCAAAAACGCGCCTTAACGCCACGGGCTCCAGAATCAGCCGCAATTCATACGCATCCCTTATTTCTCCGGCGGTGAAAGTTTTTACGAACTTACCATGGCGCGGCACCGACTCGATCAACCTTTCCACGGTCAATCTGTTCAAGGCCTCCCGGACCGGGACCCGGCTGACGCCGAATTCTTTCGCTAGCCTGGCCTCGCTCAGTTTTTGACGAACCGCCCTTCGCCCCGAAAGGATCTGGAGCAGAAGACGCTCATAGACCCTGTCGCCCAATGATTTATAACTCAACACATTATTTTGCATCTTATGCCATCCATGTTTATTGTTTTCATGTATACTGTATACCGGTTTTAAATAAAAAAGCAAGAGTTTTTTTAATATTTTTTACAACCGGCCGCGAAAGCTGTTTCAGCCATGCGTCGGCTGACGCGTCACCATGGGCATCTCCCGCCATCTAACTCGTCGATTCCGTCCCCCCATCATTTTAAACACATTCAGGTAGTAAGGATGTTTGCATCCACAGCTGCATATCCGGAAATGGGCGGAACATTATCTGCATAGCGCGGATTTAGTGGGAGGGGAGAGCAGATGCGCTATGTGGCGGAGTATGATGGGCAATGGGTTGGGTTGTTGGCATCCGGATAGGGGACTTCGCCAAGACACGTGCCGCCGTTAAAAAAGCTTGAGGAACCAACGCGATAAACGGCCCGGCCCCAATCCAAATCCTCTGGAAAAACAAGAGCGCCGCCGGTGTTTAATTGTCCGCCGGCCTTGAGGTGACGAACCACCGCTTTTAACAAAGATGATGTCTGGGGAACATCGTTCCAATCCGAAAATGTGCGCCCGAATAATTGCACAAAGAACCCGTCAGAATTAGCGCCCGGCACCGGGAAAAGATACCATTCCCGCTGGAATTTGCGGATGTTTGAAGTTTCCGGCAAAAGACGATCAAAGACGCTGTTGCATAACCATGAATAACAAGTAAAAGCATAAAAATACCGGTCGGGAAAATAGCGCGGAAAAAATTGAAGAGCTTGACGGAATGAATCCTGGCATAGCTCCGAATCCATTGCGCCAATCTCCGGAATATGCACCCCTAAAACCGCATCCCCATTCCGGAGGACAACCTGCCATTCGTCCGCGGCTAACGTAATCTGTTCCGGACGGGCGCAACCTTCCGGCATAATACGCTGGCCTTGAATTGTGCGCTCATCCGCCTGCAAAGTTGCCGTCCATGCCTGCGGATCAAGGACGCCGGATGCGCCATCATATTGGCCATCCTGCCTGAATTTATAACCGCTTTCCGACAATAAAACGATTTGGCGCGTCATTTTATGACGATAGGCGCGCAAGGGCGAGGGGAAAATTTCAAGGGCAAACTGGAGCCGTCCCAGCTTGAAGATGCGATTTGTGAAATGCCGGATCAGCCATCTTTTTTCAGCGAACCTCCAGCGCCCAAATCTTTTGTAATTTTTTTCAATCCACAGCTCAAGATCGGACAGCGTATCGCGGGTGACGGATTCCGGAATACCGCGCGCGGCCTGATACTTGCGGACGTAACCGAGTCCGGACAGAAACACGATGGCGTAAAACAGCAATGCCTGGGGATGAAGGTGTTCCGGCAGTTCCAGCCAGGAAGCCGCCTGTTTGTCGCGTATTGCGTCCTCAACCGGGGATATAAAAATACAATAATGACAGTGCCAGGCCAGCCGGCGCGCGGCGGGAATCTGCCGAAACAAGTCCAGCGCTTTGACCAGCAAATCCGAAACGCAGGCAGAAGCGCCAAGCCAGGCGCAGGCTTCCCGAACATAAGCTTCCTGCAAATAGGGCGATATTTTTTCCGTTCCGGCCTCTTCTGATGACAACCATTCCGATTCCCAGAGTGATTTTGACCCGGAAAGACAGAGGGTATTCAACGTTTGATCCAAGGAGTTTACCTTTGGTCTATTCATGTTGATAATATTTTTTTATGCAAATTAGTATGGCAAAATTATCAATTAATGGAAGGCGTTTTCTCCGGGTGATTTCATTTGGTTTACCGCTTCGCTTGTCTTACGAAAACAAATTTTTGCTGTTTTGCCGACTCTTTGGCCGCCAGGCAGGCATAAACACTGCGCAACCCTTCCCATATGGTCGGGAAGGTTATTTTTTTACCTTTCACCAAATCCAGAAAACCATCCGCAAGATTCTGATCGCCGCCGAAATGACCCAGCCCGGCATCCGCCTTAATGGTATCCGAAAAAGGTTCGTGGTGCCGCACGCGATGAATCTCATTCTTGTACCAGTCAAAATTAACGGTTCCATTGTAGCCGCTGATGATGGCGCCACGGGCGCTAGCATCACGCCGGCTGAAAAAGACCTGGGTATACACGCCTTGCGCTCCGGATGCAAATTCAACCAAGGCGGAAGAGGAATCTTCATCCATGCCATTTTCCGACGAACCGTGATCCCGGCTGAACAGGCAGATATGATCCGTCAATCTTCCGCTGGACTGATTCCGGGCGCGATTACGGGGGCTCTCCGGACATGTTTCCGTCCCGGAGCACGTTGAGCATCTTAAGCCGGATGGTTTGTTCCCGCCGAATATCCGTCCGCATGACTGCATCGCCGCCACGCGGACAATTGGCGAATCCATCACATACATCATGGCGTCAAAATCATGGGTGGCTTTCTGGAGGAACAGTCCGCCGGTAATGGCATAATTCCATGAAGGATGGTCGAAATATCCATGCCCATAATTCACGTAATTGAATGCCAGGATATGTTCCGGTCTGCCAACCGCTCCATTTTTAATCATTTGCCTTACCATCCGGCACAATGGCGAAACCCTGAGTGGAAAACTGACCATGACGTGGCATTTGGATTTTCGGAATGCCTTTTCCAAGGCCATGGCCTGCTTCATGGTCGTGGCCACCGGCTTTTCCAGGAACAGCGGAATGTCATAGCACGCCAATTGCAGGGCATAAGCCGCATGGGTATTGCACAATGACCCGACCATGACCGCATCCACTTTCCCTTTTCTAATCAAGTCATCCACGCTGCCATAGAACACAACATGCTCACGGTCTTCTTCCAGAAGCCTGCTTCGGACGCCCTTTTCGTCCGGGTCAATAATGCCGGTTATACGCATATCGGGAACAGTTTTGCGAAACGTTCCGTTGATGAGCCCACCGGCCCGGCGTCCGAATCCGATTACACCCAGTTTGATCATATTTTGTTCTGTTCCATGTGTTATTACGCTTTATACAGTTTGTCAGCCTTATTTATGGCCGCGGATCGGCGCGGGACAAACCTTGACGCAAGGTTCCATGATGGCGTTAAAATGATCCTGAAGCGGATCGCGTTCTTCCATCGCCTTTGCGATGGCCTCCAGGGTGATCTTTTCCGGCGCGGGGATATCGGTCGTTGATCCCATCGCACGCGGCCCTTCGGCGCCGGAAAAACCGTATCGTTTGGCCCAATCGCATTGAAGCGTCTTGAGTTGCGGGAATTCAATATTTTTGCCGTCAATCCTTACCTTTTGCATTGTCTTTTCATCAATGGCCCGGGTCGGACAAACCGCAATGCATTGCCGGCATGAATCACAGCCGGGATCGTAATCGCTGACCGGATCGGTTTTCAAATCCATGTCCGTAACCACGCAGATGAACCTCTGGCGTGGACCGTGTTTGGGCGTAAGAACCGAGCCATTAAACCCGATGGTTCCCAGTCCGGCCGCAACGGCCGCGAAACGATTATTGCGATGATCAGGGATAAAGGCAAAAGGCAAAAGGCCGATCATGCCCCGATCCAGCCTGGTTTCCGGCGGCGGTGTGCCGCGGACGTTCAGTGTCTTGGATTCCGTCCCGCACAAATCCAGGACGGGAATTCCCAGTCTGCCTGCGGATGCAAGCCGTTTGGACATGTCAATCGCAATGAATCCCAATTCGCGATGGGTTTGATACTGGCTGAAGGAATATGGCCCCAAAGCGCCCATCGGCGCGCCCTGACAGTCCTTGAGATAAGCGTCCGGATAATGCATGCCCATCACGATGATGTTTTTTGCATTAGGATAGAATTGATGAAATGCCTTCACTGCGGCAAAATCTTTTAGGCGTTCCAACGGCGTAACGCCAAAGAGTTCAGCGCCACGTTCCTTAGCAAATAGTTCCAAGTCTGCCCTTGTTAAAGATTTTTGCGCGCATTCCACGTTTTTTTGCGTCCAGAAAGGCAACGGAGCGTCGGTGGCTATGGCAATAAACATTTGGTTGGCGCCAAACTCAGGTGTCTTGAAAACCCGTCCATCGCCCGTGAATCCCCCGAACCCGCATAGCGCGGCAATCCGTTCGTGTGGCGCGTCAACGCGCGGCATGGCGTCATAACCATGGCTTTCCATGATCATGGCGGTCTTAAGTCCGATAATTCCCAATATTCTTCGCGTTTCTTCCTTTGCGAAAGAGAGCGATTCTTCAATGTTGCGCGGAATACCGCCGACATGATTCAGGACTTCGGCGTCAGGCAAATCCCTGGGGAGCGAAATCCCCGCCAGAATCACCGATTGCGCGCGCGACCATTCCCTGGCCGCCATGTCCCCGGATAAATTACCGACGGGAACAGCGGCAAGATATTGAACTTCCGGCAGTACTTTTTGTTCCAAGTCCGCTATGAGTTTTGCAGGTTCCTTTGCGCGATCACCTTTAAGCCGGGGATTTGTATTGGTTTGCCCGGAAGTTTTATTTCGCAGATGCGGCGGAAGACATTGGCGCAGGCAATTTCCAATTTCACCGCCGTACACGCCGTTAATCCGCTTTGCCTCCAAGACTGATTTTTCATCAATTTTGTCCGGAATCTTCACGTTTAAGCCGATCGCAAAATGCTCCGCCCAGGCGCAGCGCCATTTGTTGGTGTTCGGGAATTTATATTCGCGGTCGGCGATTTTGACGCAATCCATGCCGTTGACTTCCTTGCGAAAGGTGTCCATCCGGCAGTGTTTCACGCATTTCATGCACTTGTCGCAGAGTGCCGGACCTTCGTACATCGGAGTTTCCGCAAGTTCCGCCGCGGTGATTATGCTGTTAAAGCGCACGCGCGGCCCGAAGTCTTTTGTGATGACCAGTCCGTTCCAGCCGAATTCACCCAGCCCGGCGGCCACCGCGGCGTGCCGGTGGCAAAAATCAGGGGTGAAACATTTCTTGATTTCCCCGAACGGGCGATATTTCCAGATGTGCGACGTGCTGAAAGAGACGGCGGAAAATCCGCGCTCATCCAACAACCTGGCGATTTGGAAAGAAAGCCGGTCCAGGAGCACATTCATGTCAACCTGGACAACGCCGTAAGCGCCCATCTCCTGCAGGTCATCCTTCCCGCAGTTTTCCACACACGCGTCGGGATAATGCACCCCGACCACAATGACGCTTTTTGCGCCGGGCACGAAAGATTCAGGATGATAAATTTCGGGGGCATGTTTAAAACGCGCTGACGGCGCAAATCCCACCATGACGGCCCCGTTTTCAAGAGCGGTCTTCTTGATCTCATCCATTAACTCGTTCTTCATGACTAATCCATTCCTTTCATATTTTTTTCCAAGGCCATGTTTATTTCCCGGGCAGTTTGTTTAAGGCCGCTTATTATCGCGCGTTTATGCGCCCCTTTAAAACGGTATGCCGGCAGATGAAGCCCCAGCGCCGCCGCTATTTTACCGGCCGGCTGGTATATGGGAAACGCAAGGCCGACGGCATCATCCGGCAAATCAATGCAGAGCCAGTCCCGCGCGCGAATGCGTTCCAGCTCTTTTTCCAAACTACTCAATGATTTTATGCCTGGCCAGGCCGAATCAGGCATGCCGATCCGCCCGACAATTGTTTTCAACTTGGATTTATCAAGTCCGGCCAGCAATATCCGGCCGGTTGCCGTGGCGTACGTCCGGTTTTGAAACAGAAGATCGCTGTTGATTTGGACGGTTTGGGAACTGCTTATCTCGCATAAGACAAAACGTTGCCCGTTCCGGAGAACCGTCAACAACACGCTTTCATTGACCTTACCCGCCAATTCTGTCATGAATGGTTTGGCCGCCGACACCATGTCCTGGCGGTAAGTCCCATGGCTCAGCAGGCGGTAGGCCGCCGGGCCAAGCAAATAACCTTTTTTTGGCGCGACCTGTTCAACATAGTTCCGCGCAATCAGTTCCTTGAGAATATTGGCGCTGGTGGCGGGATGAGATTTGAACCGGGCGGCAATCTCGCCCAGTCCGCGGGGCTGGGTCGGATGTTCCGCCAGCATTTCCAGGATGTCAAAAACCTTGCCGATGACTTTGATCATGATGATCCTTTTTTTTCTGAAACAAGTTTTACTCCTTTTTGTAATTTTGTCAATATAAAAATTATTTTTATAATGATTTCACAAAAAGGATTGTTTTCGATTTGAAACGATATTTTAACGGAACGATCTAATGTTCCTGCGCCGGCGTCAGCACGCTGTCAAGCACGGCGCCGCAATAACTGCATTTATGGCAGATTCCGTTGCAGGTCGAAGTTCTGGCGAACCAGTCGGCCGGAAATTTTCTGTTATTTATATGGCGTCCTTGAAGCAATGCGGTATGGTTGGGTTCAAGCAAGTCCAGCAGGTTGCCGCAGTGCTTCCGGTTGATGTATGCCCGTATCACCGCCATGGGTCTGGAGGTCATTCTCGTTGCCAGTTTCACTGATGGAAACAGTTCTTCATAGTGGTGAAGGTCCTCGGGCCTGATCCAGGTGTTTTGCAGGATTGAAACCCGGTTTTCCTTTTTAGCATAATAATTCCAGCACCCGGCCGCCTTGAATCCATCCTGGTTCTGCCGCTCCATGATATCCCTTTCATGGGCCACCACGTTGTCGTGGAATATCTGGCCCGAGCAAAATCGCATACAGCCGCTGTTGGCGAGAAGGTGGAGCGTCTTTCCGCAGCTGTCCGTCCAATCCTTGACCGTGCGTATATATTCCATCTGCCGGTTAAAATCCCGCTGTATATAAAAGCCGTCAAACAAATCCTCCATATACTGCATGCCCTTGATATTGCCGATGCGCATGTTGACCGATGCCCTTGTTTTGACTTCCTTGAAGCTTTCCTTCACTGTCTGGGCGATAAAAGGGGAGGTAGTGGTGACAGAATCCAGTCCACCGGCGTCATCTTGGATGTGTTCAATGACGGATTGCACATGGTTTTTCAGATATGTTGAAACTGACTTTGCGCCGTAACAGTTGGCGTTAAACAAAAGGTTCAACTTGATCCCGTGGCCTTTGAACATTCGCAAGTCATTCTCCAAGAATGCCTGCGCGTCCCAATTAAACCTTCCCCGGTCATTTACCGGCGAAGCCCTGCAGGTTGCATCATCCAGCCAGGGAAAATAAACCTCTTCGATGTGTCCGGCCAGCTTGCACAGCGACTCGGCAAACGGTTTCGCCTGCTCATCAAAAAACTGGTAACCGACGCTGAATTTCATTTTTTCTCACGTCCCGAGTAATCAACCAGATTGCCTTCGGCTGGGTTCTTTGGCGCCTCTTTTTGCTTTTCACCGTAAATGTCATTCAAGAGCTTTTTAGGATCCAGTTTCCAGGGCTTGCGGATCCTGAATTTATTATGAAATTTATTCTCTATCTTGTCCTGCTGTTCCAGATGGATCATGCACTCCCGCATGCAGGTGGCGCCGCACATGGCGCAGGGATGCCGGAAGTTATGCCACCCCGCATGGCTTGGCGCATGTTTTTGATAGAGCACGTCAAAAGCGGCCCAAGCGCTATGGACTTTTCGCTGTTTCTGATATTCCGAATCATCATTATAGATGCTGTTCATCAGCCATCGTGATATTTCGGCGTCATTACTGCCATCGTAAAGGAAAGGATTGGTTTCCCCGCTTCCAAGCTGGAACCCGACCCAGCACTTTTCCTCGTCCAACTTCGCATACTCGTAGGTGTTCCCTTTCAGCGTGAAAGTGGATTTTTTATCTTTGGGTATAGCCCTGGATGGACAGTTTTTGACACACAACATGCATTTATCGCACAGGGCGGGCTTCCTTATCGGGTCCGGTTCCAACTCCGCGTCAGTGAAAATAAATGCCAACCTCTGCCGCGGACCAAACTCGGGCGTCAAAAAGATATTGCTCCAGCCGATTTCGCCCATGCCGCAGATCACGCCCGATATCCTGAAGTGGAGAAAAACGCTTGGTTTTGGATATCCCTCCCGCACCGGCACTCCGACGCCTACGTTGTAACGGACGGCGGAATTGTTGTAGATCACCGCCTCGTGTCCGAAGTCTTCAATAAATGATCCTAATTCCCGCATGACCACCGGCATATGGACATCATTTGCATTGGCATATCCCACCGATGAATACATGCCCCAATGAGTTCCTTCCTCCATGGGGCGGTAGAGCCCGCGATGAATTCTAAACCCAAGGCCGATTACCGATTTTGCTTCCGGGAAAAGGTAGCGCGGATCACACCTTTTAGGCGCCCCTTCATACCTGTCCATGGAGCCGATACCGCACAGGTCCGCGCCGATGCTTAGCGCTGTTTTTTTTACCATTTCTGACGTTAGTTTTTGATTGGGATTAAAACGAGACATGCTTCATCCTCCCTTTAGCTTTGTTTTGTATTTCCTGTTTCATTTCTCTTTCAATTCGGGTCGCTTGCCCAGAATCTGTTTCAATATTTTCCATGGGTCCTTGCCGTTTCCACCATGGCGCGGATATTTTCATCGGGCGTGTCGCGGCCGCACTGGTCGCCGGTTGACAAAATAAATCCGCCGCCTTTGCCGGCGTCATCAATGGCTTTCCTGCTTGCCCGCGCCACATCGTCAACGCCTCCCCTGAGCATGACTTCGGTGGTATGCAAATTTCCTTTCAGCACGATTTTACTGCCGTATCGTTTCTTCAATTCCGCCAGGTCGCAATCCCCCATGGGCGGGACTTCCAATGGATCAATCACGGTCAATTTGGTTTCTTCCGCCGCCATTCGCACAAGTTCCTTTTCCGGCCCGCAGGAATGCACGTGCGTTGGTATTCCAAGATCATAGGCCATTTCAGTCGCCTTCTTCAACACGGGCAACGACAATTCCCGGAACATTTCCGGCGTCTGCCATATGAGCGAGCCCGAACACCCGCAAAACAGCAAATCAGGTTTTTCATCCAATTGTGCAATCCGGTTCATGATGGTTTCAACATGGCACAGGGCTTGCGCCCGGCGCTCGTAAAATGGACGGGGATCATCATAATACGCATAGATGTCATCCGGTCCGCTCAGGAGACAGGTGGACGCGCCGCTCGACATGCGCATGATTCCCTGCTCGCCCATTTCCTTTTTAATCAGCTTCCATAATTCCATTCCCTTTGGCCATTGTTTTATTCCGGTAATTGTTTCCCACGTCTCGGGAATGGCAGGCAATCCTATCTTTTCGGGCAATACGCGGGATGCGGGTGGATTGTCATGGGTGTGCGCCTCGACATATTTGTTCCATTCATTTGTCTCCCGGCAATATGTCTGCGTCACAAAACTGCCGTCCTTATTCCGGCGCACGATCCTCCGCTCCCATTCCGGCTGATTGCCGAAGAGATCACCCTGCCAGAACACTTCAAACCCGCCGTCAATATCAAAATATTTCAAAGCATCAATGTGCGCTTTCCATAAAGGCGGATTCTGATAAACGTAGATATCCCAGAACGGTTTGCCGGTCAACCGGCAGGGAACCATGTTGGAAATGTCCGGACAACAGGGAACACAATCCGGCATTTCATGATGCAATACCGCAAGTAATCTTTCGCGTGATGTCATTGGTTTGTATCCTTTGCAATCACCCACGCCGCCGCGTCATTGGCCGGGAGCGAAACCGTTTCATTTTCCGGCTTTGACCCGCGCAATATTTTGCCGATCCGCCACCCCGCCGCAAGTTTGATTTTTGCATTCACCGGCGCCGGGTGGTAATTGATCAGAACGGCAATCCGCTGTTGCTCATCCATGGGATGCTCGGTTATTCCAACTTGCGGCGAATCTTTCATCAATATTCTTTGCTTCAGCGCCGGGGCGGCCATATGCCGGTAAATTTGCCAAAACGGCTGAGCGCCGCCGGCATGAAAAGTTCCGGGCTCGTTGCATAAATTCATTTCCAGCGCCGCGGTCAGCAGATAAACCCGGCCTTTTCCATATTCGGCACAGGTAAACGCCGGATTGCCGTCGGGTTCATCGCCAAGTATTTCGGCCTTGACCGGCGCAAGGTTCAGCCTGAACGCCGCCGTGGTCTTAATCACCGGCGCGCCGGCCAGCGCCGTCATCCTGATTGTCAGCGCGTCGGAGCGCTTTTCCCGGGTCTGGATTTCCAAGCCGAACACTTCCTTGAATGAGGATAAAACGCAATCATCAAATGACACATAAAGCGTCGCCCCCGCCTTGACGCGTTCAAGCAGTTTCAACCAGAACCGCCGGCTGAACGATTGCGAGCCGGTCAGGTTCGGCAACAGGTACAAATCCTTGTCCGGCAGATTTTCGTCGGCCTGGCAGAAGATCACGTCAAACCCGGCCTGCTTGGCCAAGATAAAACTGCTGTAGGCCACGCCCCATGAATCCTGGCCGTGCGTCAGGATGCAGGCCGCCTCAATCACGCGCGGCGGCAGTTGTTTGAAGGGCAAATTCCGGATGAATTTTACGAAATGACCGATTTCATCCAGAACCGCTTTCGGCGTCCGGTCAGGGCGGATAAGTCCAAGCTCGCGTTCCGAAGCAACCCAGTCATAAGGCGCATGTTCCAGATGATTCTGATCAAATGCGCACCACCAGAGCATTCCCCGGCAATCGTGCGCCCATAATGAAAACAATTCCGACCGGATATATTGGGCCGCGACTTTTTCACCGGCATAAAACGGTCCCAACGTGCCAAGCTCTTCCGCAAAACACGGCTTTCTGCCGATATCGGCATATAAGCGCGACTGCGCCGTGGCATGCAAGGAAGGACGCATGGTGTTGATCGGTTCAAGATCGCAATAAGGCGTAAAAGGGGGGTAGGGATGGGTGGTCAAAATATCCGTCAATTCCGCCTGATCCTGAATGGTCCAGACAATCTCGCGTTGTTTTATGCCGGGCTTGATCCCGTGCATATCGGATATAATGGGGCGGCTCATGTCTTCGGACCGGATCGCCTGGGAAACGGAATAAGTCCACAGCCAGGCTTCCGCGCGGGTCTTGACACGCTCCATGCAATTACATTCATTGCCCAATCCCCACGCAGAAATTGCCGGATGGCCGCGCATGGTTCGCACAAAGTAACGCACGAACCGAACCTGCCAGAGAATGGCCAGGGGATCGCTCAACACGTTTTTGCCGGTCAGGGACGGCGGAACGAACAATCGTCCGCTCATCCAGCCGGTGATCAGACTCACAATCAGTTTTAGACCATGTTTTTCAGCCAGATCGGCAAATTGTTTGAATTTCTCCATGGCTTCTACGGAAACACCGGCGAATCCGGCTTCGGTATTGGGCAAGGGCGCTTCACCAAGCCGGTATTCTCCGTGATTTCCTTGGCCGGTCTTCAAATCCACAAGCGGCTGGAACACTGGCCACAACGGAAACACCCGCAAGACCAGCAGTCCCGCATCGGCCATCTGCTTAAGATCCGTTTCAACCACATCCGGCCGCCAATCCGTCCACATAGCCGTGCCCGCGTGTGACGCCCAGTAGTTACAACCGATCATGAATGTATCCGTCATGTCGTTTCCTTTCATAGATCGCCAAGTGTTTAGGCCAGAAAATCGTGTTTTCTTCTGCCAGTTCAAACGTTCTTGGATTCATGTGATCAAGCATGCTGCGTCTATCCCCCTGTTCGCTTCATTACCGATTCGCGTTCGATCAATATGTTAGGGAGCGCAATCCTGACGGGGCCGCACGCCTTATGCTCTGCCAAGTCTATTACGGTTTTTACGCCGAGAGCGCCTATTTCCGCGAATGGCTGGGAAATGGTCGTGTGCATCGGCGTCAAATATTGGGAAACTTTTGTGTTCTCAAAGGAAATAATTGAGATGTCCTCCGGGATCCGTTTCCCAAGCAGGTGCAAAGCCGATACAACCGGTAACGCGATATCCTCACCTCCCACGATTATCGCCGTTGGCCTGGCCTTCACTACTCCGGCCACGGCCTCAAGCAGTGTCCGGGCCAGCCGTGAATGAACCAGCTTTTCGTCATTTTCCAGCCCATGGCGCTCCACGCTTGCCCAGTATCCCTTCTGGCGTTCCTGCCCCCCCCATCCATCAAGCGCCCCCAGGATCAAGCCGATCCGCCGATGCCCGCGCTGTGCCAGATATGTCATCCCCAGTTCAATGCCCTGTTTATGGTCCGAATACACGGAATGAAAATTTGCGACCGGACAATTGATCGTAACCAGAGGAACGCGCCGTATTTGTTTGACCTTTTTGAGGCTATTTTCGTTGTATAAAACACATATCGCGCCCTTGATGAATAAATCCAGCAAAAGATCAATTTCATCTACCGGAATAATCTCGAACCTGTATTTTTTTGTGATCAGGTCCTGAAAAATCGCATTAATCAACGATGTTTCATAAGCGCCCATCCTGACCACCGTATCGCTTTCAATGATAATCGCGATATTGTCTTTTCTGGATGTTACCCGAGGCAAATAGTTCAGTTTTTGCGCAATCCCCAACACCTTTTGCCTGGTACGCTCGGAAACATAGCCCTGTCCGCTGAACACCCGCGAGATCGTTGTGGCTGACACGTTTGCTGCTTTTGCTATCTTTCCTATGGTTGCCATGGCAATATTTTCCTATATTTAGGAAACAAATACATAATGTAACGCCTGTCCTCTTAAATGCAAGCATTTTTTATAAGTTTTTTACGCACACGTTGTCTTGGACACTATGCCAAATCGGCACAGGCAAAAAGTAGGGCGGGTTGACACAACAAGCGGTTGACTTGTCATGCCAAATATATTAATGATAAAAACATGTCTGTTCCAGTAAATCGCTTGGCGCCGTATAAATTCGGCTGGCTGCCGGACGTTCCGGATAGGCGCGATATTCCCTTTGCGGCTGTCTTTCGCGTGCCGGCGAGAGCGCCGGCAAAAATTGATTTGCGCGGCGGATGTTCGGCGGTTGAACAGCAGGGCAATCTCGGTTCCTGCACGGCGCAGGCGCTGGTCGGCGCGCTTGAATTCCTGGAACTGCGCTCTCTTCCTCCTCCATCTGATAAATCCAAAATCGCAAATCCAAAATCCAAAATATCGCGGTTTCGCGATTTGAGCCGGCTCTTTGTCTATTACAATGAGCGCGCGGCGATGGGAACCGTAAATGAAGATTCCGGCGCCATGCTCCGCACCGGCATAAAAGTTTTAAAAAATATTGGCGTCTGCCGGGAAACAATTTGGCCTTATAAAATAAACCGTTTCACGGAAAAGCCGCCGGATAATTGCTTTTCCGAGGCGGAAAGCCATCAGGTAACCGCTTATCAGCGGCTCCATACCCTGGCCGAAATGAAGGCCTGCCTGGCAATGGGTTTGCCTTTTGTCTTCGGCTTTGCCGTCTATGAGCATGTCATGTCCGAACAAGTCCGCAAAAGCGGGATAATCCGCCTGCCGCGCCGGAATGAAAGCATGATCGGCGGCCATGCCGTCATGGCCGCCGGCTATGACGATGTGAAAGGGATTCTGATTTTCAAAAATTCATGGGGGACGGAATGGGGGAAGTCCGGTTATGGTTTTCTGCCCTATGATTATCCTGAAAGCCGTGAATTATCCGACGATTTCTGGTGCATCCAGGCGACCGAAAGCAGTCTGTATGCGCAATGGAAAATCCGCCGGGACACAACGATTAGTTGATGAGATGAACTTTCCGCTTGCCCTTTTCAATCCTGCCGATTTTCAGCGCGTGAACACCGCTCAGGCGCAGGATTTTCATTGCGGAAGAATATTCCGACCGGCGAACAACGATCACCAGGCCGATACCCATGTTGAAGACCCGGTACATTTCATCTTGCGCAACGCCGCCTCGATTTTGAAGGAACTTGAAGAGCGGCGGCGGCGTCCAGGACGAAAGATCAAAGACCGCGTCAACATTATCGGGTAAAATTCTCGGCACATTATCCTGAAATCCGCCGCCGGTGATATGGGCCATGCCCTGAATGGTCACCTTTTTCATCAAAGCGCCGACCGCCCGCAAATAACTGCGGTGGACCGCAAGCAGGACATCCGCCACCCGTCTGCCGGTTCCCGGCAGAATATCGTTCAATCCCAGCTTTTCCTGTTCAAAAATAATCTTCCTTGCCAGCGAGAACCCATTGGTATGAAGCCCGGAGGAAGGCAGGCCGATCAGCGCGTCCCCGGGCCGGATATTTTTCCCCGTGATGATTTTTTTGCGCTCAACCGCGCCGACAATCGTGCCCACCAGGTCATATTCGCCCTTTGGATAAAGTCCCGGCATTTCCGCGGTTTCGCCGCCGAGCAGGGCGCATCCATTCTCGCGGCAGGCTTGGCAAAGGCCGGCCACTACCGCCTTGAAAATAGAGCTGTCAAAACGCGCCATGGCAAAGTAATCCATGAAAAAGAGCGGTTGGGCGCCGTGAACCAGGATGTCATTGACGCAATGATTGACGATATCCTGTCCGACCGTGTCATGTCGTCCGGCCATTACCGCAACTTTCAACTTTGTGCCGACCCCATCCGTGCTGGCAATGAGGGCCATATTTTTTCCCGGCGAGGCAAACATGCCGCCGAACGAGCCGATTTCACTGATGAGCCCCTTGACGTTTGTGCGCCTGACCATTTTTTTGACCGCCCGCAGGGCGGTCATTTTGTTGTCAATATCAATGCCGGCTTTTGAATAAGCAGATTTTTTTTGCATTTTTTTCTTCATGGCCGCCATTCTAATATAAAACAACGAATCAGGCAAAAAAATAAATGGACATTTTACGGGCGATTTATATAATTTCCATAATTAACGGAAGCGCCGCCGGGCGGCAACAACAGCATGGGAGGAAAACATGACCAGAAGAACGGAAATATATAAATGCGATATCTGCGGCAATATTGTTGAAGTTCTGCACGCCGGACCGGGCGAACTTGTCTGTTGCGGCAAACCGATGCGTTTGTGTGTCGCCAA
>Ga0209749_1001618_pt1 | contig 18801 bp, 12 predicted proteins | sample EPASupsiteSAE347_FD_187267 | JGI IMG/M metagenome (GOLD analysis project Ga0209749, IMG submission 187267) | Bioremediated contaminated groundwater from EPA Superfund site, New Mexico - Sample SAE3-47 (SPAdes) (version 2) | ecosystem: Environmental > Aquatic > Deep subsurface > Groundwater >... | reverse complement strand
AACGTATTAAGTTTTTCCTTGTGGTTTTGGATCTCATTGAATCGCTCTTGAAGCATCCTTGAATAAATATCCATCTAAAAGATCCTTATAATCGTTTGCAGATAAATTATCATGAGCAGTGGAATGTAGTTAATAAATTTTGTCACAACACTTCTGAAAAACAGCTCTGTGTCAAGAATATTTTATCTTGTGTCGCGGTCTGAAAGAGCCGCGGCCCTTTTCATAAAGATATCTGCCTCTTCGGGTTTACCGAGGGCGTGACTTACTTGGCTGAGCTGATACCAGGGTTTCGGGTTTTCTGGGTTCCGTTCGACAACCTTCATCAAGCTTTCGATGGATTTTTCGTAATTCTTCACCATTTTGTAAGCGATTCCGATGTTGATCAATGCCTGCATGTTGTCGGGGTGCTTCGATAGAATCGCTTCAAGTATTGATACTGCTCCGGCGGGATTATCAATTGTAATCAGAAGAACGGCCAGACGGCTTTGGACCTTTTCATCGCTGTTTCCGGTCTCATGAAGCTTCATAAGCCATTTAAGTTCATCTCCCTGATTCTTCTCAAGATAAGCCAAGTTGGCTAGAGAATACCATAGTTTTTGTTCTTCCGGCGCCGAATGAAATGCCTTGTTTAGAAATATGCCGGCCAATGTATAATCCTTGGTTTTATTGATATGGAACAAAGCGATGTGATGCAATGTTTCCCAGAGAGTATTCGCTAATTCCTCGGACTTTTTGTAACAAGCATGCATTTTTGTCCTGTTTCCGGTCATATACCAGGCGTGACCTAAAAAAAGACTTACCGAAGCCCCCTCCGTCATGGTCATGTTCATAGCGGCACCGGCCTTGTCCGAATGGGCTTCATAATACGCTTGTCGTTCCATGTACTTATCACCATAATGCTGGACATCTGTCCATCTTTCTTCTGCGAAGGCAACAAGGGTGAGTATGTGGTATGAATCCATGTGACCGTCAAATTTACGGATGGCCCTTAAGGCGTGCTGTTGGGCGTTGTTCATATCGCCAAGATGGTAGTAGGCCATGGCGGCATTATAGTGAGACCAGAGAAACCCCGGATGGTCATTACCGGTTCTCTCTGCAAGTTCAATGGCTTTTTCGGTTTCTGCAATGCATTCTTGATAAAAACCGCGGCTCAGATAGGATGTGCCAAGATAATGATGCGGCATGGGGTCGTCAAAATCCTCGGCAATTTTTTGTTTGAGAAGATTGGTTGTGCGAACAAATTTTTCATTAGCCTTCTTTTCATCTGCGAGGTCATAACCGTAATGCATGATTTCAATTTTTGAGGGTCTGGTACATCTCTGGCCGACTACCTGATTGTGAACGATGCTTTCGTAGCGGATAATGCCATTATTACGAAAGAGACGCTCGAAATTGTGACGAGCTGTTCTTTGTCCATTTGAATAGGTCGAGATCAGGGCGACGAGAAATGCATCGGCATTTCCGGCGGTATTCACCGTATCCCGCAAGATGATCCCACTGCCGTCAATTAATTCCTCATCTCCATCGATCTGAAAAATCCAATCACCCGTCGCATATTGCATGGCTTGGTTGCGGGCCTTGCTGAAGCTTCCCTCCCAAGGATGGAAATAGAGCTTTTCTGTAAAACGTCGGGCAATATTGATTGAATCATCATCCGAACCCGTATCGACGATGATAATTTCGTCTACCCAACCCTTGACGCTTAACAGGCATTTTTCCAGAAATGTTTCCTCATTCTTCACGATCATCACACAGCTTATCGTGTTCTTACGGGGGATGCGCAATTTTCGGCCCTTATTTTTCTTTTTCATCGCTATTTAAAAACCAACCCCTTTAAAGATTTCGCATATTTCCTTTTACATACCGGACAAATCAACTTGGTGTTCAATTTTTCACCGCAGATGCAGGCCCATCCTTTTTGGACGGCCGGATTGCCGACCATCAGGGAATGGTCGGGGACATCTTTGGTAATAACCGCCCCGGCCCCGACGAATGCATACTTACCGATGGTATGGCCGCAGACGATAGTGGAGTTTGCCCCTAAGGTAGCGCCTTTCTTGACGAGAGTGGGGCGGACCTGGTCCATCTTGGAAATCTCGGCGCGGGGATTGTATATATTGGTAAAGACCATGGAAGGGCCGCAGAAGACGCCGTCTTCGAGAGTAACGCCTTTGTAGACACTGACATTATTCTGAATCTTGCAGCGATCGCCAATTACCACATCGGGACCGATGACGACATTCTGCCCGATATTGCATTGTTCGCCGATGGTTGAGCCGGATAAAACGTGTGAAAAATGCCAAATATTGGTCCCTTTGCCGATGTGAACGCCGTCATCGATAATCGCCGATGCATGGACGAAGGCGTCTTTGGGGGAAGAATCCTTGCTTTTTAAGGATGCGGCGCCGATTGAAATGATTTTTTCCTTTTCTTTTAGCGATTTTTGACTCAATTCCAAAACATGGAGGACCCGCAGGCCTTCTTCGCCGGATGTAAAGGGTTGCTGCCCTGTTGAGATCGCCCCCATAAAGGCCCGGCATTCCGCCTTCAATGGCTCTTCCCACCGGTCAGAGAGACTGACGGCGATGGCGGCGGCCTTTTCTGCAATGGGCAGCCCGTCTTTCCAATTGATGATGTGGGGATATAGCACAAGCTTTTCATCGATGGGCTGGGTATCGTCAAAGACGAGCATTCCCTGGCTTCCCACAACGACCAGACGCTGTTCCTTGTATGGGTTCAGCCAGCTAACGAAGATATGGGCGCCGATTCCCGAGGGAAACTTGAGGTTCGTCATGGTGACGTCGGCAATCGAGGCATGAAGAAAATTATTTCCCACGGCGTCTACATAGGATGGATCTTCCCCGACGATGCTGAGGATCAGGGATATGTCGTGAGGGGCAAAAGACCAAAGAATGTTTTCTTCCCGGCGTATTTTGCCGAGACTCAGGCGGCGGGAATAGACATATTGAAGCCTGCCGATCTTTCCATTGGCAATCATTTCCTTAAGTTTGACGACCCCTTGGTGATAATGGAGAATATGACCGACGAAAAGTATCTTTCCGGCAGCACGGGCCTTTGCTACTAATTGGCTGCCTTCGTCGAAGGTTACAGCCAGGGGCTTTTCGACAAATACGTGTTTTCCCGCCTCAAGGGCTTGGGCGGCAAGGGCGAAATGGGTGACCGCCGGGGTAGCAATGACCATCGCTGTGAGGGATGGATCATTTAGCAGGTCGTCGAAACGATCGGTACAGGCAATATCGGGGTAGTCTTTGCGCATTTGGGATTGAGTTTTCCGGTCGGCATCGCAAATGGCTTTTAATGTGCCTAATTGATGGAAATTGCGAACAAGATTTTTGCCCCAATAGCCGGCGCCGATAACGGCAATAGTCGTTTTGTTTTTGCGCATATATTGTGTTTGATCCTCCTTTGAACCTGTGAGGTTTCCGTTATTGAAGATGTGATTGATATAAAAAAATGACTCAGGCACTACTATGTTGCAATTTAGTTATCAGAAAAGAAAAATAGTTGCAATCTTCAATGAGTTATCCCGCGGACTGCGGATTATTACCCTTCATTTTAAGACTCCGATCCGTCTCTATCGCTTTCGCATAAGTCTGCTGGGTATGCTTAATCGAATAGCTTTGTACGTCCGCGGGCCGAGGTACAGTGTGAACCTTGATTGCCGAGATTCTTAGCGAAGGTTCATCAGGGGCATGGTAATCCGTCGGTGCCTCATGCCGAATTTCTCTGAATCCCGTTCCTTGAAGCATTTCTGCCAAGTAAGCAAAGGTGTAGCCAAACAGATGGTAATCCCCCGGATGTCTCTGAAGGCCGAAGATATTATTGATCCGGAATTTTTTCCCTTCAACATATTCCTTGACGGTTGCATCAAAGTCCGGACACTCTATAATCAAGTCACCACCCTCTTCGAGGACGCGATTCCATTCAAAAAGCGCCTCCAGGAAGTCATGACGGGGAAGATGTTCGATCATATGATATGTTTCAATCCTCGAAACCGAGCCGGCAGCAAAGGGGAGCCTGCGGCTGTCGCAGAGAAGGTCGACAGCCGGAGAGGGAATCATATCAACATTTAATAACCCTTCCAGATGTTGCCGGCCGCACCCTAGATGAAGGGCAAGAGGTTTGGGCAGCGGGATTTCCTTACGGTTATCTTTTTCCAGGTAACCAGTCCCAACCACAAAATCCGATTTCGAGATTTCCGGAATTTCTATACCGTCCGGTTCCCTCATTCCACGGATGGAAAACCGGGGGAAGAAGCCCAAAAGGAGATTTTTGAAGTCATCCACGCGCCAGGCAATCTTGTGATCGGGATCGTTCAAGTGCATGATTGGTATGCCGATTACCACTCGCTTTCTCGCCACCCGTTTTGCTTCAAGAATGAGGGGGACGGGGTCCTTTTCATGTTCTATGATGTGGTCAAGTACTACTGTATCAAAAGATTGATCGGGAAAGGGAAGCATCCCCGCATCCCCCTGGATGAATTTCATGTCGGCATGATGTTTAAGTGCCTCCTGATATCCCCAATCGGTCAGCTCTAAACCGGTTAAATCAAGGGAAGGATTGTGGCTCTTCATAATGGCGGTGGAATCCCCGTTGGCGCAACCCACATCCAATGTTTTGCCTTCACACTGCTCTGCGGTAACTTCCTTAAGACGCCTGATACGATCGGTGTCCAGTTTTCCCTTTACCGGCGCCCACACCGTCTTCATGTAATGATTTTTAGTCCTTTTCTCCAAATCCTTTTCATCTATGGCAATGATATGATCGATGACCTTTTGTGCAACAACGGTGAAAGTATAGGTTTTAACGGCGTCAATTCCCAGGGTGCGGACATGCTTCCTATAAGCCTGATCCTCATATAGTCGATGCAGAATTCCGTCCAGCTCCGACGGGGTCGTATAGGTCAGCAGGGCTTTCCCAAAGATCTCTTCCGCACCGACAAGGTGATCGGAGATCACTACCCCGCCTGATGCCATGACGTCCAAAATTCGGGGATTGAGAAAACCTTCTCGGCGCATGTCCTCATGATGATCGTTCAATACGACCCTTGAGGACGCATATAGTTCAGGGAGATTTTTGTTGTCAAAATAGATTCCGCGGATACAGTGTTCAGGGAGGATTCCATCCCAACCCTCGCCCCAAACTTCGAGATGATCAATCCATTTTTCCCCCAGAGAAAGGAGATCATGAATGATTTTCCTTCCTTTCCCTTGCTTGCCATTGGCTACGAATACTATCTCATGAGAAAAGTGATCGCTGATAGGTGGAGATATTTTGGCTGTGCCACCGATCAAAAGATCGCCTTCTCTTCCCATGTTATTTATTTTCCGAATAAAAGCGGGAGAAAGACAAAATATTTGATCATAAAAAGAAAGGGATTGGGCCGTGACCACATCCGGATGGCTGTGAATCCAGATGATATTATGGATTTCCTCTTGTAATCCGGTGAGTGGGATGCCATGCAAATGGATCAATACCTTGGGGTCTTTTGATGTGATGACTGCCCCGGCCTCGGAAAGGGCTTCGGCCAGATCCTTACTGAACCAGTGATCGCCCCATCTCAGTTTTCGCTCCGGATCCTTTTCCAATACATCAGCCGCCGATAGGATCGCTATGGGCAACCTTTGGAGTTTTTCTTTCGTTATAAGGAGTTCCTTCAAATATTCCAGGCTTTTGTTATTCCTTAATGCAGGGATCAAAAGATCGCGAGCAGTTTCTAAGTGCCCGCAATCAATATTGTAATTAATAATGCTTTCCAAGGGGTATTTTCCCGAATGCAAAGCGTTCCGGAGTTCGTAGGCGAGCTTTTTTACAATATCCTTGATGTTTTCATGATGGCCATACAAAACCGCAAGTCTTTGCAAATAGGTTCTTACTGATGAAAGTGCACCGGTTTGCAGATGGCAATCAATGATAGAAACAATCGTTTCCGGCTTATATCCACCGGACGAAAAAATATTTTCTAATGTATTTGCCGCATCTGCAAAGTTGCCGGCACTGATCAGACAGGCAGCAAGGTTTTCCAAGGCATCCTCATAACCGGCACGAATCTGCAGTGCCCTTCGAAAATAAGAGATTGCATCCGGATGATGACCCTCCCGGAAACAAATTACCCCCAAATTGTTTAAGGCCTCATAATTCGAAGGGTCGGCGGCAAGAATAAGCTTGAAACATTGACTTGCATTACTCAGGTCGTCTTCAATAAAAAAACGTTCTCCTTCCAGGAATAACAGTTTGACATCGTCTGTTTGACTGGAGATCGCTTCGTTCATCATACATCATGTCCTCGAAAATATTCGTTTCCCATCATTTTAAAGGCATATCTGATCATTGTCGGCTATTCAGTTCTTCCTCTTGGGATTCCTCTTAAAAATATTTATCGGCTATCTATTGAGGATATTGATTCAATATGCTTTTTTGCCGTTATGTTGTCCGGATCAACGGAAATCGCCCTATGAAAATAATGATGCGCCTGCGGGTAGTCTCCCATATGCAAACTGATCTCGCCAAGGGTGATCAAGGCGGTAATGACATCGCCCCTGTTGTCTATTTCCTTATTCAAGCACTTAACGGCATTATCATATTCGCTCTTTTTCAAAAAAATAATGGCCTTCTGAATGTTCACTTTTTTAAACCCCGGCGCGAGTTCGAGGGTCTTGTCGAATTGCTCCAATGCCTCGGCATGATTTCCGAGAACGCTGTATACCAATCCGAGGGTATAGCGAAGGGCGGGATGATTCAAGGCGCCGTTGGAAGCCGTTTGCAGGAGTGTCAGGGCCTCATGATCTTCATTGCGCCGCAGCAGGATGCCGGCCAGATTGTTGTAAGCCCCTACATGAGAATTGTTCCTCGCGATCGTTTCCCGATATGCCTTCTCCGCTTCTCTGAGTCTGCCTGCCTTTTCCAGGGATATGCCTTTTGAAAAGCATTTTTCCGAATGATTCGTGGAAATGCGCAGGCCTTTAGAGGCAAGTTCCGGCGCCTGATCACCGCTGACGGCAACATTGCGGACAGGCTGCTCGCGGGAGGGGGTGGCGAGTCGGTGCGACTCTTCCATATATAAACGGGCGCGGTCAGGATGGCCCGCCTCATATAGACTGGTTCCTGCGTGTCGGCAGACGAATGCCCTGTCGGGTGACATTGCGAGCGCCCTTGCAAAGAGTATTTCCGCTCCCTCGGTGTCGCCCAGATTGAGCGTCGCCGTCCCCATCAAGCAGCAGATCTTCCACTCCTCGCTGTAGGTGGCGACCTCCACCATCTCCCGGCCGATTTCTTTGTTTCGGTACCGTTTGAGAGCTTCCCGATATCTGCTTCCGGACTCGATAATCCCGGTCCAGTCTTTTTTTATCAGGCTAATCATCGTCTGAGCTGCGAAAATATCAATGGAATCTCCGTAGCGGGCTAGGGCCAGATCGCAGATTCTTTCCGCTTCATCATGGCGACGCAATTGAATGTACGACCGGGCAGCAGTATAGTAGGCCTTCATGTACTGCTTGTGGATGATCTTTTGTGCCTCGACCAATTCTATGGTGGTCAGGGACTCCTGCAGCGCTTCTTCGTGCCGGTTCATCTGCGCGTAAGAGTTGCTGAGATAGAGGTGGGCCAGGGCGTTTTCGGGATTCCCCGCGATCTGTTTTCGCAGGAGCGTCGCCGTTCGTTCAAATTTCTTCCGTGCCGCATCGGGTACCTGATCGTAGCCGTAGTGGATGATACTTCCCTGTGAAGCCGCTTGATTCTTGAAGCCGAGCAGATAGTTATGAACGATCCCCTCGTAACGGATGCGGCCGTTCGCCCGAAAGATCCTGATCGAATCCAGGCAGACGGTTTCCTTGCCTCCATTACAACTGTTTTCTACCCGCAGAGAAAGCGCCTCGATCCCCCGCTCCTCTGCGAGAGCAATTTCCTCACGCAGGCTTCGTTGTGGAGATGCCCGGTATTCCTCATCGGCGTCGATAATTAAGATCCATCGCCCCTTGGCATAGGAGATGGACTGGTTTCGGTGGAGGCTGAAATTGTCTTGCCAGGGATGGTGATAGATGCGGGCGCCGAAGCCTGCTGCGATCTCTACGGTACGATCCGTCGAACCCGTATCGACAATAACGATCTCGTCCACATGAGCAACAACACTTTTCAGACAGTTTCCGAGGCAGGCTTCTTCATTCTTGACGATCATGCAGGCAGAGATGGCAAAGGATTTACTTTTTTTACGCATCAATTTCCATCTTTCATCGATAAAGGGGCATCCAATGTCATATTTCAACTTTTGGGGTACTGTTTCCGAACAAATGATAACAAGGCCTTTCCCTCCGCAAAACCCGGATTGATATCCAACCCATGTAATATCGCCTCTTCCGCATCCTGCCATTCTTTCCTTTCCAGGTAGGCTCGGGCGATGTTGTAGTATAATCCTTCGTCCTCCGGATGAAAGACAAGGGCTTTGCGAAACTCGGCAATGGCGCCGTCAATATTCCCGGCTTTCCGATATTCGATGCCCTTGGTATTGCAAAGCTGCAAAATCAGATAGTTCATTTCCGGGTTGTCGCCGAGAATTGATTTAGCTTTCGCAAAGGCGCCGATATCGATATATTCTTTGGCCTTTTGGACAAGTCTTTCATCGTCTGATCCACCTACGTCATCGTTTGAGGCAACATCGTCAAGATCATGACGCTTCGATTCTTCCAATTGAAAGGCAATTTCTTCTTCTTCAACGTGAAGGATTTGCTTCAAAAAATCCAGGGCCGTTTTCACGTCGTTGTCACGAAAAGTGACCGGGCCGTACATCTCCTTGAATGCCTTCGCGGCGGCCATTTCCTGCTGAAAAATATTGATATCGTCATTCAACTGCTTCTGATCGGCGGGAAGCATTCTCGTATGGAGGAATTTTTCCAAAACCTCCTTAAAACAAATCAGGCAAGAATAAACATTTTGCCGTTTGAGGTGTCGCTTCCCCTCTTCGAGTTTTTTAGAGATGATAGCGGCATCTTCCCTTTTGATTGGTTCTGCCATGGCTTCCCCCTTCTCGACGCGTCCATGCAAGTATTTGTCTCAATAAGTCTGCGTGATCTTGAAGGATCTTCTTATTCATAAGGCGTGCCAAATATTAATAAAAAATAATTTAAGTTTTTGGTAATTATTCCGATAATCATGTCAGACGAGGAACACTTACAGAAAGGTGGTGCATTTACATGACGATATCGGCTAATCAAGTAGATGGCGTCATTAAGGCCTACAACAAGCAGTATAAGAACAGATTCAACTTCGATAACGGCGCCGAATCTTCTCAGCAGGACAGGTATGCCGATGTAGTGACCCTTTCCAAATACGAAGATGTCAGGGGTGACGTGGAAGCGCAGATGACTTACAATCTCGTTGATATCCTCAAAAGACAGAGCAGATAAAATCATTGTCTGAAAATGAAAGAATATAGAAAATGGTTCATGCCTTTGGAATCGATAATATCAGTCCGTATAAGAAGAGGATACTCGTTGTAGACGATTATGTGCCTACGCGGCAGATGATTGTTGACGCCTTGTCCGACAGCGGCTACCAGACAATCAAGGAAGCGGAAAACGGCAAGGAGGCCCTCGGTTTTTTCAGGAAAGAGCACTATGACCTGGTCATCAGCGATGTAATGATGCCCCTGATGGGGGGGATGGAATTACTTCAACACCTCAAAGAGATTAAGCCCGATACCGCCGTGATCATGATAACCGCCCAGCCGGAGGTGGATATCACCGTTTCCGCCCTGAAAAAGGGGGCCATCGATTTTTTAAAAAAACCATTCAACATAGATGATCTGATCTATAAAGTTCATGTATATCTTCAGGAAAGTAACATCGTTACCAATCAATCGTACCAAAGCGACCTCCTTTTAAAGCAGATTGAAGAAAAAACGAATGAGTTATCGATACATAGTTATATTTACGACTCCGTTGAAAACATCGAGGGCAGTCATGATGAAATCTTCGAAAAATTGGCCTCAACTGCCATGCGGGTTGTCGATGGGGAAGAATGCTTTCTCCTGATTTATGATGATGAAACGAAAGAATTTCACACCCGGGTATCAAAGAGCCTGACAAATTCGTTCAATTCCAAATTGACCATCCTCTCTCTAAAATACCTCTATCATCAGGTTGTCGAGAAGGGCGACGCCCTGATGATACACTCCCAGGACCACCCCTTCGTAGCCCCTTCGCTGATCTGTTCGCCTCTGATGATTCGAGATAAGACTTTCGGCGTTCTTAGTATCAGAAAGAAGAAGGACCGGGGACCTTTTGCCCAGAAAGATCTTAATTATCTCGTCAGCCTCTGTAAAAGGGCATCCCTGAACCTTGAGAACAAGATGCTCTATGAGAGCCTCTATGTCAATGTCCTGGATACCTTTAAGGCCCTGATCGCCTCTATTCAGGCACGGGATCAATACACGGAAGATCATTCGTTACGGGTTACGAAACAGTCCGTCCGTCTTGCCAGGGAATTGGGATGCTCAAGAGGCGAGATAGAATCCATGAAAATAGCCGGCTCGCTTCACGACCTCGGGAAAGTGGCCATACCCGATAACGTGCTCCTTAAGCCTGACCGACTTACCAATGAAGAATATGAGATCATCAAGCAGCACCCCGACATTGGAGAAAGGATTCTCAAACCCGTAGCCATTTTTGAGCGGGAGCGCACCATTATCCGTCATCACCACGAACGTTGGGACGGAAAGGGCTATCCTGCGGGTTTATCAGGAGAAGAAATTCCGCTCCTCTCAAGGATTCTTGCCATGACCGACACCTTTGACGCGATTACAAATAATCGACCCTATCGTCAGGCCAAAAGCGTTGAAACCGCAATAGGGGAAATCAAAAATAATCGCGGCACCCAGTTCGATCCGAGCGTGGCAGACCACTTCCTGCGAATTCTATAGAAAATCGCTGCTCTAAGATTCACTCCCCTTTTCATATCTCCGCCTGGCACAATAATTGTACACAAGGACAGATATATCCCCACAGGAGGATTCTGTGTATATAACAGGAAAAACCGGTCTAACAGCCAGGCCGGAAGAACTGAATAATTTAAAAAAAGATTATTTTGAGCCGGAGAAGGTAAAGGGTCAATCCCTCTTCAATCAGATGATCATAGACATGGGGCTGCGCAAGGAACTGGGCTTCCTGAGGAGCGAAAACGCGCCGCCGACTCGTGAAGAAATAAAGAAGCTCGTTGAAATTATGCAGTTGAAGCTTTACGAATATATTGCGAGGCTCGATTCCGAATCGGAGGGAACCGGGCGTTTCGACCTGTCCATGCTGCGCACGACGGTGAATATTTCCTCAGGTATTCACGAAAATACGAAACCGTCAAAAAATGAACATGTAAAAATAAGCACTGGACAGGCGAAACCAAGGGCTGGTCTTGACGACATAATTCAACAGGCGGCGGCACAATATGGCGTGGACAAAGATCTCATTCACAGCGTCATCAAGATGGAAAGCAATTACAACCCCGCAGCCACGTCTCCCAAGGGGGCCATGGGGCTCATGCAGTTAATGCCTGGAACGGCAAAGGATCTCGATGTCCAAAGGCCTTACGATCCGGAAGAGAACATCATGGGGGGAACGCGCTACCTTAAAGGGTTGCTGGATCGTTATCATGGAGATGTCTCCCTGAGCCTGGCCGCCTACAACTGGGGAATGGGAAACGTCGAAAAACGGCTCGAAAAAATGCCCCTGGAAACCAAGAATTACGTCACCAGGGTCATGCAGTATTATCAGGGCGCCAAAGCCTAAGAGGGGTCAGACTTACTAATAGACATTTAAGGAGTTAAATGTCTATTAGTAAGTCTGACCCCGTTATCATCCATCCAGTCAGCAAGAGCGGCGAGAGAACGTTGTGCGTACTCCTTGCCCCGCTCTCTTTTCTTGATCTTTGTCTCTAAGGGTTTAAAAATTCCGTGATTGATATTCATGGGCTGGAATTCCTTTTTACCCGGCGTGGTGATGAGGCGGAGCAGAGCCCCCAGGGCCGTCGTGTCCGGCGGCGACGACAGGTCCATATTTTCAAGAAAGCGTGAGCTGCTGAGGCCGGAAAAAAGTCCCATGGCGGCTGATTCGACATAACCTTCCACTCCCGTAAGCTGCCCGGCGAAAAATATCGAAGGGTGAGAACGGAGTTGCAGGCGTTCGGTGAGCAGGGTAGGGGAATGGATGAACGTGTTGCGGTGAATGCTTCCATAGCGTTCAAATTCAGCATTTTCCAGACCGGGTATCATTCTGAAGATGCGGCGCTGTTCCGGCCAGGCTAATTTTGTCTGGAAACCGACCATATTAAGCATGGTTCCGGCCTGGTTCTCCTTGCGCAGCTGGACCACGGCATGAGGCTGGCGGCCCGTATGTGGGTCCGTCAGGCCTACAGGTTTCATGGGGCCAAAAAGCAGGGTTAGATCGCCGCGCTCGGCCAGGATTTCGATGGGAAGACAACCTTCGAAATAGCGAGGTTTTTCGAAGTCCCGGAGGGGGACCTTTTCGGCGGAGAGCACGGCTTCCCGAAAGGTGGTATAGGTTGGTTCATCGAGGGGACAGTTGAGATAATCGCCGCCTCCGTCCTGATACCGTGACGCCCAGAAAGTTTTGGTGTCGTCTATTGAATCGGCAGCCACGATCGGCGAGATGGCGTCATAAAAGTAGAGGTATTCAATGCCGGTAAGCTTCTGGAGCTCCCTGGCAAAGGCGTCGGAGGTGAGGGGGCCCGTGGCGATCACGACGGGTCCGATCCGGGGGATTTCCACAACTTCCTGATGGACCAGCCGAAAGGCGCCGTCAAAGCTAAACAGCTTCTCTTGAATGTATTCGGAAAACCGACGGCGGTCCACAGCGAGGGATTTACCGGCCGGAACCGCTGTTTTGTCCGCCCCTTCCATAAAGAGCGATCCAAGAAGGCGCAGTTCCTCTTTCAGGAGACCGACGGCGCTTTCCACGGCGTTTGAGCGCAGGGAATTGCTACAGACCAGTTCGGAAAGGAGGGGCGAGGTATGAGCCGGGGAAAAGCGTTCCGGTTTCATCTCATACATGGTCACCCGGCAGCCCCGATTAAGCAACTGCCATGCCGCTTCACACCCGGCAAGCCCGCCGCCGACGACGGTTACCTCTCTGTCAACCATCATTGCTCGTCAGCTCAGCCTTATAACGGCATTCCTTGCGGAGGCACTGTTTAACCTCCCCGTTTTTGGTTCGTTTTTCCACAAGAAAGGGAGCGCCGCACTGGGGGCAGGACTCAGGCAAGGGGCGATACCACATGGCGAATTTACAGGTAGGGTATTTAGTGCAGCCAAAGAATGTTTTGCCTGTTTTTGCGCGCCTTTCGGAAAGAAAACCCGTACAGCCATCTTCGGGACAGGGGATGCCAAGATGAACATTAAGGATGGCCTTGCATTCCGGATAGCCGGTACAGCCGAGAAACTTGCCGAAACGTCCCTCCTTGTGGGCCATGGGTTTCCCGCATTTTTCACAGAGGGTATCGGTGACAATAATCTCCGCTTTCGGACGGTCGCTTCCGTCGCCCTTAGCAATTTTTAACGTGTTCTTACATTCCGGATAACCGGTGCAGGCCATGAACTTGCCGAATCTTCCCTGCTTGAGGACCATAGGTTTCCCGCATTTTTCACAGTTGAGTTCAGGCGCGGCCTTTTCCTCCCCGCTCCCCTGACCGTTTCCTTCTTCGGGGAGATTCATGGTGTTTTTACAGGCCGGATAATTGGTGCAAGCAATAAAACGTCCGTTTTTACCCCATTTGATGGCCATGGGGCTGCCGCATTTTTCACAGACGATGTCCGTAGGAATACCCGCGCCTTTGAGGCTCTTCATGTTGCCCGCCGCCGCTTTGAGTTCCCTTGAAAAATCCGCATAGAAGTCGTTAAGAATGTCAATGCGGTTGTTCTTCCCTTCTTCGATAAGATCGAGACGGCCTTCCAGAGAGGCAGTGAAGGTTACATCGAGGATCTTGGGAAAGTTTTCCACAAGTAAACCCGTGACCAGCATTCCCAAATCGGTAGGGCGGAATTTCCCTTTTTCCATGGCTACGTATTCCCGGTCCTGTATGGTGCTGAGAATCGTTGCGTAGGTGCTGGGCCGTCCGATGCCTTTCTCTTCAAGTTCCCGGACGAGCGAGGCCTCGGAAAATCTTGGTGGCGGCTGGGTAAATTTCTGTTCCGGGGTCAAAGACAGAAGGTTTAAAATATCGCCCACCGTCAGGTCGGGCAGGATCTTTCCCAATTCATCATCCGGATCGGCGCCGTTCTCCTCTTTTCCTTCCCGATAGACCTCCGTATAGCCGGAAAATTTCATGATCGAACCCTGGGCGCGGAAAAGACAAGGACCGGCCGTAATTTCAATGATGGTCTGATCGAAGACAGCCGGCGACATCTGACTCGCAATAAAGCGGTTCCAGATCAACAGATAAAGTTTGAACTGGTCCGGGCTGAGATACTGTTTGATATCCCCGGGACGGTAAAGCATCGAAGAAGGTCTGACGGCTTCATGGGCGTCCTGGGCAGAGGCGCTGTTCTTGAACAAACGAGGTTTGGGAGGGAGATAGGACGGATCATAAACGTCCTGGATATATTTACGTACTTCGTGCAGCGCCTCCTCCGAAATGCGCATGGAGTCCGTGCGCATGTAAGTGATAAGCCCTACGGATCCCTCGACGCCCAATTCAATGCCTTCATATAATTGCTGCGCCACGCTCATCGTTTTCTTGGCGGAAAAACGCAGCCAGCGGGAGGCTTCCTGTTGGAGCTTGCTTGTGGTAAAGGGTGGCAATGGGGATCGTTTGACTTCCTTCTTATCCACCTTGGCGACGACAAAAGCCTGTCTGCGAAGATCTTCAAGCACCTGGGTTGATTGTTCAGCATTTATGATCTTTGCTTTTTTATTGTCTATTTTTGTCAGTTTGGCTTCAAAGATCGGTGGTTTGTTCCCCTCCAAAGAGGCGGTGACAGTCCAGAATTCCTCGGAAATGAAACTGTTGATTTCGTTTTCCCGATCGCATACGATCCGTACCGCGACGGATTGAACGCGTCCGGCACTGAGTCCCCGTCTGATCTTGTCCCAGAGGAGAGGGCTGATCTTATAGCCCACAAGACGGTCCAGGATCCGTCGGGTCTGCTGGGCCTCGTATTTCGGGAGGTTGAGTTCGAGGGGGTTTCTGATTGCTTCAAGAACGGTATTTTTGGTAAGATCGTTGAAAAGGGCCCGATGGATTATCTTGTTTTTGCCGTTGATCTCCTGGGCGACATGCCAGGCAATCGCCTCGCCTTCACGATCCGGGTCGGGAGCCAGATAAATATGCTCGGCCTTTTGAGCCGCTTTCTTTATCTCCGCCATAACTTTTTTCTTGCTGTCGACCACATTGTAACTCGGTTCGAATCCGTGTTCCACATCGATACCCAGTGTACTCTTGGGCAAGTCCTTGACGTGACCCATGGTGGCACGGACATCAAAATCGGCGCCGAGAAATTTTTTGATCGTTTTGACTTTGGTTGGCGATTCTACAATTACTAAAGATTGGGGCATGAATTCACTCCTGAAGAATATAAGTATTTCCCGGCATTTGCCGGATCAGGTCCCTGAGTTCGAGCTGCAAAAGCAGGGAAAGTATCTCCGAAGCCGACAAGCCGGTTGCGGCGATGAGGTCATCAACGGGACGGGGTCGGGAAGACAGGTTATTTATTAGTAGTTGCTCTTTCTCAGCGAGGACTGCGCTACGGACATTGCGACGCCGCTCATGTTCATTAGGGGGGGTGCCGGTGGGAGGAGCAGGTGAATGATCTTTGGTAGGGACAGGCAAGGCCGACATGACGGGTATCGAATCATCGGAAGCGTAATGGGGTCCGATTTCCGAAAGGATATCATCGACATTTTCGACGAGTTTTGCCCCTTCTTTGATGAGACGGTTAGTTCCCCGCGAGCCTGCCTCGTCAATACTTCCCGGAACGGCAAATACATCTCTCCCCTGTTCCAGGGCGATTCTTGCCGTGATTAGAGAACCGCTTTTTTCGGTTGCCTCAACGACTACCACCCCAAGCGACATGCCGCTGATGATTCTGTTCCGGGCAGGGAAATTGGGAGCATTTGGACGCGTGGCAAATGGATATTCCGAAACGACAGCGCCGCGGCGGGAGATTTCATGAAAGAGGGATTCGTTCTCCGGAGGATAGATCACATCAAGTCCTGATCCGAGCACCGCAACGGTTCTTCCCTTGACGGACAATGCACCCCGGTGCGCCGCTGTGTCGATACCTCTGGCCATACCGCTCACAATCGTGACGCCGCTCAGGGCCAGTTCCCGGCAGATTCTTTCCGTGGTATATTTGCCGTAAGCGCTGGCCTTACGTGAGCCGACCACGGCTACGGAGATATCGGGGCCTTGAAGTTCGCCCTGCACATAGAGAAGAACGGGACAATCGTAAATGTGAAGGAGGCGCTGCGGAAAGCCTGGGTCTTGGCAGGTGATGATGGCAACATTCAATTCCCGGGCCTTTTCAAGTTCCTCATTTACCTCTGCCCATTGCTTAAAATCCTTGATATGATACGCTGTTTTAGAACCGATGCCCGTTACGGTCTCAAGCAGGGGCAGGGGGGCCTTAAAAACATGTTCCGGAGTTCCGAAGCTCTGGAGCAGATTCTTGATACCGATGTTTCCCAGTCCCTCGACCAGCTTCAGGGCCAGCCAGTATTTGAGATTATCTGTTGTCTTAGTCATCATTTCAGCCGTCTTAAAAAAGTGGCGAAGGATATATCTCATCCCAAGGACTGTCAAGGAATTTAACATTGACGGTATGATTGAGGGCAATTTATCCCAAGGATGACAAATAAATATTGTCAGCGGAGTTGATTTCGGCTACATACTCCCCATTCATCAGAGAAGGAACAATAATCGGAAATATGCAGCGTAAATATATGTTGATGTTCTTGTTTTTATTTCTGGCAACGGTGTTCGAGCCTCTTGAACCGGGGAAAAGTTTAGGGGCGGTGTTTCTCCAGCCGGAATCCTTAATCATTGGTGATATCGGGGCCGGAAAGTTAAAGAAGGGGATGATTACCCTTACCAATGAAAACTCGGATCGTAAGGAATGGTCCGCAGATCTCGAGGAGGGTTGGGTATATAAATCGGGACAGCCTTTCTCAGGGGTTCTCGAACACGGAAGGCCGGTGCAGATCAGGATATCAATGAAATCTTCCCTGATCCCGGCGGGAGAAGACAACAATCACCATGGTCTTTACACCGTTGTCCTTAATCTTGAACACGATAACAGACATGTCATCTATCATAAGAAATTATCGGGTGGGAATCATAGAGAAAAAGTCATATTGAATGCCGGGGGAGAAAGAAGGGTTGTTGAACTATCTTTTTATGTGATGGAATATCCACTGGAACCGGTATTGGCAGTTTCCCCCCGGCGACTTGATTTTGGCGCCCTGGGGCAAGGGCAGAAAGTGATCAAGAAGATTGAGATCACCAACAGGGGCAGGCAGGCCTTGAAATGGAAGGTCCATCAAATAACCAATGCTCAGCAAATGGCAGCTCACGGCGCCCTTTCGGGACGCTACATTTCTTTTTTGAGTCCTGAAACCCAGGGAACGGGACAATACCGTCCGGGAAGTGGGGGAAAAGACCATGCCGAATTTTCAGGACATTGGTCGGAGGTGGATGGTTATCCCGAAGCACAGCCAAATAGTGTCTTGAAATATCGTTTTTCCGGTTCGGGGGTGATCCTCTGTTTTTGGAAGTCCCCGGCAGGTGGCAAAATCAGCATTTACATTGATAATCGGTTGATAGCAAATATCGACACCTTCAATGAGCAGACCGTAACCGCTGAATACCGTCTCCATGAACCTGTAAGCAATGGTACGCACACGCTGACGCTGGTCAACAACCTGGGACGAGTCGTTATCGAGGGCATAAAGATCACCGGTAGAGAAATTACCCGAGGAAATGGAAAGTGGATAAAGATATATCCGGAAATAGGCGTCACCACACGGGAGATTGACTATCTTCATGTATCTGTCGATACGGCCCGCTTACCGCCGGGGACTTATGGACAGCTTCTGAGCGTAGAATCCAACGGCGGTGAGGCGGCTATCGAACTATACGCCGATGTATCCACGGAAACTGGCTTTAAAATACTGGATGTTTACAGATACTGCTTCGGCAATGACGTCCTGTTCAGCACGAATCCTGAAGGAGAAACAAGGACGGCATATTTCAGAAACTATCGAAAGGAAGGGATCGCCTTCAGACTTTTCAGTCCCGGAGGCCCTGGCACAACAGAATTTTATAGATGGTACAATCCCCGTAAACGGTTGCATTTCTATTCATACGAGGCTAGCGGGGGGGGAAAATTATCCAGGGAATATGTCTTTGAAGGGACCATCGGCAATATTGCCACCAGCCGTCTGCCCAATACCCGTGAATTGTACCGCTGGCAACATCCATCCACGGGACATTATTTTTTCTCCACCGATTCGAAGGGAGAAGGAATTTATAAAAAAGGATATAGATACGATGGTATCGCCGGATTTGTCAGGTAAATACACCTGGTCTAATAAGAGCTGTGATTGGCCCTTGACAAAAAATGTCAAAAGAGATATTAGCCTCCCTCTTTTATATAAGCGTGCGCCTGTAGCTCAGTTGGATAGAGCAACGGACTTCTAATCCGTGGGTCGAGAGTTCGAATCCCTCCAGGCGTACCAGAGAATATGGTGGGTGTAGCTCAGTTGGTTAGAGTGCCGGGTTGTGGCC
>Ga0209749_1001617_pt1 | contig 18815 bp, 16 predicted proteins | sample EPASupsiteSAE347_FD_187267 | JGI IMG/M metagenome (GOLD analysis project Ga0209749, IMG submission 187267) | Bioremediated contaminated groundwater from EPA Superfund site, New Mexico - Sample SAE3-47 (SPAdes) (version 2) | ecosystem: Environmental > Aquatic > Deep subsurface > Groundwater >... | reverse complement strand
TGATCGTTTTCTCAATGAACTCCCGACTTCGCTTCGTCGGTACCCTTCGGTTAGGGAGGGTTCTGCTAATATAACATCCTACAAACCTAAAGTCAACATTTTAATCATCATTTAATTATATTTGATACATTTTTTTAGATCGCAAGAAATTCCGTTGAAATTATGGGCAATACCTTAATCTAGATCATCGCACTTCTTAATTCGTGCCAATTTGCTCACAGACGCTGTTACATTCATTATTCCATATAGCCAAATAGAAATAATGATAATTCCTTCTACTACGAGTTTAAGTACATTTTTCATGGTTTCTGCCGATTCCTTAATAAAGTAATTTAGGAGAGATTGATTAGTGAATATATATTTGGTTTCGATAATTCAGGGAATAGTCGAGGGTTTGACCGAATTTCTTCCGATCTCATCTACGGGACATCTAATCCTCGTTGGAGATTTGCTTAATTTTACCGGCCCCAAAGCCGACACTTTCGAAATATTTATTCAGCTTGGGGCCATCTTGGCGGTTGTCTGCCTGTATCACTCAAAGATAATGGAAATCCTCGGACGATGGCGAGACAATCCTTTAACCTGTCAGCGACTTACGCTTTGGCATATTGCGTTGGCAATGATCCCGGCAAGCGCATTGGGATTGATTTTTCACAAATTCATCAAAAGCGAACTATTCTCGCCGAAGACGGTTATAATAGGACTTATAGCGGGCGGCATATATCTGATTCTTGCCGAAAAATATCGCCAGGGTGAGACAACAGACGACATAGACAAAATTACCGCCAAACAAGCTCTCGGAATCGGTTGCTTCCAAGTTTTAGCATTATGGCCGGGCTTCTCCAGAGCCGGAGCAACAATTGCCGGCGGTTTGCTTCTAGGAGTAAACCATCGGGCCTCGGCGGAATTTTCATTTCTGTTAGCCATTCCCATGATGGCGGCAGCAACGGGACTAGATTTATTCAAAAGCCGTGGACTGCTTTCGATTGATGATGCCGTTTTTTTTGGATTAGGTTTCGTCGTCTCGTTTTTAGTAGCATGGATAGCCGTTGTCGGTTTCCTAAAATTTCTAAATAGAACGAAACTTACCCCTTTTGCATACTATCGTTTCATAATAGCAATTATTTTCGCCATTATACTCTATCGCGCAAACTAGATCGAAAAATAGTCGTTGTCAGTTTCCCCGATGCAAAATAATGCCTCTTTTAGTTTCTATTTTGGAAAATACTCCCGCCTTTTGTGCGTCTATTTCAGAGAACACGCACATCCTTGTTTGACTTTCATCTAGATTAAGTGCTATTAGCAAATTAGGAAATAGACTTGAGCTCTAAAAAATGCGATGTTACACTTCTTTACGCGAATCGAAATGAAGAAAATATCGCCCTAAGAAAAGAAGTTGAAACCATTACGACTCAATGCAATTTCAAACTAATCCATATTTTAAGCCGCGATGAGAAGTTTATCGGAGAAAAGGGACACCTGGATCGAGAGCGAATTCTACGCCTTGTACCGGATGCAAAAGATCGGGAAGTCTTTCTTTGCTGCCCCGGTCCCATGATGGATGCTGTTCGCAGGGCACTCAAAGATTTAGGGGTATCTTCCGATCGGATTTATAACGAGCAATTTGCTCTCTAAATCAGTTCTCACAAATTAGAACCGCTCATTTCATTCAAGGAACGGCGATTTCGATCTACAACAATACCTGTATTTCCGCTTCTTTCGTGGTTAGACAGGATTCCGCATAAAGAAAAATTCCCACCATTTCAAAGACCTTCATGTTTAGATCGGTAAGCCCTGAAACCACAAGACGACCGCCTTTTCCGTCGACGATTTTTTCAGCAAGATCAAGAATGGCCGCTACCGACGGACTACTTATGGTAAGAGCATGACCGAAGTCAAAAATGTATCGAGTAAAATTTTCCGAAAGTTTTTTTGAAACTTCACTCATCAGCTCATTGCCCGCATCTTCGGTAAGAGGGCCTTGAGTATATACAACGACGACCTCACCATGAACCTCAATTTTTATAGAAAAATCTTTCTTCTTTAGCATAGAATCCTTAAATTCATTTTCTATTTAGTGCCAGAGAATCACAAAAACAACACCCTCGAAAAGAAACCCCTAACCCAATAAAACCAACGACACGCATCAGAGCTGATTTTCACGATAACCGATGCCATCAAATATATACTAACAAATAATTTTCATTAAGTCACACAAAATAATTTCCGCGAATTTGAATTTGCTCGAGTGTCTTTTTGTATGATTTCAGTAATCTCAGAATGGGCTTGACTATTGCAATAGTCGTATCGGGCTTGATATTTTGGGGAAACCTTTGGTTTTACTCTTTCATTTAACGGATAAGGAAGCAGGCGCAGATATTATAGTTATTCGTCCTCCGGACGGCGGAACCACAGTATCGTGTTGCTTCAGATATTGCAGAACGGCATCCCGCATCAGAAATCCGTGGTCAACCTTATCAAACGCTTTTTTAAACAGCTCATCACCATGCTGGTTTCCATCGGCCATGTAAGAAATCGTCGCCAATTTATAAATCTTATCCAAGCGCAAAGGATCATCACCGATTTTTATATCAATTACCCTATTGATGACGGTATTATAAGTACAAGTTACGCCGCCGTATTGATACCCGGTAATTCCACCGTAATTCGAACATATATATTGGAGCATTTCCTCAATGTGATTCCCCTTCATATTGTATGTAACAAGGGTATTATCAAAGGGAAGAGCATTGAAAAGATGTCCCATGGTTAAATTACCGACCGGAAGACCGTCTCTGATGGTCCCTGAATTGATTATTGAAAGATCGGCTCCTGTGAATTTCCTTAAGGCTTCGCAGAAGAAAGTTCCCAGCGGAAGGTCATGGAGATGTCTTTCTTCTTCGGGATAAGGCATTTCAGATTCGCATTTTCCGATTATTTGAGAAGTAAGTGCATTGATACGCTCTTCATATCCGGAGACCAAACGAGCAACCGTCGAATCTGCGGCTATCGGAACGGAATTATTCATCAACTTCAGAGATCCGCTGTAAGAAATTACTCGGCCGCCAGATGCGATATTCAAATCCAAGCGACCGACATAGGCTCCCCATTTAAAATCCTGCAACACCAATGTTCCATCTATTCCTTTGCCGTTCTTGGCACCGGATAAAACATCCGAATTCTCAACAATTACAGGCTTTTCCAACAAAGTATTGGAGTGCCCTCCGATGATAATATCCAATGACGGCACTCTCTTTGCTATTTCCAGATCGAGTTGATATGCCGAATGCGAAAGAAGTATCAGAAGATCGACTCGCGGTCTTAAAAAACTCGCTACGCTGGCAACACATGTAAAAACATCCATTTGACTTAGATTCGTGCGATTATTCAATGAAATAACGCTCCAGGGTTCCGTTGCCATGCATCCGATGACACCGATTTCGACTCCATCCAGATCGAAAATTTTGTATGGATCGAACACAGGATTGAGCGAATCGGAATAAACAATATTAGAACAAATAATAGGGAACGATGAAAAACCAAGTTGAGTTTTGAGATTGCCCAGTGCGTCATCCAAATCATGGTTCCCCAGTGTCGCAGCATCATAACCACATAGTGAATAAGCTTTGATATCAACCTCGCCCTTGAAAAAAGAATAAAAGGGAGTTCCTTGAAGAAGATCTCCGGCATCAAGAACAATTGTTCGACGGTTGGCATCTCGAATAGATTTAATGTATGCCTGCCGACGCGCAATCCCGCCGATATCTTTCCCGTGACCGGGGAAATCAAACGATAGAAGATGAGAATGCGCATCATTTGTATACAAGATAGTCATGGTTGCACAATCGAAAGTCGTTTGTCCGAACACGCACCAAGAAGAAAAATATATGGAATGGCAGATTAAAAACAACAAGGCAAATTTTAGAAACGACCTAGCAGTCATGTCATCATTTCTTAGAGCCTGTAAGAAAATAACCGGATCGTCTGATTGTTTTTTTACAGGCTCTTATAGTCGGAAATCCCAGAAATTCGTTACACTTATTTGCTAACAAGGCCTTAATCGTTTTTTTGATTCAAAAAAACATAAAACGAACCATTTTTCGGATAATAAGCCATCAAACGCCTTTATTGAAATGCAAACAGACCCGATTGCCATGAAGACAATCTCAACAGCAATATTATCGCGCCAGGAATACCAAATATTGGATAAAACCGTGCAATTATATATTAATCGAGAACCTCGTGAACAACATCAAGGATTGTACCATCACGCCATTCAATAACAGCAACCGGCCTTTCTCCCAATTTGGGATTATCGGGAATGCCCGTTAATTCATGAACTTGCGTCATCAAATCGGGCAAATTTATCAGCGGAAGCGTTGTATTCTTAACCCTATCCAGTAAATCCAGACGTTTCGGATTAACGGCAATACCACGTTCCGTGACAACAACATCAACAACTTCACCCGGCGTTGAAACCGTGGTGACTTTTTCACGAATTATGGGAAGCCTTTTTCGGAAAGACGGTGCGGTAATGATCGTGCAATAACACCCAGCGGCAGCATCGGAGTGGCCTCCGGTACCATGCAAAAGCAAGCCGTCGCTGTGCGTATTTACATTAACGTTAAAATCCAGGTCTATTTCAGTGGCTCCGAGAACCGCCACATCGAGCATGTTGGCCAAACATCCCTTTGCATGCTGACAATATGACGTGAAAGGTGTCGATTCTATATGTCTGGGATTATCCCGCATGGATTTAACAGCACCAAGATCAAAACTTTGCAGATCGACAACAGTAGAAACCAAGCCTTCGTTCAAGAGATCGACGAGAACTTGAGTCGCTCCGCCATGAACGAATGATGCCCTGACATTCTTTTTACGCATGCGTTCCGCCAAGAAAACAGTAAAAGCCAGTGATATCCCTCCGGCTCCGGCTTGGAAGGAAAAACCATCGCGCATGATTCCGGATTCCTCAATGAATCTTGCCGTCAACTCGGCAATCATCAATTGCGTCGGTGACTTCGTCAATCTTGTCGTTCCGGAAACAATCTGGTTGGGATCACCTATCGAATCAATCGTCAATACATAATCCACATTTCCACCTTGAATCGACCACGGAACGCAGGGATAAGGAATGAGATTATCGGTGATGACTACAACTTTATCGGCGTATAGGGAATCGGCTAAAGAATAAGAGAGCGGACCGCAGGCGGATTTTCCTAAAACACCGTTGGCATTGCCAAAGGGATCTGCTGATGGTGCGGCAATGAAGGCGATGTCAACGTGCAAATCGCCGTCCTGGATTGCACGGTATCTTCCGCCATGGGAACGCAACACGGCGGTTTTTTTCATAAAACCCTTGGAGCATGCAACACCCACCTGGCCGTTCATTGATCCCTCAATATGTGAAATAACGCCGGATTTAATCAATTCAACCAAGTAATCATGAATAGGGAATAATGCCGAGGGAGCAACCGCAAGGTTTTTCAACCCGCGTTCCGCCAAGAGACGCATTACTTCATTAACCAGTCGGTCACCGTTTCGAAGGTGGTGATGGAAGGAAACCGTCATTCCGGATTTCGGCTGGAGATTGTCAAAAAGCTCGTTCCAATTGCTCACAACCTTGTTTATTTTTCCTCGTGACCGCGTCAAAGGAATTGCCCTGCTGACGACATTTCCCTCGACCGGATCAGTAAAAGCTCCTCTAAACGGCTTTAAAAGCTTACCATCGACGGATTTTGGAATACGACGACCTATGCTGTTATAAATCCATTCCATCAATTTCCCTCCGAAATTTTCTCATTATATAATGGCTCACGGCTGCCAGGAACGATCAATTGCAGATACGATCAAAATCGTATTCGAGCAGCGCTAATGTGGTATGTTACGCATTGAATCGAAAATCAAAAGGATTGGAGCAATTCGATAAGAAAGTTCCAGACCTTTTCGATAGAGGGAACATGCAATCTTTCGCGCGGTGAATGAGGATCTTTGAGAGTCGCCCCGAATGAAATCATATCCATTTCCGAGTCGATATTACCAATGATTCCACATTCCAAACCGGCATGAATCACTTCAACCTTAGCATCTTTCCCAAATTGAGACTTGTAGATTTGCAGGCATTTCAAAAGAAGGGGAGATTTTAAGTTCGGTTGCCAAGAAGGGTATCCCTTGTTGCTTTTAACTTCGGCTCCCGCAAGTTTCGCGATGGTTTCAATTCTTGTGGTTAACAAATCAAGTCTGGACATCACGGAACTTCGTTGGCTGGTTTCGATGTGAAGTTTCCCGCCTTCAATCGATACTTTCGCAAGATTGTTGGAAGTTTCTACCAAATCCTTGATTTCCGTGGATCTCGCCATGACGCCATGGGGCAATGCCATCATCAAGTCAATAACCCTTCCCGTAGATGCTGGTGTCATCGCACGATCATCGACCGGCATCGGGTAAAACGACATTGAACCGCCGAACTTGGGATCGGTTAAGCGATATTCCGATTCCATAAATCGTTGAGTTTTCACAACTACTCTGCTGGCTTTGTCGAGATCATCAGGGGGAATGAATATCGTAGCGTGAGATTCTCGGGGAATGGCATTATGTGCCGTGCCGCCGTAAAAAGCAATGATTCTCAAATCGGTTTCCAATCGAATCTGGTCCAGAATCCGCACCAAAGCCTGAATAGCGTTTGCACGTTCTTCATTGATGTTTACCCCGGAATGACCGCCGGTTATTCCAAAGGCTTTGATTACAAAAGCCTGGTAATTCGGAGGAACGGATTCATATTGGAGAGGAAGACTAATAAACGTATCACGCCCGCCGGCACAACCGACGGTAAAAACTCCCTCATCTTCAGAGTCCAGATTAAGCAATATTTTCCCTTTAAAAAAACCCGGTTTTAATCCACCGGCACCAGTCAATCCGGTCTCCTCATCAACCGTAAATAGAAGTTCCAAGGGCGGATGGCTGATATTCGCTTCTTCAGCCAATGCCATAGCCATAGCCAACGCAATGCCATTATCGGCACCCAACGAGGTTCGATCCGCGTGAATCCAATCACCGTCGTGAACCAGTTTTATCGGGTCCGTGGAAAAATCGTGTTGACAATCCGGTTCCTTCTCGCAAACCATATCTAAATGGCCTTGAATTATTATCGGAGATGCTTGCTTTCTCTTGTTCGTACCGGGAATCTCGACAAGAACATTGCCGACCTCATCGGTTTTCGCAACAAAACCTTTATTCTCGGCCCACTCCAAGAAAAATCGACGAATTTTTTCTTCGCACTTTGATGCACGCGGAATTGCACTGATTTTTTCAAAACATGACAGAATTCTTTCAGTCGGTTTCAATTTTCCTGATTCCTTCTTCTTACCTTTAAGGCTATCCTTCATATATTCCTCCTCCACGGGATATTATCCCGGTTATTAGCCCTTAGACCATGTTTCCCAAATTTCATTCATCGGCTTTTTTATCGCTCATCATGTTGATCATGCCAAGTTTGATAATACAATCAAAATCCATTTACGGTTACGACTTTCCCTGAATGAATATAGAAGGTAACTTATACCAAAACACGTCAATTTTCAACAAAATAGCATGACAACTTTGGAAAGTACAAAATCCGTCGTTTGATACCTCAACACCAACTGTTCGGAGCTCATTCGACACTCGATGCAATTTCATAATTTAGTAATCGGAATATTATATTCGTAAAGACGACCGAAAGCGCGAAAACGAGTATGTAGAAGATAATGAAGATTTATGCTACCCTAACGCCAATCGAAAATTCCCGGGGGTTTTATTCATGGCACATGGCGATCCGGCGGAAAAATCTATCGGGTCATCGTTGTTGTTGCGGGAAATTACGAAAGCAATCACCCATCTGAGTCCTGATAGATCCCTGCAATTCCTTGTCGAAAGCGCTGTATCGATAACCAATTCGAAATGGGCGGTTTTATTGACTCCTCACGAAAAATTGCGCGAAATGGTGCCGCTAATTGAACACTTGCCGTTCGATCGGGAAAAGTATCCTTTTCCCAATGAGTTTTATGGAGCATGCTATAAAATATTTTTAGAAGGACAATCCCTCGATTTTAATGAGCAGGAAGCCGATGTCGCCCATTTAACAATCAAAGATCATAGCGGTTGCTCTTTGGCGATGCCTATACAACTGGCCGGAAAACTTGTCGCTTTGCTGTTCCTTTGTTGCAATCGCAAAAGCGGTGGTCTTACAGACGATCAGAAAGGTTTTCTGGAAATATTGTCGCCGATTCTCGGGTCGCTCATAGAAAACTTCCGCCTTCACACCGAAATGATCCACAAAAACTCCCGCCTTTCAGCTCTATATGAAATTTCGCAAAGAACCGAATCCCTGATCGACCTGCGAGACGTCTACGAAGCCATGGGAAAAGTCGTGCGCAACTTCATCGAATGCGACTCTTATATGCTGTATCTGCTCGGGCCGGACGGTGAAACCCTTGAAACCAGGAGCGGCAGCGCTGAAGGCCCATTTCCGCCGAAGATCCAAATTGGTCAAGGTCCCGTAGGCGCGGCTGCCAGAGATAAAAAACCGCATCTGACGTATACTGAAGCTTTTAAGTCGGTTTTAATCCTGCCGATGATCGTTTCCGGAAAACTTATCGGTGTCGTCGTGGTAGGTAGCCGCAAATCCTATGCATATAAAGACGAAGACATCATCGGCTTAAGAATCATCACGACGCAAATAGCTTCCATTGATGAGCTTTTTAAGGAATTGCTGAGACTGAAGGGATTTACCCAACACATTTTGGAAAGCATGACGGCCGGAGTCTTGATACTTGACAACAACGGCTTGGCAAATTTCTCGAATCAGGCTTTAACGAAAATCATCTCTCAACCTATTCCTGAAGGTTGGTCGCCCTTTTCCAACGATGGCCTTTTCCCCGCCCCGCTTCGCCAAATTTTGGTCAAAGTTCTTGAATCAAAAGTGGCCATCGAAAAAGAAAGAATAAGATTGGAAACGCTTCCTTCGCCGCGAGTTCTTGAAGTCGACGCGTTTCCATTTCGTGATGAAGTAGGAATCATGCTGGGCTTTGCCTTTTTCTTCAGGGATATAACGCAAATCATCCAACTTGAAGATCAAGTAAAAAGAGCCGACAGACTATCGGCACTGGGAGTCCTCGCAGCCGGTATCGCTCATGAAATCAGAAATCCCCTCACCGGAATGAAGATGATCGTCCAACTTTTGGCAGCCGATGTGCCTCCCGACGACTCAAAAAAAGAGCCGCTCGGTATAATTCAAAACGAGATCGATCGTCTTGAAAAAATCATCTCCAGTCTTCTTGATTTCGCGCGCCCCACGAAACCACAGGCCGTACCGATTTCCCTACCAGAGATCCTCAACGCCTGTCTGTTTCTTATACAAAATCAAATCAACAAATCGGGTGCCCGCGTTGAGAAAGATATCCCTTCAGATCTCCCCCAAATGGTTGGTGATGCATCGCAACTAAAACAGGTTTTTTTAAACATTATTACAAACGCCGTTCAATCACTTAAGACCGGCGGAACCATCAAATTGAAAGTCGAAGTAATACCTGGTTGGGTAGTAGTGGCGATAGCCGACACCGGAATCGGAATTTCCCGAGAGCGCCTAAAAGCTATTTTTGACCCGTTCATGACAACCAAGGAAGACGGAACCGGACTCGGGTTATCCGTTGCGTTACGCATCGTTGAAGAACACGGAGGACGCATTAATGTCGACAGTATCGAAAACCAAGGCTCTACCTTTTCCGTCATGCTTCCATCGGAATCCGCGGATAAAAGCGCTTCGGCCGCAAATTAATCGGTCAAATAAGGAATCATTAATCAAATCATGGGATTAAATCCAAAAAAGGGATTAATTTGGGGAATAACGGGGTCCATCGGCTCGGGGAAAACCACGTTGGGGGAAATCTTGAAGCTGTACGGTTTCCACAACCTTGAAGTCGATCTCATCGGACATTCGGTTCTGGAGCAGCAACCGATTAAGCGTAATCTCGCCAAGACGTTCGGGCAAGAAATCATGAATCCCGATGGAACCATCAATAGAAAAGAACTCGGCAAACTTGCCTTTTCAAATTCAGAAACCATTTCAAGATTGAATGCCATCATGCATCCACCGATGGTTCTTGAAGTAAATCGAAATATTGATGATTTACATAAAAAAGGAATCAGGTTGATTGCCATCAACGCCGCGCTCTTATATACAATGGGGCTTGCCGCTCAATGCGAAACCATTATCTATGTTCAAGCATCCGCGGATATCAGATTGGACAGAATCGTTTGCACTCGAGGTCTACCGATAGAAAGGGCAAAAGTCAGACTCGCCGCTCAAGACCCCGAACCCAAAAACGATCCACGCGTCATTTATTGTGAAAATGACGGAACAATAGTGGAATTGACACGCTGGGTCGATGAAAAACTAGTGAAATTATTTGCCGAATTTTACCGATAAAAGTATTTCACAAAATGAAAATACGCAATTTCTCGCCTCAAGAAAGGTACTCGAATGACTGAAAAAATGCCGGCCGACAAGCTTTTCCCGGACATTGAAAAAGTTCACGCCGACTGTGCCGTGGAAAACGGCGCTCTTGAAGATCTGTTCAAGTCTTTTTCAACACTAGGGGCAATTCCTCATTGTGTTTTTGGACGCCTCGCCTCCGAAATTTTCCTGGTTCCTCTAAATGCCCTTATAACCCTAGGATTAATGAAAATTCCGGATTCCAAAAAGTCGTTGGAAAAGTCGAAAAACAATACGGAGCAGTTGGAAATTTTTTCCTCCTGTACAATACTGAAACAAGTAAGCCATGAACAAATACTGCATGTAGATGTTAAAGGGATAACCTTATTTTCTTCACCTCTATTTGCCAAGATAAAAAAACTCATAATCAACCCGGGTCATTCCGCTACAGTGACGATCTCCGAACACAATCTGGAAAAACTTTCTCAGCTCGCCCGGGACTCCCGCACACGCTCCCGCGAAAATCCCCAGGAAACGGTTGAAATAAGAAAAGGTGATGAAATGATTTTATCGGCTCCCGAAGCAGAACCGCCTGCTGAATTTCTGACTCAGTTACGTCGGATTTTCGGATCAGATAAAAATGTGAAAAATTTATTCATTTATGAAGCCGGATTTCAAAATGGTGAAACCAGCCTCGTATTGGGGGTTGTACCCCGAGAGCCGGCCACGGAAGGTGAATTTGATGGGTATTTCACCGCAATCATGTCTGATATCGAAAAGTATTTTCCAGATCAAAATCGCATTGATTTTATCATACTGGAAGATCCTGAGATGATCGAAGCTATAGCCGCCACCGTAAAACCGATCAATTTCTAAGAAATGCATGCAGCCTTGATTTCAAAAATAATAACGGGAAAAATATGCGAAACTCCTAAAATCGTGTTCGTTTGGCACATATTTTCGAATATTTTACTTTACTGTAATCGATAATGATGGTAATTTTCCGGTCAAGATATGAAAATACTTGTTGTTGAAAGCGACTCGCGTTCCACCGTTAAACTTCGCGATGCCCTTGCCGAATGGGGATATGAGGTCATTTTTGCTTCCGGCGAAGATAATGCAATGGAGATTTATCAAGCCGAAAACCCGAATTTCGTAATCGCCGATTTTGCCTCCGCCAAAATCGACGGCGTGCAACTGTGCAAGAAAATTCGCGAATGCCGAGGAGGGCGTTATCCCTTCATATTGCTCATGACGAAAAAAATTGAAAAAGCGAATCTGTTGAACGGTCTTCTCGCGGGTGCTGATGATTTCATAGGCAAACCGTGGAGTCCATCGGAGTTAGGCGCAAGGTTGAGAGCCGGTGAAAGAATAATCCATCTCGAAACCCATCTCCAAAATAGAATTAAGAAATTGGAAGACGCCAATAAGCTGATAATCAGAACCAACGAACAAATGAAGAAAGATCTTTATGCCGTCGCAAAGATCCAAACTTCCCTGCTTCCCACAACTCTGCCTCTCGTACAAAACATGGAGTTCTCTTGGGTTTACAAACCTTGCTCCGAATTGGCCGGAGATGGTCTTAATGTTTTTCGTCTTGATGAAAATCACGTAGCTTTTTATGTCCTCGACGTATCCGGTCACGGAACTTCAGCCGCTCTGCTTTCGGTTTCCCTCAGCCGAACTCTTTCACCCTTTCCGGCTCAATCTTCCCTTCTCAAAAAGCTGACAAGTGAAATCCCCGGTTACAAGCTCTCCGCACCCGCGGAAGTATTGGAAGAACTGAATTCATCGTTCCCTTTGGATGTGGATACCAAACAATTCTTCACGATTTTTTATGGAATATTGAACCTCAAGACCTTAAAGTTGGTTTATGCCATTGCCGGTCATCCGCCGCCGTTGCTGGCGCGTAATCCATATCCGCCGCGTTTCCTGGAAGGCGGAGGTTACCCCATCGGATTCGTGGATAATGCCAAATACGAAGAATGGAATATTGAAATCGAACCCGGAGATCGGTTGTACATATTTTCGGATGGTTTAACCGAAGCGATGACCATCGAACGGGATGCATTCGGTAAATCGGGTTTGATGAGCGCAGCTTCCAAGGTCGGACACTTCCCGCTGAAAAAGAGCGTGGAAGAAATTATGGCGGCAGGGGAAAATTGGTGCAAGCCTTCAGGTTTGCAAGATGATGTCTCGATATTGGCGCTGGAAATAAGATAATTTCATGGGTCACCACGAACACGAAGCCGAGGCGCCGGAAACGTTGTCGGTCGGTATTCTTACGCTTTCCGACACACGCGAAGAAGAGGATGACAAATCGGGAGAAACTCTAAAAGAGATTATTTCCAAAGCCGGACACATTATCGGAAAATATGAAATAATCAAGGAAGATCCTCAATTAATTGAAAATACGTTGCGGAGATGGTTGCAAGAACCTCTTGATGCAATTATCTGCAACGGTGGAACGGGATTGACTTCCCGCGATGGGACCGTGGAAGTCGCTAGAAAGCTTATGAACAAAGAGCTTGAAGGATTCGGCGAACTTTTTCGTTTGCTTTCGTATCAACAGATCGGCCCCGCAGCCATACTTAGCAGAGCCACCGCCGGCTTGTCCGCGGGAAAAATAATCATCTGCCTTCCCGGTTCTACGAAAGCCGTGAAACTTGCCGCCTCACGAATCATCGTGCCGCAGCTGCCACACATGATTCGTGAAGCTCGCCGCTGAAATCGGCGGAGAAGATGATTATTTCGGCCTGAATTCTTTTGCCAATTTTTCGGCTTCGAAAAGTTGATTGGGATTCATCAACTTTGCATTTTCAGCACGTTTTTTCGCCGCTTCCCTATCGCCTTTCTTATCGGCCAAAATATACCACATCTGGGCTTCAACCAAATTCAAGGAAACTCCTAATCCCTTGGCGCAGAGATCACCCAACTTTACTTGTGAAGCGACATCTCCCTTTTCGGCAACCTTATGAAACCATTTGGCCGCCTCGACCGCATTACGATCTACGCCGATGCCCTCAAGACACATGCCTGCAAGCTCTTTTTGGGCCCTCAAGTTTCCCATTTCCGCCGCTTTACGAAACCAAAATCCCGCTTGCGCCAAGCTGACGGGTAGACCTTTCCCTTCTCGGAACAAATATGCCAAGTGAAGCTGCGCATCTATTTGACCTTCGGCGGCGGCGCGACTATACCATTTAGCGGCCTCGATGTAATCTTTTTGCGTACCATCGCCGTTTTCATACATCAGACCGACGTAATATTGGCAATGCGGAGCTCTGGTAGTATCTTTTTCAGCCGCCATTCGGAGAAGTTTCATGGCCATCGCGTAATCACCCTGTTTATACGCGTTTAAACCAGCCTGGTAATCGGCCCAAATCGCTGAAGCGCAAAGCCAAAACACAAAAAGGCAAAGCAATTTCTTCATGATGAAACTCCCTTCTGAAAAATAAACAGGATCGGTCGTCAATCAACGCCTCAAATCAATTACACAGGCAAAATATCAGATCACCGCAAATTGGTTTTCAAATAATTCGCGAAAAGCTCCGCGACTGATTTTATCTCAAGGAATTCATCGTCGATCTTAATTACGTTAGGATGACTGTCGGTACAAATGATTTTAGAAATCAGACCGGTTTCCTTCAACCTTTTCAATGCATCACCCGCGAAAATACCATGTGTCGTTATAACGCAGATATCCGCAGCACCGGCGTTTTTATACGCTTTTGCCGCATTAATGAGTGAACATCCGGTACGAATCATATCATCATAGATAATGACCTGTTTTCCGGAAACCTGACCGCTGATGGCGTAAACTTCCGTGTGACGATCGTCAATGCGGCGTTTGAAAACGAAGGAGGCGAAAGTTCCGGCATCAATGGCAAGCGACTGCACCCATTTCGCCCTTCCGGCGTCGGTGCAGCCTAAAACATAATCAGATTTGGCGATTTGGGAAATGGTTTTAAGAATCAATGAATGCGAATAAAGATGAACGGGTGTGAGTTCACCTTCGAAATAATGGGGAAGTCCTTCGGAATGTAAATCGAGAAGAACAAGGAGATTGCCTCCCGCGGCTTGGGGAATGCTGGAAAGCAATCTTGCCCTTGTTTTTGCGGTTACTACATCACCGGCTTTGGATGCCCGTTCCATCGTGGAATAACCGAAATAGGGAATTACCAATATAAAGCGGGCGGCTCCATATTTTACCAAAGCATAAGAGAGATCGTATAACTCCAACGTTTCAGCATCGGAGCAAGTGCCCCCGATGAGAATTACTTCCCTGCCGGCAACGGGAGTTGCGACTCGCTGATATCTTTCTCCGTCCGGAAAAATCTTGACTTCCACGTTTCCATTTTCAAATCCGCCGTGTGCCGCAATGGCTTCTTTCAGGTACTGATAACTTCGAATCGAGAAAAGCAACGGCAATGGTTGATTCATTCGTCAAAACCTCTTGCCTTAAGAATTAGGCGGGTTTTCAGCTCATGAAGTTTCAATTCCAAGCCCACGGGGTAGCGATGCGGATTAACGAAACGCTTGATTCCGAAATGGAAACGTGCCAATTCTTGTCTGGCCTTATCTTGAATTTCCTTTATCGGAGGTCCTTCATATATTACTTTTCCATTGCGGGCAACCGGTACCAACAGATCCTTGGACGGTGTTGAAGCAGGAATCTTCTTCCGCCTGGTATTATCCATGGGATCCACCATCACAATCTCGTCGGAAATTCCCATTTCTTCATCGTATATCAAATCTCCTACGAGTTCATCGCCCGTATTATATCTTCTGACTTGAAGAATTCCGGGATTCGAGATCTTTATTGCCTGCTCGGAAATCTTGACTTTATATTGCCATACATCACCAGGTCTTCTTACGGCCACCAATTTATAAACTCCACCCATGGCCGGTTGATCAAAGGCGGTAACAAGCTTGGTTCCCACGCCCCAAACGGAGATAGCAGCTCCTTGCTGTCTTAAACTATCTATAATATGCTCATCCAAATCATTGCTGGCTATTATCGAAGCTTTCTGAAAGCCGCCTTTATCAAGAATCTTTCTCGCTTCACGGCTCAGATAGGCCAAATCGCCGGAATCCAGACGAATCCCGATCATCTCATGCCCCTCTTTGCGCAGCTTCTTTCCGACTTTTACGGCTTTCCTGACTCCATCCAACGTGTCATACGTGTCGACGAGAAATACGCAATTATTGGGCATGGCTTCCGCGTAATTTTCAAAGGCTTCCTCCTCATCGTCAAACGACATCACCCAGCTGTGGGCATGAGTGCCTTTAACCGGAATCCCAAAAAGCTTTCCTGCAAGCAGATTGGAAGTACTGGAACATCCTCCGATAAAAGCCGCACGACTGGCCGCAAGCGAGCCGTCTATTCCTTGAGCGCGACGAAGACCGAATTCCAAAACCGGTTCTCCGGCAGTCGCCATACAAATTCTCGCCGCCTTGGTCGCAATCAGGCTCTGAAAATTGATTATGTTCAACAGCGGTGTCTCCAAAATTTGACATTGAATAATCGGACCTTTCACGCGAACCAAAGGTTCATGAGGAAACACGATGGTTCCTTCGGGAATCGCATCCACATCGCATTCAAACTTCATTTTCCTGATGTATTCAAGAAATTCGGAGTCAAAAAGCGGCTTTCCATCATTGCCGTTCAATTGCATAAGATATTCGATATCGCTGTCATCAAATGCGAAAGCTTTTAGAAAATCTACCGCATAGCTCAAACCGCAAGCGACCGTAAAACCTCCTTGGAAAGGATTGTTTCTGAAGAAGAGATTGAAAACGGCCTCTTTATCCGCCGTTCGAGTTTTCCAATAAGAATACGCCATGGTCAATTGATATAAATCCGTTAATAGGGCCAATGACGGCTTATAAAGAGTTCTTAAATCTTTCATCGCGAATTTATCCTTTGCTGTCAATGATTATCCGGACAATTTTGATACTTTAATATTTTTTACGAAGATCAACCCAATACTTTTAATCAATATTAACATCATTTTCAACGAACCACCAAATTCGCATTAGACACCCGAAGACTCTTTATTGTTGAAGTTGTCACGCGATTGCCTCGGATATGACGAAGGCCATTGAATAGACATTTTATACGTGATAAAATTCGCTCTGCATGAACCACGCAAGAACGTTTGTTGTTATTATATGAAAAAAATGTGCAAATCTCTACTATCTGAAACAATATACCCGAAAACCCGCGCCATCCGGGCGCATTTCGGGTATCTACGCCATCCGTTATCCCCTTGAACACAACTACGGCCATGGGGAAGCACACTTGCGTTCAATATGATCATCCTGAATCTTACGGCCTTCCTACTCCATCAACTCATGGGTATGCTTGATGACCTCTATCAAGAGGCGCTTGAAAAGAGCGGTGCTCGATACGATTTGTGGGAAAAGATTCGTGCTGCCATAGCGCTTATCCTCTGGCCAAATTGGAGAGAGCTCTTCCATTATCTCCTCGGCCACCGCGAGACGCCGGCCATCGAGGCTGGATAGACGTGGGGATGGGTAAAAGTGGCGGAAATCGGTACCAGCAGGGAAATGGAGATTTGCTGACCCTAAGTTCAGGGCAAACACGTAATTTTATTACTGAACTTTCGCCAATAGAAAATTTCCGAGGCGTGGAAGCGGCTTCCAATCTTTGTTTTGAAGATATGGGCTTTGTATTGCCAAGGGCTCCCGGAGGTATTTCTACCCCTTCGGGAAATAGCGGTGGAGGCCAAGCGCAGCCACCAATTCCCTCTGGATTGTTGACAGTTCGCTAATTTTCCGGACCACGCGCCCCGGAGAATACATCAGGAGGGCCAGAACGCAGATGAAGGCATATACGCGGATCTTGCTGTCGGTCCAGCAATGAATCGGTCGGAATGGAACTCCATGGGGATCTTTGGCAAGCCTGAACGTTGCTTCCGCCTTTCCGCGAGAACGATACAGGGTCACCAGTTCGTGGGAGCGCGTCCCGGGATCCGTTGAAAAGAGAATCGTCTTCCCTGCCGCCAATCGCTTCTCCCGGATTTTTTGGGCATCCCGCCTGAGCCGAAGGGTCTTGTGTCGCCGACCGCCGATCTCGAACTTGAAGCAGCTGCGAACTCCGCTGCCTTTCAAGATATTCCGGATGCGCTTCTCCATCGCGGCCTTGGTGTCTTTGTCCTTGAAACGCGCAAAGGCATCCCTCGCCTTTGGCTCAGCCTTGGCCAGCCGCTCTGTAAGGCGATGCAATTGGCGCTTTTGCAGCTTTGCGCTGAACGTGACCGCCACTACCCCGGGATACCGAACACCTCTCGCTCTTCCCGATACATCGGACACCCCAGTACCTCGTCGCGATAGCTTTTCAGTTGCTTATGGAAAAGGTCCTTATTCTGGCTGGGGACCAGGCTGCCGACAACAGTAATCTGCTCCTTGGCGGCAAGCTGGATGTTGTTCAAGGAGTTGTTCCCCTTATCCATCACCAGGGTCGCTCCCTTCACGGTTCGGCACATGTCGCTGAATCTCTGACAGAGATCACGGATAACTGTCGGAAACAGCCGCGAATCATGCTTGTTGGCGGAATACACCAGATGAAAAAAGGGAAAGCCGTCAAAGCTGGATAACCCCAAACCAAGACCGACACATCGCCGTCCCTTCTTGCCGTCCTTGCTCTTGGCAAACTTTGCCAACTCGCAAGGGGTCAGAAGGTGTGAAATAATCGGCAAAAATTGAAAAAAATGAGCATTTTTAAAATCATGGTGCTAATCAAATGAGGCTATCCGAGGTAATACATTTTAAAGAAGTATATTATTTCACACCTTCTCAGCAAATATCGATTTTTGGACGGTCGTTATTTGTTTCTCCTGGATGTTTCGGAGTATTTTAGTTCTCAAAATTGCTCTTGCCCTGGTTGTTTACAGGCAAAAAGTGCCGATGGAATGATTCGTTATCATCATCAAATTCTTCAGATGGTTCTCGCCAAACCCGCCTTGCGACAAGTCCTTACGATTGGTGCCGAGGAAGTTTCCCGGCAAGATGGCACAACCAAAGAGGATTGTGAAATAAACGCTGCAAAGCGACTCATTCCTAGGATTGTCGCCAGTCATCCTCACATGGATCTTGTTCTAATCGGAGATGGTTTATATTCCCATGTTCCATTTGTAAAACTTCTGCAGAACTACCGTCTTTCCTTTGTTTTGGTTGCCAAACCGGGTGATCATCAGGCTCTTTTTGATGACTTGAAAGGATGGCGAGAGAATGGAGCGGTAGGGAAATTGGAAAGAAAGGACTCCCAGGGGCGTCACCACGTTTACGAATACTGCAATGGAGTTAGTTTGCGAAGTGATGG
>Ga0209749_1001615_pt1 | contig 18840 bp, 10 predicted proteins | sample EPASupsiteSAE347_FD_187267 | JGI IMG/M metagenome (GOLD analysis project Ga0209749, IMG submission 187267) | Bioremediated contaminated groundwater from EPA Superfund site, New Mexico - Sample SAE3-47 (SPAdes) (version 2) | ecosystem: Environmental > Aquatic > Deep subsurface > Groundwater >... | reverse complement strand
CATGATCGGCCAGGCGTCTTTCTCATGCATCATTGCCACCAATGATGGGACCAATGTTGCCGTAACCTCCACCGGGATTCAGGGCGACGCACGCTGGACCACTAAATGGTATCCTTCTGCCAGCGAAGTTGCGCGCGCTGTTTTGGTATATCAGCAATCCGGCCAGTCTGCGCCTCGCTACCGCACCTGCTCAAGTCTGAGAAAATTGGGCAATGAGCTCACAGCCAATTCCGTCGCCGCCACGCCGCAATGGCAGTGCCTTGAGGCAAATCCGAATACCAACGAGTTTATTCTCGCGGCCCAGAACAGCTCGCGATACATCTACGCCCAGGTTTATGCCGGCGGAACCTGGGGGCCGGCAACTCAGTTGAACGCCGCCGGACGTGTTCCAGCCGCCAGTTCACGCGGCTTTGATGTGGCTTATGAAAATTTGAGCGGCCGCGGCATGGTCGTTTACAGCGATGGATCTAAAACCCCGCAGTACCGCCTCTGGGTTTCCAACTCCTGGTCGTCGCCCTTGCCAATAAATGTGGGCGCCAGTAATGGCGTTTATTGGATTAGGCTGATTCCAAAGCCTGGCACTAATGAAATCATGTGTCTGGCGCGCTGGCGAGCCGGGACTCGCAACTACAGCAGCGGAATTATCTGGAATGGCGCGACGTGGATCGGTTTAACAAACCTGGAGTACAATTGTGACAGCGATATTGCCCGCGAAACGCTTGATGGTGCCTATTCAACCAATATGGCCCTGGTCGTCTATATCAACGGTTCAGGGAATGCGCGTCGGATACCAAAATATAAAATTTACAATGCAATTTCAGGAACATGGAGCGGAGAAAGCAATATGGTTTCCCTGGGAACCGTGATGCCGCGCTGGATTCGAGTGGAGTACAGTTCTGATGGATCTCTGGCTTATGTTGGTATCCTGCATTCCGGCACCGGTCTGAAGGGGACATACAGGAGAGGCAGCGCTTGGGATGCCTATTACGATTTTGGCAGTCTTGATACAGTAAACCGGCGCACTTTTGATATTGCCTGGAGTTCTCAGACCAATACGTTGATGGTGGTCTATAGCCCGAACCAAAATGCACAATCGTACTTGCTCGCTACCGGCGGAGGAAGTTCTAACCAGTATGGGAGCCTGGTGTCCACCGATGACGGTCAGTGGTGCCTTTTGAAGGCGGACCCATTCACCTCGGAATTTTATTATCTGGCGATTGACGATGCAAACGATGTCAACTTCCAGCGCTGGACCGGCTCATCCTGGACTTTGTTCCCCGAACCGGAAAATGGCTCGTCACTCAATTATCTTTCGATTGATTTCACCTTCCGGCGCGACAGCGCCTCCGCCAATTACTGGCCGCTACGATGAAATGCAGAATGCAGAATGAAGAAACAAAATCATAACAAATTTACTGCAAACGGATAAAATTCTACATTCTGCATTCTTAATTCTGCATTTCTTACCGCATCTGGCTGGTCAGCACCTGCGACATGTTCCAGATCGGCAGTAAAATGGCCAGCGCCAGGAAGAGCACCCCCGCGCCGATCACCAGCGTAATGATCGGTTCAATCATCGTGGTCAGATTCTTCAGGGTGTATTTTACTTCCATGTCATAAAATTCCACCACCTGCTCCAGCATGTCGTCCAGACTGCCGGTTTTTTCGCCGACCGCGATCAGATTGGAGACCATCGGCGGACAAACGGGCACATCGTTGAAAAAACCGTCGGCAATCGTGCCACCATCCTGGATGCTTTGTTTCACCTTCAAAAGCAATTCCTTGAAATACGTGTTGGCAACCACTTCCGCCGAGACTTCCAGCGCCTTCAGGGCGGGAATGCCGTTGCGGACGAGCATGGAAAAAACGCGGGCAAAACGGGAAATCATGATCTTGGTGTAGACCGGGCCGACAAGTTTCAAATGAAATTTCATTTTGTCATATTGCCGGCGGATATGCTTGACGCGCAGGAGAAAGAAAACCGCTGCGGCCGCCAGGACGGCGATAATGAGCACGGCAAGCCAGTAATGTTGGAAGATATTGTTCGTGGCAATCAGTATGCGCGTGGGCAGGGGCAGGGCAACGGTGGATTGGGCAAAAAACAGCGCAAAGCGGGGAATGACAAACATAATCATTAAAACTGCCGCGGCAATCAGCGCGATGATGACCATAACCGGGTAACGCAGGGCCGACTTTATGGCGGTTTGCATCTCCAGTTCGCGCTCCATCCACACGGCGATGCTGGCCAGCGCCTGCACCAGGTCGCCGCCGGTCTCGCCGGAGATTACGATATTTATATATTCCCGCGAAAAAGCCTGCGGATATTCCGTCAGCGCTTCCGAGAGCCGCGCACCGCCGGTCAGACTGCGGCTTACGCCCGTCAATACCTCCTTAAAGGCCGCCTTTTCAGTTTGATTCCGCAGAATGTCAAAAGCCTGCAGAATGGGGATGCCGGCCTTCAGCATCGTGCTCAGTTGACGGCTGAAGACAATCAAATCTTCATCCCTGATTCGGTTGAAAAGAAGGCCCGCGAGAACACCGATCTTTTTCTCCGCCTCCGCCTGAATGCTGATCGGCACCAGCCGTTCTTCCGACAGTTGCTGGTAGACTTCATTGCTGTTGTTGGCGCGGACTGTGCCCTCCACGATCCGGCCGGTCATATTATGCGCGCGGTATGAATAATTTTTCATAAAAACCTGTCCGTCTTGTCAAGAAAGCATAAAAGGTGTATAGAGTATTGTCCTGTTTTTAACAAGCCAAAAAAACGGCGGAAAGCAGGATAATGCCGCGGATCAAGATTCCGGACTCTTTGGCTTGCGGTCGGCAGGTTTATATGCCATATTGAAACTGACAAGAGAAAGAGACGGTATTTTGCGCGAACATGCGAATCATGAAAATTTTGTTCTGTATTTTTTTTATTTTATTGCTGCCGATATTTCCGCTCTTTGCCGCCGGTGAAACGTCCGGCCCCCCTGCCCGCAATGCTGCGCACCCGCCCGCAACGCTGGCGCGTAGCGACTGCGGGCTGGGTAGCGGTGCAGGCGGGCCGGCCGGACTTGCCGGCCAGCCGGGGACAAATTCCCCGGCCGATCCGAGCCGTCCCGGGCAGCCGGGCACAGGCGGGCAAACGCGCGGCGAAGCGGTTCCGGTGGACGGTTATGCGGCCATAGTGAACGGCAAGGTGATCACTGTTTCCGATGTGCTCAAGGCCATGGAACCCGTTGAGCGCCAGCTCCGCGAAACATATTTTGACAACACCCTGGCGGAGAAGCTGGGGGCCGCCTATAACAACACGCTGGATTCATTGATTGAGCGCGAGCTGATTTTAAGCTATTTTGCCGCTCAGAAGCAGTTCGCCCTGCCCGACAGCGTCATTGACAGCCGGATTGATGAAATCGTCCGTAATAAATTCAACAACAACCGCGCGGAATTGCGCAAGGTCCTTGACCGGGAAGGATTGACCTTTGAGGAATGGCGGAGCAACTACAAAAATTCGCTCATTGTGGCGTTGTTGCGCGAAAAGGAGGTTGACAGCAAAGTGGTCATTTCCCCGCAAGCGGTCCGGGAAGCCTATGAAAAAGCGGGCGACAAATACCGGGTTCCGGAACAGCTGGAGGTGCGGGCCATAGTGATTAATCGCGGCGGCACCGATGAGGAGGCCGCTCTCAAGCTTAAACAGGCCGAGGATATCCGCCAGCGTCTGGCAGGCGGCGAATCATTTGAGGAACTTGCAAAACAGGCCTCGGAAGACCAGAAGGCGGCCGCGGGCGGATACTGGGGCTGGATTGATCCGGACACCCGCCGGGCGGAAATCGCGGCCGCCCTGAAACTGCTGGCGGTCGGCGACATAAGTCCTGTCATTCCCGTCGGGGACGAGCTTTATATTTTCAAGGTTGAAGGGCGCAAGAATGCCTCGGTGGTGCCGTTTGAAACGGTGCAGGAATCCATCCGGAACGAGCTTCAGAAAAAAGAAACCCGGCGCCTTTACGATGCCTGGATTGAGCGGCTGAAACAGAACGCCTATATCAAGAAATTCTGAACCCTGATGGAATGGATATTCCACGGATTGCGCTGGCTGTTTACGGGTTTTCTCCTCTGAAACTTCCAGCCTATGCTGAAATGTTATTTGTTTATGGTTAATGGTTTATATAGAAAATAACGATTTTGACTATTTTCAGGTCTGTCATTCCCGCCCGCCTGCAACGCTATGCGTAGCATTGCGGGCAGGCGCAGGCGGGAATCCAAAGCCTTTTCCTTAAATCCTGGATTCCCTCTTTCGAGGGAATGACAAACAACAAAAGTTTCTCTTATTCACTCTGACGCTTCGGAACGAGTAACGAAGCTTGGCATCGCCGAGTGGACGGCTCCTATTGGGCAAATATACCACTTTTTTTGACGGACATTCAATTGTCCAATATTGTGATTTTATTCCAAACGATCAATATATTCTTTAAAAGAGGATCATGCGATGCGTTACCTTGAACTCAGCGGCGGGCCGCGCGAAATCGGAATCAAGCATGGCGCCGCCTTTGCCGATGACATCAAACAGCGTTACGCGCAGTATTGCGTCAGGCGCGGAAAAACTCCCGACAAATTAAAGCCTTCCATCCGCAAATATGTTGAGGAAAAACTTCCCGAAATCGCCGAGGAAATAGAAGGCGTTGCCAAAGGGGCGGGGATGACTTACGAGGAAATATTTGCTTACAACCATTTCAATGTTATTTCCGGTTGCACCCCTGTTTTTTTCCGCCACAGCGAGCTTGGTCCTTTGCTAGCCCAGAATCTTGACTGCGAACCGGAAGAACTCACGGACCAACTCGTCCGCAGGATCGTTCCCAGCCGGGGACAAGCCTGTCTCATCGTGGGCCGCGTTGGAACCGTATGGGCCAGCAACTGGGTAAATCAAGCCGGGATTGCCAAAACAGGCGTTTCCGCCCACCAGCAGCATTATAGAACGGAGGACGGCACCCACGGGAATATTATTCAATACGCCATCGCCCGGGAGGCCAAAACCCTTGACGAGGCTTTTAACATCATCAGCGCCCATCGCCACCTCGGTAAAGCCGGCATTTCTCTGTTTGCGGATGCCGCCGGCCGCGCCATTCACGTGGAAGGCGATGCTGACCGGAAATGGAAAACCGAAATCAGCGATGATTTTGCCTTCAGCACCGGGTTGTATATTACCGGCAATGTGATCAGCCGCGACAAGCCGGAAACTCAGCGGCCGGGGCTCGCCCGCAAAGAAACCGTTGAACAAGTCTATCGCGAGGGGAAGATTGAATTTACGCTGGACGGTATGAAAAAACTGCTGTCCTATCACGCGCCGGATCCGGGATCAGTCTGCCGGCATAATCGTTCCGCCGGATCAGCGACGCAATCCACCCGCATCTGGATTCTGCGCGAGCGCAAACTCCTTGTGACCGATGGTCCGCCGTGCGCGGCAAAGTTCCAGGAATTTACGTTGAAAGATTGAGGATAATGTGACAAATTTGACTCCGTTCCGGCAATCGTTATAATAAAAATTGCGATTAGTTTAATTTAACCCAAAAGAAGAGAGGGAATGAACTTCAACTGGTTCCGGTCAAAAAACAGATTAAGTCTTGTTCTGATATTCACCGCTCTGCTCTGGTTTGGAACTCTGTCCCTCCGGGCCTCTGACCGGTATGTGGCCACCAATGGCACGGACACCGGCGATTTTCTGACCTGGGCCACGGCCTCCAGCAACATCCAATGGGCGGTGGATAAGGCCCTCAGCGCCAATGACACGGTCTGGGTCTCCAATGGAACTTTTGTGCTTACCAATCAAATCGTCGTTACGAACCAGATAACATTGCGCAGCGCCAATGGGCCGGATGTAACGATTGTCAACGGCGGCTTTGTTGCCGATGCGGCCGGCGCCACCACCAACAATCGTTGTTTATTCCTTAGTAACCTTTCGGCGCGTGTCTCCGGATTCACCTTTTCCAACGGCGCGGTCTGTTCAACCGGAGGGGCGGGGGCATGGATCGGCGGCGGGATTCTTTCCAATTGCACGGTGCGCGACAATACCGCTTTCACCCTCACCAATGCCAGCGCGGCCGTCTATGGCGCCGGTCTTTACATCAATCCGCGCGGCACGGCCATGGCGTGCCGGATCACGGGCAATATCATGACCAATGGAACGAGCGCCCTCTCTCCCGCCGGCGCCGGCATATACGGCCGGGGTGGTGCATACCCCTATTATCCCGACTGGGAGATTTATGGCTGTGTGGTCAGCAACAACAGAATAGTCGGCGCTCCTTTGGCCACCCAAAACAGGTCCGGCGGCGGGATTTATGCCATCAACGGTAAAATAATATCAAGCCTGATCTGCAATAATTCCGCCGCGACAAACGGCTATGGCGGCGGCATATATTCAGTTTATGGCGCTTATCTGAGTTCCAGCACCGTCTCCGTTAATGAAGCCGTCCTGGGCGGGGCGATATATCTTGCATCTGGGATAATAACGAATTGCCTGTTTTCCGCCAACTATGGATCAGCGGGAGCAATTGACGGAGTTTATCTCAGCCCCAACACGCCGATATATCCTGCGGAGATATATAATTCCACCATAACCGGCCATACTAACACGGCCTTTAGAATGTCCGCTTATGAGGCCGCCTACAGTTTGACGAACAAGATGATAAATTGCGTTGTTGAAAATAATAACGGGCTTGGCGTGTATTTGACAGGCGTAACGACAAATTATTCAATTATCATTATTTCCAACTGCGTGGTCCGGAACAACAAAATGGGCGGAATAAACTGCACCTCGGTAAGAAATGTCCAGGTCCGGAACTGTCTGATTGTCAACAACACGAACAACGGCAATTTCGCGGGAATGCAGATCGGAACGAGCGGCCGGACCGGGACAATATCAGTGAGCAGCTGCACGATCGCCAGCAACTACGGCACCAATTACGGGGCCGGGATAATATTTGCGGACACCAACGGCGGGATCACGGTCTCATCCTGCGTGATTGCCTCCAACGGCGTGGGCGGGACCAATGACGTCTATGACATGTATCCGCCCACGAATTACAATGCGCTCCAGTATTCCTGCGTTGGGACAAATGCCGGATTTACCGGTGCGGGAATTATTGTGACCAATCCGCAGTTTGCAAATTTTGCCGGGGGCAATTTCCGGCTTTCCGGCAATTCCCCCTGTGTCAACCGGGGCTCCAACGAGACCTGGATGACGAACGCGGTTGATCTGGACGGTCGGGCGCGCATCCGCTATGGCACAGTTGACATGGGCGCGTATGAAGCCATCCGCGCCGGCACCATCTACCATTTCCGGTGAGACAATCCGATAGAACAAATGCAGAGGATATTATGAAAACATGGACTGTAGTATTGGGCCTGCTAGTGTGCCTGTTTTTGACCGATGTGCGAGCGGAGGGCGGCGTAACATTTTATGCCGGGTTTGAGGGGGCCGTGGATGCAACCGTTTTCGCGGGACAAGCCGTGGGAAACACGGGCGGGAAACCGGCGAATTTCCAGGAAGGACTGCGCGGCAAGGCTCTTCTTGCCGGGGATGGCGGGGCTTTTGTTGAATATTCCGGCGTTGGCAATGTTACCACACCGGAAGGCAGTATTGAAATGTGGATCAAATCCCTGAACTGGGCCATACCGTGCTGGGGCTTTCACCGCTTTTTTGTCGCTTCAGGGAGCGATGGCGGCATATCGGATTCAAAAGGACAGGCGGCGGAAGGGACTTTGATGATTTATAAATACGGACATCATGTCGGAAATCTGCTCGCCTATGTCGCGGATGCGGGCAGTTCCGCGGCCATAACGTCGGGGAAGCCGTTTGGAAAATGGAACGCAAAGGTCTGGAATCATGTTGTGATGGCATGGGATAAAAACGAAGTGCGCATGTATTTTAACGGGGAAGCATGCCGGCCGGATGCCCTGCCAAAACCGATTGCAATGAAGACGACCAAATTCTGGATCGGGGATGATCCTTGGGCAAGCGCGGCCTCGGGCGCCAGCCCGCAGGAATTCAAGGCCACAGCCACAAGCCGGAACGCAAAGACATTAATTGACGAAGTGTATCTTTACAACCGCGCGTTGAGTGATGAAGAAGTTGCCTGGGCTTTTGCCAACGGCGCCAAACGCCAGGCCGGCCAGGACATTCCGCGCGAGGCGGTCAAGGCCATCACCCTGGCAAAAATCACGCCCCGGCCAACGGAAAAGGAGCTGGCATTGGAAGTTCGCATTCATCCCCTTTTTGCCGGAGCGGGGAATATCTGCCGGGCCGCGATGGAAGGTCCGGAGGGTTTAAGCGGTAAAACTGATATTACCCTGAAAGCCGGCCGGCAAGGCACAGGGGTTTTTCCATGTCCTTCATTTCCGAAGGGAAATTTTCCCAAGGGAAAGTTCAAGGTAACCGTTGTTCTGCAGGATAAAGATGACAAAGTGCTTGGCAAGCGGGAAGCGGTTCTTGAGTCACCCGGCCCGGCAATCTGGGTCGGGAATAAGATCGGGATTACCGCCATGCCGCCGAAACCATACACGCCGATCAAGGAAAAGGGGGCCGTCTGCCGATGGGGGGATCGTTTTGGCCAATACGGTTTTGTCAAAAATATTATTTCCGGCGTCCAGAAATTGCTGGAAAAATACGGTTTCATCCGCCTGAAACAGGCGGAAGCCGGATTCAGCTGCTGGAACCGTGAGATTACTTTTGACCAGAGCGGGTTTGTCAAAAGTGTCCTTTCCGGAGGCGAGGAACTGCTGGCGCGGCCCATGGCGCTTGAGGCAACAGTGAATGGCAAACCGGTGACGTGGAAAGGGAAGTCTTTCCGCAAGATTTCGGATGATGCGAACCGGATTGTGTGGGAATCAGAGGCTGAGTCCGAGATAGGGACATTATCCATGAAGATCACGGCCGAATATGACGGGATGATCAGGTATGACATGCAATTGAAGCCCTTTGAAAAAACGGAGGTGGATCATCTGGAACTGAGATTGCCTGTCAAGGAGGACAAGGCAAAACTTTCCTATTGGCCGAAGAATTATACCGGGGAGGTATATGGCACGCTTGAGGAATGGATGGAGCACAAACAGAAGGATGATGTTTCCAAAGGGGCGGGAGGCGTGGCGGCGTTTGAGGGACCATGGACTATTTATGTCTGGCTGGGGAACGAGGACAAGGGAATTTCCGGCGTCCTGGAATCGGATGAAGCCTGGGACAAGGTTGGCCGCAACGATGCGGTGCGCTTGGAACATGGGGTTGAATCAATGGATATTGTCTGGTCATTTGCGAAGGAAAAATGGATATTGCCGGATACATGGAAACTGACGATCGGCATTCAAGCCACCCCGACCAAGCTTCCCCCCTCCAGGAAATGGCGATATGGGAAAAGCAATGAAATGACGCCCGGGGCCAATTTCCATATCTACTGGACAGAATCCGCCCATATGCCGTTTTTTGGGTATCCGGCCGCAAATGATGATTTCACAAATGTGGTGGCCAGAGCCAAGGGGCGCGGGGTCGGCTTGACGCCGTATTCGCTCTTGAGCAACCTAGCGGTGACATCGCCGGAATATTTATTCTATTTTGAGCGTTACAGCAAGCAGGACAGGAAACCTCTTTCCGGGGACGACATAGCGGCTTTTGGCAAGGATTCGGGCGTGATCCCAATTGCGCCCGTGCCGGACTACATTGATTTCATGGTCTGGAAGAACCATGAGTTTGTGACAAAGTTTGGCTTGCGCGGGTTGTATCATGATCTTTCGTGCGCGTATCCGTTCACGGTTGCCGGGGCCGGATGCGGTTACGAACGCGATGGTAAAAAGCTTCCAAGCCATCCGGTGTTCGCGATCCGGGAGCTGTATCGCCGGATTTACACGATGCTGAAGACAATTGAGGCGGAGACGGGCGAAGAAAAAATTTCCATCATCCACGTCGGTCCGTTTGCCTGGCTGAACGCGTTCACGGATTTCAACTGGATGGGGGAATATTGCAAGGATGATTACCGGCAAAGCTTAAAACCAAACTCGGAGTTGAAGATTTACTCCGGGCATAATGTCGGCTTCCGATGTCTGTGGTTGCCGCAGGATTCGGCGTCGGGCGGCCGGATAAACCCGGAAAAAAAGAACGCCAGAGGCAATGCGCTTATAGAATTTTCTAAGGAGCAAACACGCTACTTGGTTGCAATGCTGTGGCTTCATGATATATCCCTTTCCAGCATCCGGTGCAATCCCCAGCTGGCGCGCGAGATGTTTCTGGCCATGGACCGGTTCGGCGATTTTCCCGAGGCGGATTTCCTGCCGTATTGGAAAAACCAGGATATAATCAAAGGCCAGGAACCGGAGAAACTGCTCTGTTCGGCCTATCTCAAACCCCAGCCGGAGGGCGGCGCACTGCTCTGTGTCGGCAACGCCACGGACAAGGAAAAAACCGCAGCGCTTGACTTGGACTTGAAAGCGCTCCATGCCGGTCCGGCGCCGCAGGTTTCTGACATGGATGGCGGCAAGGAAATTCCGCTCAAGGAGGGCAAAATTGAAGTGGCGGTCAAGCCCTATGATTTTCGGTTATTGCGTGTGAAGTAAAGCGCCTGGCATTTTGTGCGGCGAAGCGGGGGGCCCTGGCCGAAATCGGCCATGGGCGCTTGGGCACAGGCGGGCAGGGGTGGCTGTCTTATCCAGTTTTCATCAACCCATCTATTTCATGAGCGGGTTACAGCTCATACTATTATCCGGCAACTTCTTGTTTTCCTGACAAGATTTTTCCATTCTGTCATTCACGCGAAACGCGTGACAAGTCCCATGCTTGCCACGCCTTCAAGCGTGGAAAATGGGAATCCAGTATTTCCGCCACGGGCGGATGCTACTCTGCGAAGTAAGCTTCGCTACGAAGCACGAGTCTGCCTGTGGCATGAGAATTTTCTGGATTCCCGCGTTCGCGGGAATGACAACCACGCGAAGCGTATTTGGTTGCGGCCCTCCGGGGCAGCGTTAAGAAATATCCTGGTCAAGAACGCCGGCGGTAATCTTTTGGCGAACAAGCGTAGTAGCGCTTGAATTGGTGGGAAAAGTTGCTGAGGTCATGAAACCCATACTGGCCGGCGATGCTTTTCAAGGGTTCTTTTGATTGCAGAATTAGTGATGCGGCTTTATCAAGGCGATAACGCAGGGAGAATTCTGAAAAGCCGATCCCCATTAATCTTTTGAACAGCAAACTGAATCCATTGCGGCTCAACCCGCAGACTCTGGCCGCTTCCTGGGTCGTGATCAATCTGCTTGAGTTGAAAACCATTTGCAAAGCTGAATTGATTTGATCGGCATTATCCCTGATGACCGGCGCTATGCTTTGTTTTACGGCGCAATTTTCATATAATATGGCAAGTATTTCCATGATATAAATCCGAAGCTGGAGGAAACGCGATTTCCCGGTGATCTTAAGGGCTTCTTTTATTTTTTCAGACAGACCGAGGATAAGCTCCCTTTTATCAGAAGGTATTTGAGGGCGCTGCCGGGGCGGGAGTGTGAAAGGCAGCATAAGGTTCACTTCTCTGTTTTCCGGGAAGCGCAGGGAAGAGATCATGGGCGGCCAGATGACCAGCACAAAGGCATCGCAGGGGTTCCGTATTATTTCCCAGCCATGGGGCTCCCATGTTCCACAGAGCCAGATTTGCCCCGCTTGAACATCCATGCGGAACTGCCGGTAATAACGCCGCATGCACCCGGAACATACCAGTCCCAGCTCAAGCGCATAGTGCATGTCGTATCTGGGAGCATTCTTGGGGTTTGGGAATCCCATCATTTCCACGGGATAGGTTTCAGAAACTTTAATATCCATTTTCCTGATGGAATGGATATCCCACGGGTTGCGCTGTGTTTTTGTGATTTTTTCCATTGGGCAAATATACCACTTTTTTTGACAACCATTCAATCGTCCAATATTGCGAGTAAATACAAACTGGTTGATACTTGAATATATAAAAAATCTCTATGAAATGTAAGAGAACTTATAAACAAAAACTGGTCTTTATTCCGGTGTTTATCGGCCTGCTCTGGCTTGGAACTCTTTCCCTTTGGGCACTTGACCGTTATGTGGTTGAGCCCGGAACAATTGCGGACGGCAATGGAGGAATCTACTCTAGCTGGGACATAGCGGCTACCCAGATTCAATGGGCGATCAATGCCTCCACCAATGCCAATGACACGATCTGGGTCTCAAATGGCACTTATGTGCTCACGAATCAAATTATCGTCATCAGCAATATTTTTTTGCGGAGCACCAATGGACCGGATGTAACCATTGTCAATGGCGGCTTTGTCGCTGATGCGCCGGATGCCACCACCAACAACCGCTGTTTGTTCATGAGCAACCTTTCGGCGCGTGTGGCCGGCTTCACCTTTTCCAACGGAGCGGTTTGCAGTGATGGCGGCGGCGGTGTGTGGCTGGCTGGCGGCATTTTATCCAATTGCGTAGTGCGCAATAACATCGCTTATTCTCTCGCTTCAAGAGTTTTTGGCGGGGGGATTTATATTCGTCCGTCCGGCACGGCTCTCGTCTGCCTGGTAGCGGATAATATTGCCAGCAACCGGACAGGAGACAAGAGCTATGGCGCCGGCATAGCTGGCGGGAATTTAGCCCAAAATCCGGGCTGGGAGGTTTATGACTGTGTGGTCAGTAATAACAGGATAGTCGGGATCCCTGACAAGAGGGGCGGCGGGATTTATGCCGCCTCTGGTAAAATAAGGTCAAGCCTGATTTGCAACAATTCCGCCGATGCCGACGGTTATGGCGGGGGTGTGACTTTAGACTATGGCGCCTTGTTAAATTCCTGCACCGTGTCGGTTAATGAAGCCGGCGCGGGGGGAGGCGGAATTCATCTTTTATCCGGGACAGCAACTAATTGTCTGGTTTCTTCCAACGCAGGTCAATACCCTGGGATTTATGCCAGCGGTGCGGCCGCGGAAGTGTATAATACAACCGTATCCGGGCATACGAACACCGCCTATAGAATGGCCGCTTATAGTATAAACGCGACGAACAAGATGATAAATTGCATTATTGAAAACAATGACGCCCTTGGGGTGTATTTAACAGGCGTATCGGCGAATTATTATTCAATTTTTATTGTTTCCAACTGCGTGATTCGGAACAACAAGGCGGGCGGAATAAGTTGCACCTCGGTCAGGAATGTCCAGATTCGCAATTGTCTCATTGCCAATAATACGAACAACGACAATTTTGCGGGATTGTTGATCGGAGTCAGCGGCAGAACCGGAACAGTATCGGTGAGCAGTTGCACGATTGCAAGCAACTATGGAGTCAATTCCGGCGCTGGGATAAGATTTGCGGATACCAACGGCGGGATCATGGTCTCATCCTGCGTGATCGCCTCCAACGGCGTGGGCGGGACGAATGATGTATATGACGCCTGCGCGCCCACGAATTACAATGCGCTCCAGTATTCCTGCATCGGATTGAATCCCGGGTTCACCGGCGCGGGAATAATTGTAACCAACCCGCAGTTTGCGGACTTTGCCGGCGGAAATTTCCGGCTTTCCGGCAATTCGCCGTGCATCAACGCAGGGGGAAGCGAGGCCTGGATGACGAATGCGTTTGATCTGAATGGAAGAACGCGTATTCTTTATGGCATGGTGGACATGGGCGCGTATGAAGCCATACAGGACGGCTCTCTCTATGGTTTTCATTAAAAAGATTTGCCGGAAACTTTTTGAGGCATGAAAGGATAAAATCATGTTTAACAGATCAAAACATGCGGCAAAACTGCAAGGGGACGGGAAAAATATTACCCTTCTTCGCCAGGAAGCCCTGTGGCTTGCCACAGGGAGGAATGGCCTCCTTGGCTTCGCAGGGTTCCGCAAAGACTCGACCTGCGTAGCCCGAGCTACTCCGGCGAAGCAGGTTGCCCCGCGGCTTGCTGCGGGGTGCTTCACAATCCGCCCGGCCAGCATCCTTAAAATGATGAAGTCAATTTTCTGGGCTTCAACAGTGTGGGTTCTACTTTCTCCGTTCTCATACGGGCTGACGAGACAGGATATATTATTTTACGCTGATTTTGATTCGGGTGCTGTGACCAAGGCGCAAATTTCGGCCGGCTCTTCGGAAGGATCAATTTCACAATGGAAGAAAATATCCGGTTATTGGGAAAAAGCCTCCAGCAACGCGGCCGTAGAAAATATTTCCGGTGTGGAGAGTTGCGGCGGAAAAATGGGCAAGGGGGTATTGCTTAAATCCGGCGCCAGCATCAGTTGGAAAGCGGAGAGCAATTATTTTCCTCAAAAAGGGACCGTTGAATTCTGGGTAAAGCCGAAATTGCTGGGGAAACAGACGACGGCCCAGCCAAAACGCAGAGAAGGATATTTTTTCAAAACAGACCATATGTATATGATGTATAAGGATCGTTACGAACTTGCGGTAGCAAGGATTGACCAGGATATTAAAACAGGCGATATCAAGGATGCGTCGCTTTTTTTCACGCACGATAGCCCCTATGAATATTCATGGCGCTGGCCTAATTTTTCCAGCGTTGTTTCAAGTCTTTCATCCTGGACGGAAACGCAATGGCACCATGTCCTGATAACCTGGGACCAGAAAACATTCCGGATGTATATTGACGGCGATCCGATCGGCATGGGCACCGGCGATCTGACCGCCAGCCGGATCACGGATGCATTCCAGATTGGTCCCTTTCCCTTTGATGTTGAATATGACGAATTTTATATCTACGGCAAGCGGCTCAGCAACGCCGAGATTATCAATGCGTATGAAAAAACGCAGAGATTTGCATCAGACACAAAGAAACTCGCGTCGCGATGCCTGATTCCAAGAGTAGGCGTGGATGAGCAGGAGGGGGCGGCGCCGGGGCATAAAGTGCCCGATATAGACGGGGTCTTAAGCGAAGGCGAATGGGACATAACCAGTTCACAATTGACCCATTTTATAAGCGCGCTGACCGGAGAATTGGCTTCAAGGCAGATGAAGGTCCGGTTTTGTTACGGCACAGGGATATTGTATATCGCGTTTGAAGACGTGGTTGATCAGCCGTTTTTTCACACGCCGGCCGGCAAAGGAGATGTTTTAAGTTTTAAGGATAAGGATGGAAAAGAAATCATCGGCATTAATCCTGATTCCAAAGGGGCCGGGGATAATGGAATTAAATATGCAAGCAATGTTAAAGATAGTAAGTGGCAGGGTGAAATATCAATGCCATTATCCCTTCTTGGCAAGAAGGATGAACAGGGCGAATTTGAAATCCGGGTCAACCGCACCTATACCGAGCTTGCCGAAGAAACATCATTGGGATACACCGGCGCCGGCTTTACAAACAAAACCGGGGCCATATTGCGGTTTGCCGGCAATATGTGGCCGAGCATGATCATCAAACCCATAGGCCAATTTGACGGCAGCACGCTTGATCTCAGTTTTAATATCGCCACCCGCTCAACGCCCTGGTCCGAGGCCACGGTTAATATAACCGGCGGCCGGGACGGGAAGAACCAGGATGTAGAGCGCGTCAATCATATAAAACGTTTCACGCCCTTTTATTACCAATATATTGACTGGCCCATGCGCCACTGTGACATGAAGACCAGGGTTGACTCTGATACATGCCGTTCGGTTGAGGTAAAGATAATAAATGGGACGGGCGGGGTTGATTATGCCTGCTCGTTTCCATTTTCTTTTTCCAAACAGCTTGCGATCAGCACCGTGGACGGCAATCTGGACCAGAAAATGGAGCTGGCGGCCGATATATCCGGCTATCTGGGCTATGGGCCCAAGGAGCAGTTCAACGTTTCCTACAGGATGTTCAAGGAAGGGACGGAAGAAGAAGTGTTAAAGGGAGAAATCAAGGAGTTCAAGGATGGCATCGGCCGGCAGATTCTGGACATCGGCGCGCTGAAGAAAGGCCGTTATGTGATCCGCGCTGTATTGAAGGATGCCGATGGTTTGGTTTTGGAAAAGTGCGAGAAAAATTTTGAGAAATGGACGGATACGAAATGGGAAGATGTGGCAAAACTCGGCATGCCGGAAGACGACGAGGTATTGCCGCCCTGGAGTCCCATAATCGTCAAGGGCGACCAGGCCTCCTGTTGGGCAAAGATGTATGATTTTGGAAACAGCGTATTGCCGGAAAAGATAGTGATCAATGAAAAACCGATGCTGGCCGGCCCGATGAAGCTGGCCATGCAGAGCGGCGGCGTCAGCTTAAAGGCCGGGAAAGCCGGATGGGAAAAGAAAAACAATTCCGAGGTGGTCCGAACGCAGAGTTATGGCGAAGGTAAAAATACGGTTTTGGTAAAAACCTCCATGGAATACGATGGATTTATATGGATAACAATTGATCCGGCAAAATGCGAGAGTCTTAACAACCTTACGCTGGAAGTAAGGCTGAATGCCGGAGTAGCAAAACTGTGGAGCTGGTATCAATACAGTTATAAACATAGCTATCAGAAAGACAAGAAGATTGAGTTGGAACCGGTCAAGCCCGACGAATTAAAGGGAGTAACGGATCCGGAAGCGCGATATAAGATAATAGAAAAAAAACAATATTATGGGAACGAACTGAATGAAGATTTTCCGGATGTGGAGAAAACGCCGCTTGAAATACCGTTCACGCCCGTTTTCTGGATTCATAACGACCAGATGGGATTTCAGTATCTGGCCGACAGGTATGAAGGCTGGAACCCGGGGGATTATGAAAAAGCGATCAGCATCAGAAAAGAAGGCGGGAGCATTGTCCTGACGTTCAACATCATCGGCCGGGAAACAACGGGTAACGCGTTGCGGAAAATAGAATTAGGTTTTATGACGACGCCCTGCCGGCCGCTTATGGATGGCTGGAGAAAATACAGATGGGGCAAGGGATTTAACGGCAATGTATGGATGTGGCCCTCATTAAATGCAGGCTATGGAGATGGTGTGCCCGGATTTGTATATCTTCGCGCTAATAATGAAGAAGTTTTTCGTAATTTTGTTATGGCAACAGAACGGAGAGACATGAAAGTTGTTCCCTATTTTACCCGATCGGAATTCACCGTTGGTTGCTGGGAATATTTAAATTATCGCAAAAAATGGGAGCGGGATCCGGGCCGGTTCGTCGGCGGCGGGCCAGGCGTAAATGTTCCCGGTTTTGCCGCTTTCCGCTGCTGCCACACCGAAAAACAATCCATGGATTTTATGGTCTGGCTGATATCGGAAGTCATTAACAGATACGGGTTCACTGGTATTTACATTGATGATTTCGGGCTTCCGCATTGTTACAGCCAGGAGCATGGCTGCGGCTGGACAGGTCCGGACGGAAATCTTTATCCGACTTTTCCGCACCGCGGTAACCGGCTGTTCACCAAGCGGCTGCGGAAAATCATGTTACAACAGGATAAAGAGCCTTTTATTTATATCCATTCTTCACCTATGTTGACTGCTTCGCTTTCCTTTGCAGATTGCCTGCTCTGCGGAGAAGGAGATTTAATTAAGTATGCCGAAGAACATAATGGCAAATGGACGCCGGATTATACGCTGGCCATGCCGCCCGAGGCGATAAAAGCAGAATATCAGTCCGATCCGCTTGGATTGGCCCAGTATTGGATTAATCAGGACTGCCCAGGATATGATTATAAGCAAGACCCTTCCTGGTCAGAAACTGGATATGGTTACATGTTCACGCACGGGATCGGCCTCCAGATGGCTTGGGCCAATCCAAAGGTTATTACCGAACTTTTCGGAGCAATGAAAAGGTTTGGCCTGGGAGACGCCGAATTCGTGCCGCACTGGAACAAGAAAGGTTTTTCCATTGATAAACAGGAAATACTTTTAAGCGCATATATCAAGAAGGACAAAGTATTGTTTGCGGTGATGAATCCATTGGATAAAGAAGTTAATGCGCGCATTCAATTTGATAAAAACATCCTCGGACTGAACGGCCGGGAAATTAAAGCGGAAGAGATGCGGAGCAAAGAAGCATTCGTAATTGATAAAGATGGTTTTAATGTAAATCTCCGGGCCAAAGGGTTTAAAATGATAGAAGTTATGCCTGTTAAGTGAAGAGCGCTCCGGAACAAAGGCGGATGGTTTAGACCCGGGTTATTCACGCAAAGCGTAAATCATAGAAAAAAACAAAATGAAAGGATGACATAATGGGTAAATTTCCGGAATTTATGCGGAAATCATGCAATGCTGTCAGATTGAGCAAGAAGGCTGGCGGGATGGAAGGCTATGTCTTTGACGGGGCGGATGGGAGCCAGATGGTCATCTGGCACGGTAAAAAGGGTGGGCGCTCAAAAATGCATACCCATGACTACGATGAATATGCCGTCGTTGTCCAGGGGACATTTGCCGGGACTATTGGCGGCAAAAAGGTGAAAATGAAGCCTGGCGAAGAATGTTTCATTCCCGCCGGAGTGCCCCATGATGGCGTGTATTCGGCTGATTATCGCGCCATTGATGCGTTTGGCGGCAAGCGGGTCAAGAGAGAGGAGCGATCCGCTCGGTGTTGCCAAGCTTCGTTATAAAAGAAACTTTATCAAAGATGCATGTCATTCCCGCGACTTTCCTGCGCCCGCCAGAGCGGGCTTCGCGAAGGCGGGAGGCGGGAAGCGGTCCGCCAGTGGCGGATGGATTCCCGATTAGATCGGGAATGACAGACCAAAAAATGTAGTTTTGCATAACTGATTAACCATAAATAAGTAACCCTTCCCGCGCAACGGGAAGTCCGTCCACTCGGCGATGCCAAGCTTCGTTACTCGTTCCGAAGCGTCAGAGTGAATAAGAGAAACTTTTGTTGTTTGTCATTCCCTCGAAAGAGGGAATCCAGGATTTAAGGAAAAGGCTTTGGATTC
>Ga0209749_1001614_pt1 | contig 18843 bp, 7 predicted proteins | sample EPASupsiteSAE347_FD_187267 | JGI IMG/M metagenome (GOLD analysis project Ga0209749, IMG submission 187267) | Bioremediated contaminated groundwater from EPA Superfund site, New Mexico - Sample SAE3-47 (SPAdes) (version 2) | ecosystem: Environmental > Aquatic > Deep subsurface > Groundwater >... | reverse complement strand
CGGCGGCGACAAGCATTACCATCCGCCGGCCCCGTGGAATAAAAGTAAGGTCGAAGAAATGGCGATCGTGCCGACGGTAGGACCGCAGGGCAAATGGCTGAATATCTCCTTGCATCTTTACCACTTGGTTATGGCGTTTTCAACCATCTGTATCCTGCCGCTGATGGGGTGGATGTATTCTATTCATGCCATGGTTGCATTTTATTGGCATGCCGTTCTGCTCCTGCCATTGGCGGCGGCCGCATGGGTTGGTTGGGTAATCCTTGAGAAGAGCATCCGCCGCGATATGGAGCGGAGCCGTAACAACGAACCGCTCCACAACGGTATCCCGCATCATGGCGTTTTGATTGTCATGGGAATTCAATATTTGCTGGCGGTTGGATTGTGGGTGATGGAAATTATTATGAGCATTAACATCAATCAAGAGATGTCGGCAATCGTTTTTGGCGTTGCCAACGTCATCACGAACTTTTTATTGATCGGCGCGGTGTGGTTGTTCGCCCGGGTCGAGCGCGGCCATCTTGTGACTTTGGATAAAGCGCTGGCCTGACCATGTCGCCGAAAAACCCCGCTGGTTGCGGCGACGCCATGTAAAATCGGCGACAAAAAAGGAGGCGCTATGAACGTCATTAAAACCGTTGCGTTGATTATGATCGCTTCAGGTTTAAGCGTTTGGTCGGCCGTTTCGGCCGCCGACACTCCCGACCTTGGCAAGCCTGTTCTTGGCAAGGATGGCCGGATTGTTTGTGGCGCTAAAAGCATCAAGCAGGCCCAGTTAAGGCCGCCTTATCAGGCGCTGACCGTGTGCCTTGATAACGATAATTTGTGCTATGCCGGCGAATCGTTCGATTTGGGTGCGGGCGAATTGAACCCGGTGTTTTTTTTGAACGCAAAAGAGGAGTTAATTGGGAATAGCACCGTCCTCGTTGCGGATGCGAGAGCCAGCACTTCCAGCAAGGAGAAACTGGGAACCTATAAGCTGTCCTTGATATTTCTTGAAAACGGCCTCGCCAAGGTCGAGAGCCAATGCACGCTGGATAATCCCGCCGTATTGAAGAAAAGATACTTCATCTTCCGAATACCGGAATACATGAATCTGTCGGGAGAATACACCCGGGAAGGGAAAACCGTTGCGCTTGATGCCAAACCCCGGATCACCTTCAGCGGGGATGATTTAAAAGGGTTGAAAATCGTGTTTTTCCCCAAGGATGACCAGGCAACGTTTGCGATCCTGCCGGACCAATGTTCCAGCATCACGTTAAATAATAATGTCCTGACCGTCCTTGCCAATACCAATGGCATCATGAGCTTCTTGTTGGATATCCGCGGCGGGCAGGGCGGTTCGGGAAAATCGGAATTGGCGCCAAACGGGATTAACGTCTGGGATGTGGATAAACTGCATTTCCCCGATTATGGCGCCTGCAGTAATCTGGTCCAGAATCCGTCGTTTGAGGCGGGCTTGCGTTATTGGGCCTATCGCACTTTTGCCGAGGGCGCCATCCCTCTTAAACATGCCGCTGTTTATGAACTTGACGGCAAGGAGGCGCATTCCGGATTAAACTCTTTGCGCATCAAGGCCTTGCCGTTCAACAATCCCCTGCCGCTTGGGACCTATCCCCTGCCTTTTGTCCCGGGCGAAAAATACACCTTGAGTTTTTATGCCAAAGGCGCCGGCGATAAACCGCTTTCGTTGTGGGTGGAAGGACGCGGTCAAAGCCCGAATCTTTTCGAGCGCCTGACATTCGAGGTCGGGAAGGAATGGAAACGCTACAGCGCCGCGTTCGTCCCGAAAGAAAAGTTTGCCGTGATCTATTTCAGGGCAAAACTTGCCGGCGATACCAATGCTGCCGAGGGGGTCGTATGGCTGGACGACATCCAGGTTGACAAAGGCGAAATGACCGGCTTTGTCCAACCCCCGCTGGCTGCGGAACTGCAGAGCGCCGCGCGCGGTAATTTTCTTGAGTTCGGCCAGCCGCCCGATTTGCGCCTGGCCATCCAGGCGTTGCCCGGAGCGCGCGGGGCGGTGGCGCTCTCCGTCGAGGACTTTTTCTTCCGTAAGATATTTGAGCATGAGTATGCGTTTGCGGCGGACGCCAAAGGAAAAGCCCTCGTCAGCCTTGAGGCCCTCAACGGCAAAATAGCAGGGGACAAGCTCCGTGGATTATTCTCCGTAACCGCTGCTTTCAAAATTGACGGCATCGCGCGGCCGTTTAATGACTATTTCCGTTTCTCCGTGATGAATTTCCTGGAGAACAAGCATAAAAACAAAAATATTTTCAATCTCACCTATCAATACAGTCTTCAGGCCGGCGGTCCGGATATGGAACGGTTCGTGGAGCGGGAACGCGCCATCGGCATTGGGTCGATTGCCTATGAGTTCATTTCGTCCGGCATAGACATGGAATACGCTCTGGACGAAGAAAGGGTGCGGCTCCTTGAAAAGTATGGATTCGATTGTTTGGGCGGACGTCCCGTGCAAAGCATGCATGGGAAGACCAGTAAGATAAGCGAAGAGAACGGTACGATCGTCATGGATGACCTGAAGAACCGGGTGTATCCTTCCGACGAAGAGTTGGCCGTTTTCGAAAACATCTGTGCCGTTAAAGCTAAAAACAGGTCATGGAATAAGATGTGGTTTTTTTCCGGCGAAAGCAATCCGGGGATGATGCCCTTGGAGAGTCATCCCGAGTCTTTTGCGAAATTCCTGCTGGCCACCCTTCGCGGTGTAAAAAAAGGCAATCCGGAAGCCAAGGTGCTTATTGAGGGCGGGCCCTGGACCATAGCGCCGGATGCGGGTGGTAAATGGATGGAGCGCTATATCCAGGACACGAAAAAGTTGGATCCGTCCGCGCGCTTTGATGGCGCCGCCGGTCACTTTTATTGTAATTTTCCGGAACAATACGATTTGGATGTAAATATTGGCGAATTTATCAAGATGCTGGACCGGAATGGGCATGGAAAATGGCCGGTTTACTTGAGCGAGGGTGGGAATTACTGCCCCATCAGTATTCCGTCGGAAGGACTTTCGCCCTATGTCGTGCATTCCGGCAATCCCTGGTACATCGCGCCGTTGTCCTATCACATGGGCCGAGCCGAGCGAATTTCCGCGGCCTTCAGCGCCCGGAACTGGCTGGCCGGCCTTAAGTACCAGGACAACGTCAAAATCATGAACGATTTCATGACCCCGAACAGGTATATGGATATTGATTTCACTCCCCGGGCCTTCGATAAAATACCCAACACGCTCGGGCGGATTCTGGGCGATGCCTCCTTTTACAGGGATATTCGGTTTGCGCCCGACTGCCGTTGCTACGTATTCAAGGACGATAAAACCGGCGCACCGATCGCGGCGATCTGGGGGCACAAGGAAAGCGTGGACCGGTGGAAACAGGAGCCGCCGGTATATCGGTTCGATTTCGGGAAACAGGATTTGACATTTATAGATCTCATGGAAAACGAAGTGAACTTCTCGAAAAATCCGGAGGGAAACACGTTGATCCCGATGTCGCCATTCCCTCTTTTCATCAAGGGTACGCCGGGCACGGAACAAAAACTATGCGATGCGATTGCCGCGGCAGTGCCGGCGACGGGTTCTGCGGGCGGCGTGGAAGTATCGGCGTTTCCAAATGCCGAAGGCAAGGCCACGGTTGTTTTCAAGAACACGTTCTCGCGGGAATACAGCGACGAGGCCAAAATAGTAATCAACGGCGTTGAGAATAAATGGCCGCTGAAAATACCATCGCTCGGCTCCAGGGAAGAGCAAGTGGCTTTGGCGCCTGCGGCCGCCGTTCCGGATGCGGCAGCGGACGGCGATGGAGCCCATCGCCCTCCAATTCGGAATGATGGAGGGCGGTCGGCGTGCCCGGCGAAGCCTCTTGGCGCAGACGGTGCCCCGACCGCTGTTCCTAATTCGGCGACGGACGGTGCCCTCCAGAAGTTTACGGCGGAGTATGCCTTTGCCGGAGGGAACACCGGGAAAATAGCCGGCGACTATATTCTGCTGAAAAATCAGGCCGGCATAACGGTGGACGGCGATTTGTCGGATTGGCAGAATCTACCGGTAAATGACCTGGGCGCAGGCCTTTCGATGCAAGCCGTTATGGCCGATAAAAAAATAATTATCGCGCTGCGCGCCACCGGTAAAAATCTTTCTGCCGAAGATGTTTTCTCCGGCGTTGGGTTATACCTCGATCCGTTTGAAAAAACCGATACGTGGGCGGAGCCGAAAACGGCAGTGGGCGGGATAGCCGGCGATTTGGGCGTCTATGAGATCCAAAAATCGAAGGATGGCGGCCTGGAAGCCCTGTGCCGTTTTTCGCAAGGCACACTCGCGGGGATGGACAAGGATTTGATGATCGTCGGCAAGGTGCAGAAATTAATCACGGTAAAAACGGCAATGTCGGGCGACGTGGCCTGCATGGAAATCGAGGTGCCGGAAAAAATCTTTGCCCCGCTCACGCTCGCGGAGGGGAGCAGGTTCGGCCTGAATATTTCCGTGCCGTTGAAAGAGGGCGGTGTCACAACGCTTGCGCCAATGGCTGGGTTTAAGAGCGCTGCCGAGCCGGGAAAGATAAATTTTGTAATGATAGTGATTGGGAAATAAATGAGGAGAACAGATATGTCTACTCGACAAAAAATGACAACCGACGTGTTCAAAGGCTCTTTCCCGCCGGCCAGCTACGGCCAAACGCTTGAGGAAGTGGAGGCGACGATTTCGCAGGTGATCGAGCGCGTGTTTCGCGACGATGACGGCATCCTGCTTAGCTTCGTAAATGGGCGCACGATGAAGCCCTTCCGGACGGAAGAGGTGAAGGACCGCCCGCGCGGTATGGGGACATATGTGCAGCACTCGGATATTCCGGACAGGGCCAGGCCGGTCTGGCTGAATTATGAGGACACCGGCATGGCCTGCGGTTATTATCTTGAAGCGCTTTGCGCCAAGGCGCGCGTTGCCGGCGACGCGCAGGTGCGCGAGCCGGCCCGTCGCACGGTGAATGCCATTGCGGCGCTTTGGGAAAATGCCGCCAAGATTAAACACCCGCTTGGCGGCGGGGGCAGGGGCTGGTTCCCAAAGCCATACCTGGGCATTCACGATTTGGCGGGGATGCATGAGTGCAGCGCCGATCAATACTATCATGTGACGCTCGGCCTTCATAGTTATTATCTCACGCTGGCTGACGAGAAGGAGAAACGCAAGATCGAGGAAATCGTCGTCTCGTTTGCGGACTGGTGGTACGATCACGACTATTGCGGCGTGTACCTGGGCCGGGCGATTTGGTGGAAACGGCTGCCCTGGCACACGATGGCGGTCGCGTATTTTCTATATCTCAATGCGCTGGCGCAATCATGGAGTCCTTGCCGCAAGTTTCAGCATGGCTTCGAGACCTGGCTGGAATTTAAGGGCGCTTTCCATCAGCCCCGGTCGTGCGGTGACGGGCTCGCATGCCTGGAACGTCTGCTCGTGCTTCGGCCGGACATGGCCGACTATTGGCGGCATGCGGCGGCTTGCCAGGCGAAGTTGCTTGTTGCCGATATGAAAAAAACGGACGGGCCCTTCGAGCCAAACCACGGCTGGGCCAGCAGTCTGGCCAGGGCGCATCGCTTGTTGCCCCACAATGGATACGATCGCCTTGCCCGGCGCTGCCTGGATGCCTGCTCGCGCCGCGAGCACTTTTATCAAGTTAAACGTGGCAAGCGCATAGCGGATTTGGACAAGTATATTAGCGGTGATGACTACCGCGACGGTTTTATGTGCTTGGGCCATCCGCTTTGGCTCTGCGCCTACTGGGGCATTATCCCGCAAATCCGTGGTGAGTAGTTCTCTTAAAATCGTAAAGGAATTGAGGCGTTATGACTGTAAAACGAGTGTATCCTTGTAACGATATATTGCCGATCAATCGGGATTGCTATTATACCGAACAATGCCGGTTGCCTTGTTCCTGGATAATGCATCCGGCCGGGACTTCCGAAGAGCCCCTCGTGCTCGGCTACCGTTTGTCCTTCCGGCTTGAACAGGCCGAGAAATTCACAATCCATGTCAGCGCCGATCAGCAGTATATCCTGTACGTTGACGGCCTCGAAGCCGGCCGTGGCAGTGAAATGAAAAGCCCGGAAAACTGGTATTTCGAGTCCTATGAGCTGGCCCTGGAGGCCGGGACCCATTCGCTGGATGCGTTGGTCTGGAACTGGGGATCTTTGTCGCCCGCCAACAGGATGAGCCTTAAGGCCGGATTTTTCCTGATTCCCGACGAAGCCCATCTGGCCCTGCTGGGAACCGGGCTTGCCCCCTGGGCCGTTATGCGCGTCCGGGGCATCCGGTTTGAAGGCCTTCACATTCTGCCGGGGAGTTGGATGGGGGTCCCGCCTTATCAGGTGACGGATTATAATGAACTGAACTGGGCGCCGCAGGAAGATCGGCGCGGCGCCGCATGGGAAAAGCCGGTGACAGGCGAAGCGGGCCGGAATGGCCGTCTGTATAGTTGCGACGGGGGGCACCTGTTAAAGCCCACCCCGATCCAAAAGTGGGTGCATCATGAAATCCGGACAATGCAGGTTGTGTATGTGGCTGACCGGATGGGTGCGAAGGGGTTCGTGACGCCGAACGCAAATCAGGCGGATGAAGCGGCATTCCTGAATAGCCGGTTGAATCAGGCGCCCATTCTCATTCCCGCCCACTCTCAAAAAAGAATCATCGTCAAATTGGATAATTATTACTGCGCCTGTTCGCGGCTGAAAGTCAGGCAGGGCAAGCTGGCGCGCATACGGTTTGGCTGGGTTGAGGCCCTGCATATGGATGCCGAAACACCGGTGAAAGGCAATCGGGATGAATACCTGGGCCGGTATTTTCGCGGGATATGGGACGAGATGGTGCTGGACGGGGCGGAGCGCGAAATCGGTCCATTGGCGTGGCGCTGCGGCCGGTACCTGGAACTGTGGATCGAAACGGGCGCGGAGTCGTTATATCTGGACAGTTTGACGTTGGATGAGACCCGCTATGCGCTGGAGATGGACGTCAAGGTGAGTTGTGACGATCCCGCCGTGAACGCGATCGTTCCGCTATGTTTCCGAACCTTGCAGATGGCCGCGCACGAAAATTTTGTGGATTGTCCGTTCTATGAACAATTGCTTTACTCGGGCGACGGCCGGTTGGAGGCCCTGGTCAACCTGGCGACTGCCCGGGATGATACGCTGGTGCGCAAGGCCATCCTGATGTTCGATGCGTCGCGCGATAACAACGGCTTTACCATGGCGCGGTGGCCATCCCGGACAAGACAAATGATCCCGTCTTTTTCGCTGTGGTGGGTCGGCATGGTCTATGACTATGCGTTATGGCGCGGGGATCAGCCGTTCATCGCGTCCTTCCTGCCCGGCGTCCGGTTTTTGCTGGATCAGGTCATGGGCCGCCGGGATCCGGACGGTTTTGTGCGCGGCTGCGCCGGCGAATGGAACTTTATCGACTGGGTGGACGAATGGCATGACGGAAAACACGAATGGGGCGCTCCTCCGGGCATCAGCGACTCGGTTAATGCTTCGTATAACTGGCTTTTTGTTTATATCCTTGGCCTTGCCAAGAAACTGGAAGACTATGCCGGGGACAATTTCCTCTCGGGTCGATGGGGAAAAGAAGCCGGGGATTTGTCGGCAAAACTCATCCGAAGATTCTGGAATTCGGAAAAAGCGCTCTTTCAGGAGGATGATTCGGGGAAATATTTTTCGGAACACGCCCAAATTCTGGCCATCCTCAGCGGTCAGCTCCAGGATCAACATATTGCGCGGCTGAAAAAGTCGTTGTTTGGCGGCGAGCGCCTTCCAAAATGCTCCATATTCTATAAACATTATCTGTTCGAGGCTTGCAAGGTCCTTGATTGTCCCGAGAAAATCCTGTCGGAATTCAAGCTTTGGAATGCCTTTCTTGAGAAGGGCTTTAAGACGGTACCGGAGACCCCTGAAAACAAGACATTCAACCAGCGTTCGGACTGCCACGGCTGGGGCGCGCATCCGATTTATCATCTGATTGCCAATCTGGCCGGCATTAAGCCGTCCCGCATGGGGTTTAAGGAAGTCGCGGTCAGCCCCCGGTTGGCCGGTCTCCAGGCGCTCGCGGCCGAATGCATTCATCCCGACGGCATTGTGTCCCTGCAGGCGGAAAAGAAGGGAAGCGAGGTCAGCCTGGTCATCCGGTTGCCAAAAACGCTGTCAGGCACCTTGACGTTCGATCAGCACGTAGCGGCGCTGGCGCCGGGCGAGAATGTTTTCCATTATGGGGCGAGGGGCTTAAATTAAAAAGGAGCCAACCAATGACAACAACAAAACCGTTCGGACTTCCGTTCGTGCTTCTTGCGCTGATCGTTCTATTCCCGGCAGCGCCCGGCATGGGGGCCGCGCAGACGATTGATTTTCCCGACCAGAAACCGGAGTTGACTGCAGACGGACAAATCATCTGCGGCACGAAAAGTATCAAGCAGAAATACATGAGTTCGCCGCATCATGCCTTGGATGTCATCCTGCAGGGGGAAGATCAGTGCACCGGTTCTGAAAATATGAATCTTGGCGCGGGGGATGCCTGGTCGCTTAATTGCATAAACCGCAAGGAGCTTTTTTCGGGGAACAGCACGATTTTGACCGGAGATGCGCGCGCGGGCACTTCCAGCTTGGAGAAACTGGGAACATATAAGCTCTCGCTCACGTATCTTGAGAATGGCCTGGCCAAAGTCGAAAGCCGCCTTATGCTGGACGATCCTTCCAAGCTCAAAAGCAGGTCATACACGTTTTCCATCCCCGAATATCTGGCTTTACAAGGCGTTTACAGCAGGGACGGAAAGACCGTTGCCTTTGATAAGACCATAAACAAATCGTTCGGCGCCGATGAAATACAGGGACTTAAAATAACCTTCTTTCCCGATAATCAAGACGCACGATTTTCAATTCAGCCCGACCAATGTTCGCGAATTCTTTTCATTAACCATAGAGTGACGTTTTACCCCGATACAAACGGCATTATCGGCTTTTTTGTTGACATATCCGGCGGGGAAAGCGGCGACAATGCCGAAACCGCGCCGAATGGGATCAACCTTTGGACTGTAGATCGGCTTCATTTTCCCGATTACAACGCCTCGTCCAATCTGGTCCAGAACCCGTCGTTTGAGTCGGGCTTGCGTTATTGGGCGTATCGCATATTTGCGGAAGGCGCCATGCCGCTCAAGTATACGAACATCTACGAACTGGACACGACGGTGGCGCATAGCGGCCAGAATGCCCTGCGAATCAGGGCGCTCGCGATTAACAATACCTTGCCGTTGGGTAATTACCCCTTGCCGTTTGTCGTCGGAGAAAATTATACCTTAAGTTTTTACGCCAAAGGTTCAGTTGCCGACGGGCTGACATTGAATGTCCACGGCCGTGGGGGAAGGCATAATCTGCCGTTTGGAACGACTACCAACCGTTCGTCCCAGGTGGGCGCCTTTGCAATCGGGAAAGAATGGAAACGATACAGCTTTTCCTTTAATGCGCTTGAAACCTTTATAACCATGTATTTCACCGCCAAGGCATCAAGCCCGGCGGCGGAGGGCTATGTCTGGGTGGACGATGTGCAGGTCGAAAAGGGGGCAATGACGGCGTTCAAGCAAGCGCCGCATGCCATGCAACTGATTAGTACGGCGCGGGGCAATTTCCTTGAATTCGGCCAATCGCCCGATTTCCGGCTGGCCGTACAGTCGCGCCCGAATGCCGCGGGAACGGTATCGCTCTTCGTCGAGGATTTCTTTTTCCGCACCGTTCTGAAACAGGATTTCGCGTTTAACGCCGACGCCGCGGGCAAGGCCACCATAACGCTTCCTGCGCTGGATGCCAAGGTGACCGGCGGGAAACTACGCGGCGTGTTTGCCGTAACTGCGACGTTGCAAGTTGCCGACGATGCCAGGCCGTACAAGGACTATTTCCGTTTTTCGGTGATGAATTTCCTGGAGAACAAGCATCGAAATAAAAATATATTCTGCATCAACTTTGTATATGCTCTCCAACCCGCTGGCCCCGATTATGAGCGGTTTCTTGCGCATGAGCGGGCCATCGGCATCGGATCGGTGCACGGAGATTTCATCGGTTGGGGTGGCCACGTCGATTATGATCGCGAAGAAGAACGAATCCGACTCATGGAGCGCTATGGCATTGACCAGATCGGCAAAGTTGCCATGGATTTCTACAGCAAGGAAAGCCGGATAGAGGATAAGAAGAGCGGACTCGTGATGACGAATATTTGCAACAGGCTAAATCCCACGGCGGCGGAGCTGGCCGAGTTTGAGCATATCTGTGAAATGAAAGCGAAAAACAGGCCCTGGTTCAATTTGTGGTGGTTTACCGCGGAAAGTAATCCCGGGATTGAACCGCTGCAGTCGCATCCCGAGGCGTTTGCAAAATTCCTGATCGCCACTATGCGCGGCATAAAGAAAGGCAATCCGGACGCCAAAGTCCTTGTCGAAGGCGGACCATGGACCATCGCGCCGACCGCAGGTAATAAATGGATGGAACGATATATCCAGGACATAAAAAAAATAGATCCATCGGCAATTTCCGGATTCGATGGCGTGGGCGGGCATTATTATTGTAATATCCCGGAAAGTTATGACTTGGATGCCAATATCGGCGAATACATCAAAATGCTTGGCCGCAACGGCTGTGAAAATATGCCTTTGTATTTAGGCGAGGGTGGAAATTACAGCCCCATGCATATTCCCCAGTTAGGCATCTCGCCCTACGTCGCCCATTCGCTCAACTCGTGGTATATATCGCCATTTTCCTATCATCTGGGCCGGGCCGAACGGATTTCCGCGACCTACGATGCCAGGACCTGGCTGGTGGGACTGAAATACCAGGACCGCGTGAAACAAATGGCTGATTTCAGCACGCCCACCCGGTATCAGGACATAGATTTCACTCCCCGGGCTTATGACAAAATCCCCAACACCCTCGGACGTATTTTGGGCGACGCTTCGTTTTACAAGGACATCCGGTTCGCGCCATTCTGCCGCTGTTACGTATTCAAGGAGGATAAAACCGGCGCTCCGATCGCGGTCGTGTGGGGTCACCAGGAAACCGTTGACCGCTGGAAAGAAGATCCGCCGAAATACAAGTTTAATTTCGGGCAAAAGAAGCTGAAATTCATGGACATCATCAAGCTGGATTTTGACAAGCAGGATTTTAAATTTATAGACCTGATGGAAAATGAAGTAAGCTTCCCGAAAGATGCCGATGGTTTCGCTGTAATTCCCATATCGCCGTTCCCGCTGTTCATCAAGGGCGCGCCGGGTACGGAGCAGAAACTATGCGACGCCATTGCCGCGGCCGTGCCGGTGATGGGCGCGGCAGGCGGAGTGGAAGTGTCGGCGTTTCCAAATGCCGACGGCAAGGCCGTGGTGGTTTTCACGAGCAAGGTATCGCGGGAATACAGCGGCGAAGCCAAGGTCGTGATCAACGGCGTTGAAAATAAATGGCCGCTGAAAATACCATCGCTCGGCTCCAGGGAAGAGCTGGTAACTTTGGCGCCTGCGGCCGCCGTTCCGACCGCGGCACCGGACGGCGATGGAGCCCATCGCCCTCCAATTCGGAATGATGGAGGGCGGTCGGCCGCGACCGCTGTTCTCCAGAAGTTTACGGTGGAGTATGCCTTTGCCGGAGGGAATACCGGTAAAATAGCCGGCGACTATATCCTGCTGAAAAATCAGGCCGGCATAACGGTGGACGGCGATTTGTCGGATTGGAAGGATCTGCCGGCGAACAACCTTGGCGCGGGCGTTTCGATGCAAGCCGTTGTGGCCGGCAAAAAAGTAATAATCGCGATTCGCGCAACCGGGAAAAATATTTCCGCTGAAGATGTGTTCGCCGGGGTAGGGTTATACCTCGACCCGTTTGAAAAAACCGACACGTGGGCGGAACCAAAAGCGGTAGCGGGGGGAACAGCCGGCGATTATGGCGTCTATGAGTTCCAGAAAACGAAGGGCGGCGGATTGGAAGCCCTTTGCCGTTTTTCGCAAGGCACGCTGGCGGGGATGGACAAGGATTTGATGATTGTCGGCAAGGTGCAGAAATTAATCACGGTAAAAACCGCAATGTCAGGCGACGTGGCCTGCATGGAAATCGAGGTGCCGGAAAAAATATTTGCCCCGCTCCAACTCGAACCGGGGAGCCGGTTTGGCTTGAATATTTCCGTGCCGTTGAAAGATGGCGGCGTCGCGACGCTTGCGCCGGTCAGCGGTTACAAGAGCGTTGCCGAACCGGGGCAAATCAATTTCGTCATGGCGATCGTTTGTAAGTGAGCGGGGATTGACGGTGATATCGGGAGAGTAGGAATTAATGCGCCGCCGTATTGTGCGCGTGGTTTGAGTGTTGACAATTACCGAACGTCATGAAAAACTTAAATTCAAGCGTTGCATTTTTTCAAGTTGTCAAATCCACTTGGCCGGGCACGCGCGCTGGTAACGGCGCATGTAAATACATGATGAGGTTATGCGGCATCCTTGTCCACACTTTCGATTGGCGTGCCTCGCGAGTGTCTGGGGATTGCTCATCGTCTCGGCGCCGCTCGTGCGGGCCGGTTGGGTGGAAGACCTGCCCGACAAGACCGTTATTCACCTGAAGATCTTTCAGCTGCCCGATCCTTCCTCGCCTGACCCGGCGACGCAGGCCGATGTGGCGGTGATCAAGGAATTGGTTCGCCGGTTTCCCGCCCTGTTCGCCGAGCGTTATCGCGACACTTACACCCGCCATCCCGAAAAATACGGCCGCCATCGCTGGGATCGGGTGGAATTGGTTCTGCACAAGTTTTCCGGCATCACCATCGAAGGATTGGGCATGGATTCCGGGCCGCTGATGGCCATTGCCGGCGGCGTGTCGCCGGATGTCATTTATGTTAATTTCCGGCAATCCGACACCTATATCCAGCAGGGATTTTTGTATCCGCTGGACAAGCCGGAGGACAAGTATTTCACCAGTCTGACAGAGGCGGAGAAAGCGTTTCGTATTCATCCCAAGATTATGCCCGTTATTGACCGCAAAGGTCCCGATGGCAGGAAACATATCTGGGCCATGCCGCAGGGCGGTGTCTTGGGCAAAGTCATGCTATATCGTAAAGATCTGCTGGACGCGAATAATATCCCCTATCCGAATAATGACTGGACCTGGGATGATTTCTTTGCCGTTTGCCAAAAAGTGACCGATCCCGGCAAAGGCATCTATGGCACTATATTTCCGATCGGTTTCCATGAGAGCCTTTATTGGAACACCTTCCTGTGGTCGGCCGGCGGCGAGGTGATCGAATATGATGAGGCCCGGGATGAATGGCGGGCGGTCTTCAACTCCCCGGCCGGGGTCCAGGCGCTGGATTTTTACACGCGGCTCTGCAACGAGATCTGGTACGACAAGGAGGGTCGCAAGCGCTATGGCTATGTGGCGCGCGATAACGAAGGCTCGCGCAAATGGTTGTTGGGTCAGATTGCGTTCAATACCGCCTATATCGATGAAAAGACGTTCACGCAAATTAATCCGGATATTACCGGAGTTGTGGCGGTGCCCAAAGGTCCCGGGGGCCATCGGGGCGCGGAATTAAACTCGCGCATGCAGGGGATCTTTGCGGGAGTCAAGGACCCGGTAATCCGCGATGCGGCCTGGGAATATATACGCTTCGTGGATTGTGAAGATGCCGTGCGTATACGGACCTGCGTCCAGGTGGAGGGGGGCTTGGGACGTTTTATCAATCCGCGCTATCTGCGGATGTTCGGCTACGATGAAATGGTCCGCCTGGCGCCGAAAGAAATCGAAAAGTGTTTTAATATCGCGATTGAGACCGGACGGCCGGAGCCCTATGGACGCAATTGTCAATTGGTGTATGAAATGCTGACCAAGCCGCTGGTCAAGGCGGCGCAGATGACAATTGACGGCGCGATGCCGGCCGATCCCATCCAGCGGGCCGCGCTCCTGCAATCCATCCTGGATGAATATGCCTACGAAACCAACGAGAAAATGATTGGGCGGGTGTCCCCGCGGGAATTGCTGAAGCGGCGCATCACCGCCGTCGTGGTCCTGGCATTGATTGTCATTGCCTTTGGGTTCGTATTCCGGAATATCGCCAAAGTTTTCGCGCCGCCGCCCAGCGCCACCGGCGTGCCGACGGGCTGGGGGTTCCGGAAATATTTTTGGGCCTATCTGATCCTGGTGCCGGCGGTCCTGACCATTATCCTGTGGCATTATCTGCCCCTGCTCCTTGGCTCCAAGCTGGCGTTCCAGGATTATCGCATCATGGGAGGTTCCACCTGGGTGTGGGTGGATAATTTCGGCGCGGTGCTGTGGGACGCCGAATGGTGGGCTTCCGTTTGGAACAGTGTACGCTATTGTGTCCTGGTGGTGAGCCTGACGTTTTTGCCGCCGGTGATCCTGGCGGTATTGCTGCAGGAAATACCGGTCGGCAAAATTGTCTTCCGGACGCTGTTTTATTTGCCGGCCGTGATTACCGGGCTGGTGGTGATCTATCTTTGGAAATCGTTTTATGAGCCAACCGAATTCGGCGTTTTAAATGCGGTGGTGCTTGCGATTCCGGCCCTGGGTTATATCGTCCTGGCCGCCGTTTTTTTTCTGATCCTGTTTTTCTTTGCCAAGCGCTTATACATTCATCAGCGCTATGTGCTTGCGCTGGTATGCCTGGCGGCCGGGGGCATCGTGGCCTGGTTCTTTTTAAGTTTCGCGCTCCCCATCCTGAATCAGCCCGGTATCCCGTGGTACCAGGCCTTGTTAAAGACCGCGCCGGAGCCCAGTCGCTGGTTGTTGGATCCCAAAACCGCCATGTTCTGCTGTGTGTTGCCCATGGTATGGGCCGGCATGGGACCGGGCTGTCTGATCTACCTGGCGGCCCTCAAAGGCATTGCGGACGATTTCTATGAAGCGGCCGATATTGACGGCGCCACGTTTATCGACAAAATTCTTTTCATCGTCATTCCCATGCTGAAACCCCTGCTGGTGATTCAATTCGTGGGTATTTTCATCAGTTCCTGGAACAGCGAAGCGTTCATCCTGGCTATGACCGGCGGCGCCAGTGGGACGACCGTGGCCGGCCTGCAAATATTTTACAAGGCCTATTTGTACCTGAAATTCGGTCCGGCAACGGCCATGGCGTGGATTCTGGGATTCATGTTGATCGGTTTTACCGTGCATCAGTTGCGCATCTTGTCGCGGCTGGAGTTTAAAACCACGGGGGACAAGTGACAAAAGGCAGAATGTAGAATGTAGAATGAAGAATGAAGAAATAAATCGCAAATCGCAAATCTAAAATCAATAATGCCTATCATATCCACCATCGGACGCAAGCACTGGAAGGTTCGGGCGCTCTTCGCCGGCATGTACCTCTTCCTGGTCATCGGCGCCGCCACGATGGTCTATCCCTTCATGCTCATGCTCGCCGGCAGCACTAAAAGCGCGGTGGATCTCAAGTATTTCGAAGCCATCCCGCGGTTTCTGCACGATGACACCTGGCTCTATCGAAAGCATATCGAAGGAGTGTTCAACGAAAGTCTGATCGATCAGAACATGGCCTATGACCGGGACGACACTGCCTTTGAAAATGTAAATCCTCCCGAGGGGTGCAAGCCGGGACTGCTGGGCGAATGGCGAGTGTTCATATCGGAGGCGCAACTGCCGAGCTATGCCTATCAATGCGGTTATTTACATGCGCCGGTATCGCGCACGATACCCGGCGGGTTGCGGGCGTTTAAACAGGACCTGATGGTCAAGTTCGGGAAGGATATTGCCCAGGTGAACCGTGCCATGGGGACGGAATTCGAGACTTGGAACGTTGTGGGGCTGAATGTACAGCCGTTAACTCGGCAGAACAAGCCGATGGCAACGCTGTTTAGCAAGACGTTTAATGACTTTAAGGCCCGGATGCCGGCGGCCTGGCGATATTATGCGTCCATGGATGGCTATTATAAGAAAATGTATTTGAAGCCGTTGTATGGGCTGAAGATCGAGGAGTATAACCGGGAGCATGGGACGCGCTACGATTCCTACAATGACATCCGGCTGGCGCGCAGGTGCACGGAGAACGGGACAGCCAAGGAACGGGAGGATTGGGCGCAGTTTGTGCGCCTGACGCTGGCGCCGCAATGGATCCGGGTGGAAGGGGCCGCCTTGGCGGAATACCATGCGTATCTGCAGGCCAAACACGATACGATTGCCACGCTGAACAAGCGTTACGGAACGGACTATAGTGCTTTTCAGGAGGTGCCGCTCATTGGAGAGCCGCCCCTGGTTGGCATGGCGCTGAGCGATTGGGAGGCGTTTATCGTCGGATGGAAGGACCCGGATACGAAGCGCCTGTATCAGGCGCCGGTTGATTCGTTGCGGATATTCAGCGTGGAGTGGTTGTTTCGCGATTTTCTGATGCAGAAATACGGTTCGCTGGAAGAACTGAATCGGCGGTGGGGCGCGGCTTACGGGACGGCGGCGGCGATCGGTCTGCCGCAACGGGACTTCCATTACCGGTGGTTTTTGGAAAATCGGCGCGCTCTGCGCATTGAATTTGTCACCCGGAATTACAGGACCGTATGCGAATACATCCTGTTTCATGGGCGGGGGATCGTCAATACGGTGATCTATTGCGGGTTGGCGGTGTTGACGGCGTTGCTGGTGAATCCGCTGGCGGCGTATGCCTTGAGCCGGTACAAGATGTCGTCCACGTATAAGATTCTTCTGTTTTTGATGGCGACGATGGCATTTCCGCCCATGGTGACTCAAATCCCCAACTTCCTGATGCTCCGTCAATTCAATTTGTTGAACACCTTTGCGGCGCTGATTTTGCCGGGCATGGCCAATGGTTACGCCATTTTCCTGCTCAAGGGTTTTTTCGATTCCCTGCCGCGCGAGTTATATGAAAGCGCGGCATTGGATGGGGCCAGTGAGTGGACGATATTCTGGCAGTTGACCATGGCGCTGTCCAAGCCTATTCTGGCGGTTATTGCGCTGGGCGCGTTTACGGGGGCGTACGCCAATTTCATGTTTGCATTCGTGGTGTGCCAGGACGAAAAAATGTGGACGCTGATGGTCTGGTTATATCAGTTACAGCAGATGCGCGGCCAGTCGGTCATGTATGCCTCGCTGATCATAGCGGCTCTTCCCACCTTTGTTATATTCCTGTTTTGCCAGAACATCATTATGCGGGGCATTGTGGTGCCGTCCGAAAAATAAGGAGCGAGGATTTATGGCGGAAGTCATATTGGATCATGTCTGGAAGAGTTATGCCGGCAATCTCTGGGCGGTCAAAGACTTTAATTTGACGATCAAAGACAAGGAATTCATGGTATTCGTCGGCCCGTCCGGGTGCGGCAAATCCACGACCTTGCGCATGGTCGCAGGGCTCGAGGAAATCAGCAAGGGCTCGATTTCCATTGCCGGGCGCGTGGTGAATAACGTGCCGCCCAAGGACCGGGATATCGCCATGGTGTTCCAGAATTATGCCCTCTACCCGCACATGACCGTGTACGACAACATGGCTTTCGGCCTGAAACTCCGCAAGTATAAGCGGTCCGATATCGAGAGCCGCGTGCGCGAAGCGGCTGATATTCTGGGCATTACCGATTATCTGCATCGCAAGCCCAAGGCGCTCTCCGGCGGCCAACGCCAGCGCGTGGCGGTGGGCCGGGCGATCGTGCGCAAGCCGAAGGTATTTTTATTCGACGAGCCTTTGTCCAACCTGGACGCCAAAATGCGCGTGCAAATGCGCGCGGAAATCAGCAAGCTCCATGTGCGTTTGGAGGCCACCATGATCTATGTGACCCATGACCAGGTGGAAGCCATGACCATGGGCGACCGGATCGTGGTGATGAAGGATGGGATTGTTTTGCAGGTGGCCACGCCGCTGGATTTATATGAGAATCCGGCCAATTTATTCGTAGCCGGGTTTATCGGCACGCCGCCGATGAATTTGTTCGAGGGAGTGATCCGGCGCGGCGCGGACGGCTGGTTTTTCGATGGCGAGACCCTGCAGGTCGCGCTGCTGCCGAAGATGCAGGCCGAACTGGGCATTTACGTTGACAAGAAAGTCGTGATGGGCATGCGCCCGGAGCATGTCGGCTCGCCGTTGGCGGAAAACACGGCCGGCGCGCCGAAGATCACGGCGCGCGTGGATGTGGTGGAACCGATGGGCGCCGAGACCTATTTGTACATGAAGGCCGGCCGGCACAACTTTATCGCCAAAATCGATCCGCACCGTCGGTGCGCCATGGGCGACGAATTGCAGCTGGCGATTATGAATGCCAAGGCCCATTTCTTCGATCCGGCTACAACCAGCCTGATCGTATAGAGGTTGTTGAAAAAAGCCCCCGGCTCAGCCGGAGGCTTCGCCCTACCCATTAGCGATGAATTCCGGGCAGGTAGGGCGAACCGTCCCTGGTGAGCCGCGAGAATGACGCAGCCGTGGCCGAATCTGTCGGGGCAATAATCGGGCTTGTCTAATGACGCGTCGCTATTTATAGTGTTCTTGCGTTATTAACGCAGGGGGTCTTGGCATGGATACTGAAAATACTCCGGCAGAGAATGTGACCGAGGCGGCCAGCCCGCCGGTGAACGACAAAAACGCCGCGCTATGGCGTCTGATCAAGTTGGCTTTGTGCGCCGTGGGGGTGGGCCTGGTTATCGGCATCCTGGCGCTGCAGGTTACAGAATATCTTTTCTTTAAGGCGCCGCCTAACGTCTGGCCGCAACAAGGCGCCGGCGGCTCGTTCAGCGCGCCGGCGGCACTGCCCGTGACGCTCACAATGCCTTCCGCCGCACCTGCGTCCGCGACAACAACTACGGCATCATCCGAGG
>Ga0209749_1001608_pt1 | contig 18885 bp, 12 predicted proteins | sample EPASupsiteSAE347_FD_187267 | JGI IMG/M metagenome (GOLD analysis project Ga0209749, IMG submission 187267) | Bioremediated contaminated groundwater from EPA Superfund site, New Mexico - Sample SAE3-47 (SPAdes) (version 2) | ecosystem: Environmental > Aquatic > Deep subsurface > Groundwater >... | reverse complement strand
GGCAAAGTCATGTCGAGCGCCTGATAAACGTCAATGATGTTTTTGCCGCTTTTCTCGCCGCGGATGGCGGCCAGAAAATAGTCCATGGTGTAAAAATCCGAGCCACCGTGTCCGCCAATTTTCCGTGAAAGTTCGCTCTCCACCGGGAAATGCGGTTTGTAGCTGAGGTTTTGGGCGTTTTCCCGGCTGTTCTCACGGTAAACGTTGATACGGTTGATAGTTTCCCCCCAGCGGTCGGTCTCCATCATGCCCTTTGTGCCGTAAACACAATACCAGACCGCCTCGGGATTGCGCTTGAAATTGCACCATGGCAGGGACTTCATGGTTGCGCCGTTGCTCATCTGGCAGATGATGATGGAGCCGTCCCCGGAGCGGCAGCCGAAACGCCGCTTGTTCATGTTAGGCGTTTCGTAGGCCGTGACCCTGGTCGGCCGCGTGCCGGTAATGGTCACAATCGGGCCGATGGAATGCGTGCAGTAAAACGTTGAAGGACAAAAATTTCGCCAGTGATTACGCTGGCCGTAGGTAATGGCCGTCCAGATTGATTCGCAATCATGGACATACTCGCCTTCGCCGTGTAGAAATTCGCCAATATCGCCCTTGCGATAGAGGCGCTGCATTTCCAGGGTGCCGCGAAAATAGCAGTAATTTTCCGCATAGGCATAAATCTTCTTGTTGCGTTCTACCGCTTCCACAAGCTGCAAGGCCTCGGCCATGGTCTGGCAGGCGAGCACTTCGCTGCACACGTGCCGGCCCGAATCCAGCAGTTTCACGGCATAAGGCGCGTGTTCCGTGGCATAGTTGGCCAGGACCACGGCGTCCAGGTCGTGCTCCATGAAACGGTCAAAATCCGTGTAGCAGGTCACTTTCGCTCCGTGCGCTTTGGCCAGTTCGTGCGAACGTTTCAATACCGGTGCGCTTTTATCGCAAATGGCGGCCAGTTCCGCCTGCGGGTGGCGGGCCATCACGCCGATCATGGTATTCCCGCGCCTGCCGCCGAACACGCCGACCCTGATTTTTTTGCTTGTTCTCATCTGATTACTCCCTTTTTTTACCGCTGAGGCGCAGAGATCGCAGAGGTAAAGCATTATCAATTTTTCTCTGTCTCAGCGCCCTCCGCGCCTCTAGTGAAGCGGGCGGTGAATTATCTTATTTCATGTAATCTGCTTTCAATCCCGCAATTTATGCTTGCTTACCGCCGCTTCCGGTTTGACCCCGCGTTTGACAACATCGCACAAGGCCCGCTGGAACGCGGCTGGATCTTTCACCTGTATAGCGTTTCTGCCGAACACCACGCCGCCGGCGCCGTCCCTGACCTCGTTGGCCGCCAATTTCAACGCTTCCAGCTGGGTCGGACATTTTGCGGCGCCCAGTCCCAACACCGGCACCGGGCAACTCTGCGTCACGGCCTTGAAATTATTGGTGTAAAAAGTCTTGATCAGGTCGGCGCCAAGCTCGGCAATGATCCGCGCGCAGGCGAAAACTTTGCGGTGCATTTCTTCCGGCGAAAGATTATCCGGATCGGCCGGGTAATATTCGCCAATGACCGGCATACCAAGCTCCTTGGCCTCGCGGCACAAAGAACGGAAAATTTCCACGTTTTTGGCGTCATTGGCTTCGCTGCCGGTTTCCAGGGTGAGAGAAATGAGTGCCACGTCCGCGCCGAGCCGCAAAGCCTCCCGTGGCGTAAAAGCCGGCACGGTCGCCGCATCTTTGTATCCCCACTGGAAACAATAAACCGTGCTCCAATTCAAACGGACAACCGCCATGGGCGCGCCCTTGTAGTTGAAGGCATGCCGACAATGTGTAAGCATGGCCGGCGACATCAGGATGCCGTCAACGCAAGGATCGACTTTCGCCGCGGTTTTTGCAAGATCGCCCATGCCGGGAATGGGTCCGTCAAACTCGCAATGATCCATGGCGATAATGACCGCGCGCTCGGCGCGGTTGAAGAGCCGTTCAAATTTAATGTTTTCGGACATAATATTTCCTTTCTATATAAACTTCGAATTCTTTCTCACCCGCTCGCTTTGAGGAAGATTATCACCGCAGAGGCGCAGAGTTCGCAGAGATAAGATGAAGTTATGTTCATAGAATTTTCAGGATATTTTTTTAAAACAAAAACAGCTCATTTTTTTCCTCCGCGTCCTCTGCGCCTCTGCGGTAAAATATTTTTGATCCGCATCTGAAATTACCCAACCACCACAACAGTCTTCTTTGCCTGCGATTCCAGCGCGGCGGTAAAGAGCCGGTGGCTTAACGCCGTCTCCTCCGGTGTAACGCATCCGGCGAATTTCTTCAAAGGTTTGCCTTCAACCAGCTCATAAATGAAGGCCGCCCACATCTGCAGGATCGCATCCGTGAATCCGAATTCGAATATACCGCCGGTAATAGTCTTGAAGGCCGGCTCATAGCCCATGTCAATCTGCTGCCAGATCTGTTCTTTGTCATGCATAGCCTGAGAAGGGTGGCCGTCGCGCTCCGTCGCGACGGAAGTGTCCGCTCGCGGAGCGGCCGAACCACCATATTCCATTATTTCGAGTTTTTTCGGATTTTTCGTTGAAAACCTTGCGCTCGCCCTTGTTCCCAATATCTCCAGCCGCCAGGTGTCCTTTTCCCCGGGGGCGATGCGCTGCATCTTTAACGTCATGGGAAATTTTTCATTGCTTTTAGGATCCATGGTTTCGCAGAGCAAAATTGCATTGTCCCAGGTTTTGCATTTTGCCATGCCGCCTTTGCCGTTCACTCTGATGCTTCGGAACGAGTCCGGCCTTTCCTTGACAATATCTGAAAGGATTGCCCTGACATTCATCGGAATCCAGCCCGCCCTGAAAGGAACATGGCAGACGTGCAGGCCGAGATCGCCCATCACGCCGTATTCGCCGTTGAATTCGACCATTCGTTTCCAGTTCAGGGGCTTGTTTGGATCCAGGTCGCTCGAATGCAGGAAAGCGGCATTGACCTCGATGACTTGGTCAAACGAATTATTTTCAATCATGGCGGCAATTCTCTGTACCGCGGGAAAAAAGGGAAATTCCGAGGAACATCTTGCAAACACGGAAGGTTTCTTTCCGATCGTTGCCATGATGGCTTCATTTGCCTTCAGGTCAATCCCAAACGGCTTTTCCCCCAACAAATGTTTTCCGGAATTGATTATGGCGCAATAAATTTCCTCGTGCAGATTGTGCGGCACGGCGCAATAGACCGCGTCAACTTCAGGGTTGGCCAGCAATTGCCCATAATCATCGGTGTATTGGCGGATGGTTGAAAAATTGTTTTTATACCATTCCAGAACTGCCGGATTTTTATCACAAACCGCGACAATTTCCGGCCGTGCCGGCATGTCCAGGAGATGACACCACCGCGCCGCGGCCGAGGCAAATTCCCGGCCCATCAATCCCGCTCCGATGATTCCAAATTTTATCGTTTTCATTTTTTAGCCACAAAGATGCACAAGACTCACAAAACTAATTTTTTTATTTGGAGCTTCGGAGCTCCAAAGTTAATCAATAAACCATGTCGTATTCGTGAAGCACGTAAATAACCCAGAATCTGGGCCGTATGCTCATTCGCCAAAGTCTGACAGGCTTTAATCTCAATAATCAAATTCTGATCAACAAACATATCTGCAATGTAATCACCCAGAATGGTTCCATCCTCATCAAATACTTTCATAGGATACTGTTGTTCCACTGTAAGCCCTTGTTTCTTGAGCCGGTGAGCAAGGGCATTCTCATAGATTTTTTCCATATGACCATGTTTCAAATACGTATGAACAGACAAACTGGTCGCGCGAATTTGATCACACAACTTCATAACTTCTTTGTCATTCATAACATGTGCTCCTTGTGCATCTTTGTGGCTAATTTCCGAATCCGAGATTCTTCTCCGTTTCCCCGATCGCTTCGTCAATGATGTCCAGGCCCTTGAGCAGGACTTCGTCCTCCATGATGACCGGCGGACTCATGCGCAGAATGTGGCCGGCCGGTATCCAGGCCAGTCCCTTGCGGAACGCCTTCTGGTAAACCAGCCTGCCGGCTTCATCAAATTTTTCCTTTGTTTTGCGGTCTTTAACAAGTTCAATTCCCATGAGGCACCCCTTGCAGCGCACGTCGCCGATAATTTTATATTCCGCCTGCATTTTCTTCATGCGCTTCAGGGCCAAATCGCCGAGATACGTTGAACGCGCTAGCAGGTTTTCCTCCTGGATAACTTCGATAGAGGCCAGGGCCGCTGCACATGCCATGGGGTTGCCGCCGTAGCTGCTGGAGGCGCTTATTTTTTCGAACGACTCCTTCAATTTCTCGTTCACGGCCACGCACGTTACGGGAAAGCCGTTGCCGAACCCCTTGCCGAGTGAGACCACATCCGGAACCACGTTCCAATGCTCCATGCAGAGCCATTTGCCAGTGCGCGCCCAGGAAGTAAGCACCTCGTCGGCCATCAGCAAAATATTCCGCTGATCGCACAATTTGCGCAGCTTTGGGAAAAAATCGTCAGGCGGGATCACCGATCCGCCCCAGCCCTGGATCGGCTCGAGCACAAAACCCGCCACGGAGTTGACCGTGGCGCGGTCCAGGTATTCGGCGTAAAATTCGATATATTTGTCGGTGTCAATGTTTCCATCCGCCTTGACCCAGTGGGGACGATACGGGTTCGGCCTGGGCAAAAGGTGCATGCCAGGGGCGCGCACGGCGCCATACACGGAAGAGCGTATTTCCGCCAGGGAGACCGCTCCGTAAGTCTTGCCGTGGAAATCGTAAAAACAGGACACCAGTTCGTGCTTGCCGGTGCCGGCTCGCAGAATGCGCATGCCGGCCTCGACCGCGGCCGTGCCGCAATCGTAGAACTGGAAGCCGTTCAGGCCGGCGGGCAGCACTTCGGCCAATTTCTCGCAAAGTTTCGCCTTGATCGGCGTGGTGAAATCATGCGCGTTCATCAGGGTGCCGGCCGCCTTCTGGACCGCCTCGGTGATTTTCGGGTGGCAGTGGCCCAGCGTGGTGACGTAGATACCGGAAGAAAAATCTATATAGACATTGCCGTCGGCGTCGGTGAGCGTACAGCCTTTTCCTGATTCGAACACCACCGGGAACAATTTCACCTGGCCGCTCAATCCCTTGAAATATTTTGTGCAGCGCGCATGGATTTCATTGGATTTCGGCCCAGGCACTTCTCCGGAAATAATCCTCGGATATTTTTTCAAGTCAACTTTGGCCCATGCAATGTTATAGCTCATGTTAAACCTCCCTGACCGACGTATACTTGCTAAACTGTTTCAGCAGATTAGAGGGAAGAGGAGTGGTTATCCATAAATCGAAATCCTTCAGGGAGGCATAACCGACTTTCCCGCAGACAGTTATCTTGGTGTTGTCCGCCAGGAGAATTTTCCGGCGGCCGCGACGCAGCATTATTTGCGCGGCGCGGGCCGTATCCTGGTCCATGGTCAGGCAGCGGCCGTTGCCGTCTATGGCATCTGCTCCGAGAAAGACGATATCGGCCTCGATGGTCTCCAGCACCCGTTCCATGAGGCTGCCGCCCAGCAAAAACATGTCGGAATAATATTCCCCGCCCACGATGCATAGTTTGACGTTACAGAATCGGCTGAACTCGCCTATCATGGCTATGGAATTGGTGTAAACAGTGATGGCACCGCACTGTCCCAGGCAGGTGGCCAGATGAAAGGCGGTCGAGCCGTCATTGATAATGACCGTGTCTCCGGCGCGGATTTCTTTTGCAGCGGCGCGGCCGATGGCTGCTTTTTTCTCAAAATTGGCCGCAATACGCTGCTGGTAGGCGGGGTTATTGACGCGGGCCACGGCCAAGCAGCCGCCGCTGGTGCGTAAAACCGTTCCCGAGGCGGCCAGTAGATCAAGATCCCGCCGGATCGTGAGGGAGGATACCTTCATGGCGCCGGCCAGTTCGTCTATTTTCCATTCCTGCTTCACGGCCCTCAGTCGGTTCAATATTTGTTGGCGTCGTTCTTCAGGTTTCATGATATTTTTTTTCAATACAACTGAACAATATTATCATCAATCTGAATAGTCAAGAAAAATAACGCGCATTTTGTAAGTCTCAAGGGTACGACGGTAGCGCTGTCCTTCCCGAGCCTACTCCGCCGAAGTCGGGAATGACATCAGCCCTCAGATGGCCGAGGGGTTACGCTGAATTCTTTCAGCCACGCGGTCCGACAGCATGACCCATTGTTCGAGCGAAAGTTCCTCTGGCCGCGCGCAGGGATTGAGCCGCATTTCGACAAGCAGATTACGCAAAATATCAGCCGGACAGTTGAATTCGGCGGGAGCCCGGGAGAGGATTTTTTGCAATTGCTTGCGGCGCTGGCTGAAGGCGTACTTGGTGAGGCCGAAAAAGTAATCCCTGTCCCTGGGCGAAATTTTCCCGGCACGCCGGGTAAGACACACAACGGCCGATTGCACTTCCGGGTTCGGGTAAAAACAGCTTGCGCTGATTTTTTTCCTTATATCACCGTCATAGTCCAGCCGGCGCCAGATGCTCAGGAGCCCGTAGTCGCTCGTGTCCGGTTCGGCAACCAGCCTGCAGGCGACTTCGTTCTGCAGAGTGACCACGATTCTTTCCGGTTTTTCCGCGCCCTTGAAAATGTCCGCCAGAATGACGCTGCCGACCGAATACGGCAGGTTGGCCGCCATCTTGTTCACGCCCGAGCGCCAGAATTTTTCGAGATCGAGCTTCAGGGCGTCTCCGGAAATCAATTCCACGTTGGGGAAGTCCTGAAATCTGGCCTTGAGGAAATCGCAGAGGCGCCTGTCCTTTTCGATGGCGGCGACATGCCCGGCGATTTTTGCCAGGGCTTCGGTAAGCACGCCGAGTCCGGCGCCTATTTCCAGGACTTTGTCCGCCGGATCCAAGGCGGCCGCATTGAGAATTATGGCGAGGATATTGGCGTCTATGAGAAAATTCTGGCCTAGCGCTTTTGAGGGTTTCAGATCAAGCAGGTCGAGCGCGGCGCGCACTCCGGATATGGCGGTGAGATTGAACGCGCCGATCATATCGTTCTTGCCGCGGGCTGCGCCGGGATATGGGTCTTCATTCGTCATAAATCAATCGTGCGCCTGCCATCGTATGGACGTGATTTTGCGAATCAAGAAAAAAAAGCTTGCATTGTAAACCCGGAAATGCTTTTATTGCGTTCAATGAACAAACGATTGTTCAAATCCGGGCAAAAATGCCACGCCTCCCTGAGGGACGTGGCCAGACATGTCGGGCTCTCGGTTTCGGTCGTTTCCCGCGCCTTAAGCCGCAGGCCGGACAAAAATGCGCGTGTGGCGCCTGATACCGTCAAAAAGATCGCCGCGGCCGCCAGGACGTTGAATTTCCGGCGCAATCGAGCGGCCGAGTTCGTGAAACGAGGCGCCCTGCCCACACTCGGCGTGTTTGTGCCGGCGGTATCCAACCGGCTTATAGCGGATCTGATTTTCGGCATAGCCGAGGTCGCCCGCGGTGAGGATTTCCCGCTGCAGATTGACAGCGATCTTTCGTTAAAGGGGTTCCGCCGGTTCTTGCGGCATAACCTTGATCTGGCCCATTCCGGCGTAATTTCATATCCGGGGCTCATGTTCAACCCTGAAGTCGCCCGTGAAGTGAAAAAATTCCAATCCGCCGGCGGGAAAGTCGTGCTGGTGAATTCCACCCCTGAAATATCCGGCGTGCCAATGGTTGCCATGGATGAGCGCCTTGGCGGACGCCTGGCGGCGGAACGCCTGTTGGCAAGGAATTGTAAAAGTTTTGCGCTGGCCGGAGAATTCAGGGAACGCGGACCGGGGTTTGAAGGAAGATTGACCGAAGCGACTGTAATTGGTCAGTTATATGGTGGCGCTCCGTCGCGACGGAATTGCGGAAATGCCCGCCCGCAGTGCGGCCAGGCCACCTTGACCGAGGCATTACAAGAAACTTATTCAATCGCAAAATTTCCGGAGGACGAATCCGGCCTGCGGGAGCTGGTGAAATTCTGCAAATCTTGCGCCAAACCGGTCGGGATTTTTGCCGTCAATGATAAGCTGGCCCTGACCATCATTCGTTCATTGCGCGATGCAGGACTGACAGTCGGCCGCGATGCACTGGTGGTGGGATATGACGATTTGGAGCTTGCCGCGGAGTCTGATCCGCCCCTGACCACTATTCATCAGCCCTTCCGCGAAGAAGGCCGCCTGGCGGCCCGCAAATTGATCAATCTGATTTATGGCGAAACAGAACAGTCGGCGCTGATCAGTCCGCGGCTGGTGGCGCGGGAATCAGGATAAAAAAAGAAATTTAGCTGATACCTGATTTAAGCGATAAAAAAAACAAAAATATGCTCAAGCAAGAGGGGGATCACCACGGAGGACACAGAGGCACAGAGTATGATTAAGTCTCCTTGATCTCTTCCCTCTCCAAACAGGAGTGTTGCGTCCATTTGGCCAGGGCGCAACGCTCTGCGCAAATGGACGCAACGATTGGCCTGAAGAGAACACGAGAGGAGAACCTCTGTCTCCGTGCCTCCGTGGTGAGACTTGTTTTATCTGGTCAATCAGGAAGATTATAAGGTTGCGGGCATGCCAGCTTTGGAATGTAGTATGCAGAATTATCAAAAAGGAGAAAAATAACAGAATGAACAAAAAAATGTGGGTAGGAATTGTCGGATGCGGAGGAATAGCGCGCGCCCATGCGGCGGCATTCAAGGAAAACGGCGTTCAATGCGCCGGATTGGTTGACAGCAACGCTGAGGCGGTCAAAAAGTTTGCCGCTGAACTGGGTGACGTGCGGATATGCAAGGATTACCGGGAATTGATTGATTCGATCAAGCCGGACATAATCAGCGTTTGCACCCCGCCCCTGGCGCATGAGGAGGTGGCGGCTTATGCGCTCAAGCGCAATGTGCATGTGCTTTGTGAAAAGCCGCTGGCCTATGACATTCCGTCGGCGCATAGAATGCGCGACGCGGCCCGCACGAGCCCGGCATTGCTCATGCCGGCTTTCCGGCACAGGTTCTTGCCGGCCAATATCATGCTCCGCGATATTGCCGCCTCCGGCGAAATCGGCGACGTGGTCTTATTCAATAATATTTTTTGCGGCCCGAGTTTTGGCATGGAGCAGAAATGGTTCACGAAAAAAGCCCTGGCCGGCGGGGGATGCATATTGGATACCAACGCCCATTCGGTGGACCTGTTCAGGTTCATTGTCGGAGAAATCGTCGAACAGCGCGGGGTCATGCACCGGCATTTCAAGACAACCGACGTCGAGGATGCCGGCGTTCTGACGGTCAGATCCGAGAAAGGCGCCCTTGGCGTCATGGAATCATCGTTCGTGGCCGGATCGGGCGAAGCCTTCATTGATATCATTGGCACGAAAGGCAAGGCGCGTTATGACTACACGGATGGAGACAAAATCAGGATCCGCCTGACCAAGGACAAGGATTGGACTGTCAGGCCGGTTAAAAGCAGCAACGGTTTTGCCGAGGAAATTTGCCATTTTATCGGAGCAATCGAAGGAAAGCACAAGCTCTCCTGCACGGTCGAGGACGGCGTGCGGGTGATGGAAGTGATTTGCGGAGTATATGAAAATTAGTACCTTAAACATTCAGTACCACTATCAAAAACAAGAAAAGATCTCACCACGGAGGTGGAGGGAGACACCGAGAAGAGATTACTTGAAATCAAGTTTTGCCGGCCGCAAAACCCGATTTCAAGCAACGACTTGTCTTTGGAGAATGGATGGAGAGGGTTGCACTAATCAAACCCTCCTCTTGTTTTCCCTCCGTGCCTCGGTGCCTCTGTGGTTATTTTTTTTCTAATTAGCGTACATTCGCGTTATTCGCGGGCAAATCAAAATAAATAGGAGCAAAAATGAAAAAGATCGGGTTCATTGATCATTTCCTGGACGAATGGCATGCCAACAACTATCCCAAATGGATCAGGGAAAGCACGCTCAAGGACAAGTTCGACGTGTGTTATGCCTGGGCGGAAAAGGACAAGGAGGGCGGTCAGACGAGCAAACAATGGTGCGATACCCAGAAAGTGAAACTGCTGGAATCAAAGGAAGAATTGATAAATAAATCCGACTGCATTATTGTCCTGTCACCGGATAATCCGGAGCGTCACGAGGATTTATGCAGGGACGTCCTTTCGTCCGGCAAGCCGGTATATGTGGACAAGACGTTTGCGCCGGATTTGAAGACCGCAAAAAAGCTGTTCGCGTGGGCGGAAAAGAGCAAAACGCCGATGTTTTCCAGTTCGGCCCTGAGGTTTGCAAAGGAAATTACGGATATCAAGGCAAACAAGGAAGTTTCCGATATAAGATTCATAAACACAAGGGGCCCGGGAAAGTTCAGCAATTACAGCATCCACCAGGTGGAAATGATTGTTGCATTGATGGGTCCCGGAGCAAAACGATTGATGCATTGCGGTATTAATGATGTGCCGGTCCTAGTTATTGATTACGAGAGCAACCGGCGGGCCATGTTCAACATGATTCCGGCGCATCCTTTTCAAGTTTCCGTGCAATACGGAGAAAACAAGGGTATAAATATCCCGGAAGTGAAGGGAGAATTTTTCAAGAATTTCATCGAACAAATGCTGGCCTTTTTCGAGAGCGGCAAGCCGGTTGTTCCCAGGGAAGAAACGCTGGAAATCATGGCCATCATTGAAGCCGGCAGTCAGGCCCTGAAAAAATTGGACAAATGGATTCGTGTTCATTGTTGAAAAAAATACAACGATAAATCATTTACAGAAAAACGAGATCTGACCCCAATAGCCCGACGTGTTACGGATAACTCGATACTGTTGAGAAAGGAATGAAAATATGTCCAGCAAACAAGAATTGAAACATTATCCGATCACCCATGCGCATCTAAATCCGGTCTTTCATCCCGAACTTAAAACAAAAGTCATGGGGCGCAGTGCGGTGCGCTATCTCCGGTTTCTGCGCAAAGTGCGCGTTGACCGGCTGGAACTTGGCAGAATATGGGCCCGCAGCATTCCGACGATTCCGGCCCATCCGGCGCGGATAATTGTTTCGGTGTTAAATCCGAAGAATTATAAATGGCGGGTCATTCACGAAATTGATCTTCCGCCTGATCCACGCATTGATGGTAAAGGCATCACTCATAAGATGCCTTATGAGCAGATTGAAGATTTTTTCAGGAAGGTCATGCAGGCGGAACCATGGAAAATTAATCTTGGCGGGATAAAAACCGATCATCTGCGCGTGGAATGCGACTGGGAACATTTAGTCTATCAGAACCACGGCGAATATAACGGCGGACCATTTAACGTGCCGTTTCGGACGCTGGACAATCTAAAGGCTTACGGGGAATATCTGGAGGAAAAGACTTATAAGCCTTTGTATGCGCCGCTTTTGAAGCTGGATAAATTTGCACCTAAAGCTCCTGCCGGGATGAGAATAGAGGATCGGCCGGATATGATTTTATTTCAGGGTAAAAAGTTATCCGTCGGGTTTTCATTGCGTCGACCCTTAATCATGCATCTGGGGTGGGATATCCTGGGTGAAAGGGCGCTGAACAACAGATTGCTCTGTTTTGTCAATTATACCAATCCGGTCGGATTATCCGGTCCCTTGCTGAGGACGCTCCAATATGACTGCTATCCGCAATTCTGGACCGGGAACGTCTCCGTTATCGGGAACAAGGTGGTTTATTCCGGTTTGCGGATTATTCCCGACCTGACCATCAACGCCTCATTCACGGTTGAAAGCGAAAAAGTGACCATGGAACTTGAGCAAACGTGTAAACGGGATATCCCGGTGTTGGAAGCGGAAGCATGGCGATTCGGATGGGATTTGAAGGCGGGGATCACCGGCACGGCAGTCAAGCCGAGCTTGGAATCCGGACGTTCGGGCGATGCGGCGTTTCCGGCCATGTGGGCGAGCGATGGGGTGGGGTGTCTGGAATGCCGTCTTCTGGAAGGGAATCAAAAAACAGCCCGGCTGCAGGTGGAAAGCTGGAGGATGCTGAACATTGGCGTAATGACGGGAGGTTTTTTGCTGGTGCCACGCGTGAAACCGGATGAGATGATGGTTCTTGGAAAGGGAAAATATCGCGCCGTGTATAAAATCAGGGTCGCCAATCTATCGCCAAAAGGAACCGTTTCGGCAAAGAAAATTCCGGCGAAAGTATCGGAAGCGTTGGCTCGACATTGGGCGAGCACGTTTTCCTGTTTCCGACCTGAGTTCCGCGGATTTTCCAATCATTCGGCTTCGACAAACTGTCATGTCAATCAGCATCTTCCCATAGATATAGCTTCGTTTACCGGCAAAATCAAGTTGGGGGTCAACCCCGTTGATTTGGCCAGGTTCACGATTGGAACAGCGATTTTAGATGGCGGCGGATATGGCTATTTCCGTAATCTTTATCTTGATTCCGATCCTTGCCTGATAAGCAGTACGGGTAGGATACATCAGATGGAACCGGATCTGAAATGGCTGAAAAAAATAGAGCCCGGACTGAATGCAGGAGTTAAGAGAATGTTAAATTCAATCGGCAACGAGGGATTGGTCGTCTGCAGGGATTTGACCGGCAATTCCGGCTCATATCGCTGGAGCACCAATGCCATGGACGTAATCGGTTTTGGTCATATAGACGCGTATTCCAATGCCTTGACCTATCGCGCGTTACGGAATGCCTCCGCCCTTTTTGCCGAATTAAAGCGGAAAGATTTATCCGGGATATGTCATGAAAAGGCATTGATGCTCAGGGCGGCTTATGAGCAAAAGCTGGTCAATCCGGAAACCGGCTGGGTGGCGGCCTGGCTGAGCAGGGACGGCCAACTGCACGATCATGCTAATCTTTTTGTGAACGGTCCAGCGCTGGCGTTTGGACTGCTTGAGCCGGAGAAGGCAAGAAAAGCGGTCGCCAATCTTGAAGCGTTAAGGAAGAAAGTCGGACTGGAATCCGCCCGGCTTGGACTGCCGGTAAATCTTTTGCCGATTCCGGACGAGGACCACATGTTGCCGCGAATCAGCGGTGCGATCAGTCAGACCTTTGAAATGTACACAAACGGAGGAATGTTGGGGCAAGCCGCGGCATATTATCTCCGTGCGCTTTCCTTATATGGCTCGAAAGCCGGAGCGAGGAAAATGGCCGGGGAACTGGCGGAAGGATTTGTCGCCGGCATGTTTACCGGAGGACATCTAACCGGCCACGAGTTCCTGACTTGGAACGGGATTCCCTGCGGTTATGAAGGCACGCTGATAAACAGTCTGACGCCGATGTATTCCATCGCCGTTGAATTCGGAATTATAAAACCGACCAGTCCGGAATGGTGGCTGCAAAACTGATAAAATGAAAACAAAAAAGATAATAAAACGAGTTGAGGTTCAAAAACCACTTAACGGGAGCACACTAATGATTAAGGATGTTTCGGGAGGATTTTGCAGCGATACGAATTGGCGCACTCACAATGTTTCAGCCTACAGGCAGATCAATCAGGACGACGACTTGCCCGGTCTTACGCCGGAAAAATTGGTCGCATGGTACAAGGCGATCGGAAGTAAATTCTTGTGGCACTATTTTAAATGGCAGTCTGGACACGTCAGCTTTCCGAGCAAAACGCTTCCGCGAATGAAACATCTTTCGTCCGATTTTTTTCAACGAACGGCCGAACTCGCCAGGAAAGAAGGCATGTATGTGTGCGCTTATACCTGCGGTGGAGATGATTTTTATGCCTGTCATGAACATCCCGAATGGTTTGAGCGTTATGGCTTTTCGTTTGCATGTCTTAACGCCACGCCTTTTTGGGAGAGGGAGTTTGCAGCTGTTCAGGAGGCTTTGCGATTATTCCCCTGTGATGGTCTATTCTATGATATGATTCAGTTTGACGGACGATGCCGGTGCGCGTTCTGTATGGCCGCTTATAAGAATTTTTATGGTGAGGAAATGCCGAAGGAGCACAATATCCATAAGTTCAGATTTGACACCTTTAAACAATGGGGCGAACGCGCAATCGGGATAGCGCGTGAAATTGTTCCGACCATTGAAATTTGTATAAACCAACAATGGATTCCGGAGCAAGGCGTGCCATATAAACTTCTTGCCCGGTTCGACTGGCTCTATTGCGAATACACCAGCGCCGAATGGATTGGAGAGATTATGCGCGCCTGGGTTGGTGAAAAGCCGATCTTCTGCGGTAATGCGGTTAGCCCGTGTCATGTGGCTCGTCTTCTTGCCAAAGGTGTACGGCCTCTGGTATATGATACTCTTACCGATTATCGCACCGGAAAATTTGTTTCGCTGGATGATCGCCGTGTTTGCCGGATCAAAGACTTTTATGGGGAAACGGAAAAGAAAGCGCCTTATCTCAGGGATGCGGTTGCCCTGTCACACTCGGCAGTTTTATTTACGAGTGATCATGATTTATCCAAGGTCATTACAGACGCGAAAATACGGAATAAATATCTGCTTCCACACGAAGCCAATTATTCAAATTCAGTTGCTGGCACGGTGCGCGACTTGACCCGCATGAATTTGACTTGTTGTCGCGTGGAAGTGGCGGAAATGCTCACCAGGGAGAAACTGGAAAAGTATGAGATGCTGGCTGTCCCAGATATGGTCTGGATCGATAAAAAGACGTTGTCCATGCTTGTTGAATGGGTGAAGGGCGGGGGAATTCTGTTTGTGAGCGGCTTGTTCGCGTTGGCGGATGATAAGGGCGAGATATTTCCGACTTTTGCTGATGATGGACTGACAGGCGTCAGGCGGGTTGATGGGCCGTTGCCGGTATTCAGCGTGCTCACCAACTACCGGGATGGGAAAAATGTCTGGGAAATGGAAGAGCTGGCGGCCATTGATAATGCAATCATTTGCGCCTCGGCGGGCGCAAAACCAGTGGCATACGGGGTTGTGGGCGCGGATGACAATGTTCCGCTGATTTGGCGGAACCAAGTCGGTAAGGGCACGGTGTTTTATTTTGCCGGCCGTTTTGGGAAACGGATCGATGAAGACACGGAGAAAGCTGAACGTTCCATGCGCCGGTGCTTGACGGCACTCCTGTCCCCATTTATTAAAAAAGCGCCGTTCAAGACGACTTTGGAGTATCCGGCTGAAGTCTGGCTGAACAAACAGCCGCGCGAGCATCGCCTAGTATTGCACGTTATCGCGTACGAGAAACCGCTTCGTAATCAGAATATATATATCTGGGCGGATTTGATCGAAGAGGGGAAAATGGAGCTTGTTTATCCGGACGAGAAAAAGATATCCGTTAAGGGCATACGGAACGAGGGTTACGTTCGTTTTATGTTACCGGAAGTGTATGGACATGTTCTTTTTACCCTAGTTTGAACATGAAAGATAATTTTGTCGGCAGTGATTCTACGAAAGTAATAGAGATTACCGCACGGTTTATAGCGGGATAATTCATGGGAGGAGTTATGTTCAATTTGCCAAAAAACACGTATGGATTGTTTGTTATTTGTTTATCAGCAATGTTGACGGGGTATATTGTTCCGGTTTTCGCGGCTGAACCAGGAACGAACACTATTCAAAATATTGTTTCCGTCCCAGCCGGCGGCACGAATATTGAACGGGGAACAAAGATAGTCAATCTTATTCCGGGCAACAACGGTTTTGAAACCGGCGTGCAACCCTGCGTTTTTGATTCGATGTGTGGAAGCGCTACCTGGCTGCTTGATGAGGCGGAAAAATATGAGGGGCGGCAAAGCCTTAAATTACGGTTTATTAAAAACGATTGGGTGCGCAGTAAGCCAATCCCGATTTCCAGGGAACAGGCAGGGCGCGCGTTCACCTTCTCCATCTATGCCAGGGCCGATCAGGATGGAATTTCGGGAACACTCTATCTGGTAAATGCGGCCTGGCGCGGCACGCATAGCAAGGTGATTAATCTTACCCGCAATTGGCAGAGGTACTCCCTGTCGGCAATATTAAAAGAAGGCGGTTATTGGCTTGGTTTTGGGACGGCCTCCACGAATCAGTGCCAGGTTTGGGTGGATGCCTATCAATTGGAGGATGGCGACAAGCCAACTCCTTACCGTGATCGTGAAGCCGCTGATTTTGGCATAGATATTCCATCAGAGCATGGAAATATGTTTTTCCCCGACGAGTCGGTTAAAGTGCGTATTTTGGCGTTGAATAGGTTTGAGTCCGCGAATTCCCTGCCACTGGCCTGGCGGGTAAGTGATTATTATGGCCGGACGGTTCAGTCCGGCGAGAAACAGATAAAATTGGATAAAGACGGTTTTGGCCGGGAAGAAATTATATTAAACGGGTTAAAACTTGGTTTTTACTCTGTACGGGCAGGGCTAAAGACAAAACGAGGCAAGCTTGACACCCTCTCAACTTTTGTGGTTATCAGGCCGCCGGTGAAAATTGAAGAAGGACAAATTCCCTTCTGTGGTATTTGTGGATTTCAAGAGAGATTTGAACGGATTGGGGCAAAATGGATTAACAATAGCGTTCACTGGCGTGATGTTAAGAAAGTTAAGGGACAGTATGATTTTTTTACGGTGAGCAAGCCGACAAACTTTTGGTTAAAATTTACGTTGAGCCATTTACCTTCCTCGCCAGCCTGGGCTTGGGATAAAACTGAGGCGTCTGACTATGATGAAAAAAAGATCAGTCCGGCATTTGGATCAGGAAAAAATCTTCTTCCCGGCACAAACTCTTTGGCAGATTGGCGGGAATTTGTGCGGCAATTTGTCGAACACTACAAAGACAAAGTTGATCTTTTTGAAGTTGGTGGAGAGGACGATCTCACCTTTGGCCGCCATACCTATTACCTTGTGAAGTATAAAGAACATGCCACAAACGGATGTCTTGTCGGTGGTCCGGCGCTTGAACGTTATGCGGAAATGCTCCGGATTGCCTGCCATGAAATTAAACAGGTGGCGCCGCAATCCAAAATTGGCGTAATCCGTCCAAGCGGCGGAGACTGTACTAATGTCCGTCCGCGTTATACCTTTTCCGAAGCGGTACTGCGCCTATGCGGAATTAATCTCGAGTTCGACGCCTTTCCATTGGATTGTTACGCTGGAACCCACTATCTTGGACCGAAAAAACCGGCTACGACCGTGCCGGAAACGTTCCTGCCTGATGATCTTAACGAGGCGTTGAATTTATGCAGAAAATACGGGCGCGGCCAGCCGGTGTATATCTCTGAGTTCGGATATGCCATGGACACAAAAGCGCCGCCCGACAGCAAGTATGCAAAAGAAATGGTCAAATGTCTGACCAGATCCTATTTGATTGCCCGGATGATAAAAGGTGTTGAGTGTCTGCATTGGTTTTTCCTTGATGAGAGCATAATAGAGGATGGATATTCGTATGGGATATGGCGCGATGGCATACCTTTGCCGGCGGTGGCGGCTTATAGCGTGATGGCGCGGGTGGTGGAGAACGTGCTTGAGGCCAGGGAAATTCCCATGGGAAACGTAAAAGCGAAAGTCGCTGTTTTCCGCAAGAAGAATCAGGCAGACGCCGCAATCTGGCTGGTGAATGGATATGGTGAAATAGTCTTGAACAATGTGCCTGGTGATTTGACCGCCATGGATGTAATGGGGAATGCAATGGCGGGAGAAAAGCGGGGGAATATAACCGTCTTTGCCATCGGCGAGGAGCCGGTCTATTTGAATTTATCGGGATCGGGATTGTTCGTCCGGCTCTGTAATATCCTGGATCTTCCCGGGTTAAATAGTTTTGACCGGCTTTGCAACATTATCAGATCAGCCGCCTTGCGCATTACGCCGTTGCAGATACAGCTTGCCGAGCCATGTGCGGGCAAGGGGATGGTGATTCTTCATAATCAGACAGGGAAGGATTTGAACGCAAAGGTTGTCTGCACGGCTGGTGATATTTCCGTAACCAACGAGGCGTTGGTTGCAAATGGGGGCAAGACGGAAACAGCATTTACTCTACCGCCTGAGTTTGTGAAACACGAAGGGAAGGTCAACGTTGAGGCTGATTGCGGCGTCGAATTTGTAAAAGTTACGGAATCTTTTCCGGTCGGCAGTTATATGGCCTGTGAACGTGTGGCAACGCCGATAACGATTAACGGGGAATGTGAAAAGTGGTATGGACGGACTGGAATAATGATGAACAATCGCGGCCAGATTCTGCCGCCGGATCCATTGGTTACGTGGGATGGCACCAATGACCTGAGCGCAATTGTATGGATCGGCTGGGATGAAACTAATTTCTATTTTGCTGCGGAAGTCTGGGACGATTTGCATTTCAACGGCAAGACTGGGCAGGATATATGGAACGGGGACGGATTCCAGATGGCTTTTGCCCCGTTGGCCGCAAGTGATATGGGATTATTTTCCGCCGGCTATGGTCCAAACGATACGGAAATCGGTCTGTCCCTGGCGCAGGGAAAGCCGGAAGTAGTCCAGTTTGCCGGTCCTGGGAAGGTGTGGCGGACGGGGAATTACACCGTGAAACGAAACGAGGCGGAAAAAATAACATGCTATGAGGCGGCAATTCCATGGGTGACTTTGGGTGTTTCGCCAAAGCCGGGTAAAATATTTGGATTTAATTTTGTGTTGTTTGATGATGACACCGGAGCCGGCCAAAACTACTGGTATCAACTATCTCAGGGGATAACCAACGGAAAGAATTCGGCATTGTTCAAACGTTTTGTCTTGAGTGAATGACAAGATAGGTGGTAGGCTAAAGCTGTTAACTTGTAGGTTTTTATGAAAAACGGCCTGCATATCAGAATTTATGGGTTAATTCAGGTTCAGGAAGCTTGCCAAGAGTATGATAGAGCACGATTTCAAGGACATGAAAGGATTTAAAGCCATAAGATCGTCTGGTTACCACACGAACTTTATTGTTCAGGCCTTCAACGGCGGCGCTGGAAAAGGCTTTTTTGAAGGTAAACCAGTTCAAGATCAAAGGCTCGTGCG
>Ga0209749_1001606_pt1 | contig 18898 bp, 16 predicted proteins | sample EPASupsiteSAE347_FD_187267 | JGI IMG/M metagenome (GOLD analysis project Ga0209749, IMG submission 187267) | Bioremediated contaminated groundwater from EPA Superfund site, New Mexico - Sample SAE3-47 (SPAdes) (version 2) | ecosystem: Environmental > Aquatic > Deep subsurface > Groundwater >... | reverse complement strand
TTCTTGATCCCGGGAAATCCCTGCCGGCCACCAGCGCTTCAGGGTCCCAGGGTCACAATGTCTGGGTCCCCATGCCGGATCAGCAAAATGCCTTCGAAGAAGGTCTGGCCCAATTTATCTCGCTCAGCTACCTGGACACCGTCGAGCGCCCTTCCGAAAACGCGCAGATGACGCCCATGTATGGCTTCACGCAGTCGCAGTCGGTTGCGGGCTTGGACGTGGGGAAGGGAGAGCGGTGCGAGGGCTGCATCGGAGCTTTCCTTTACAACTATTACAAGGGGGAGGGCCTGACTCCGGCCCAATCTTTAAAAGACTTCGTTTCCACCGTCACCACGGCCAGGACCGCCTCCGGCGCGCCGGTGCGCACCATTGAGGAATTCATAGCGGCCAAGAAGAACAGTATGACCCCGGAGCAGAAAGCCAAACTCGATGCCACGGCCTGGGATTACCGGGTAGGCCCCAGGCCCGTTGAGAACAGCGAAGGGACTCAGCAGTAAACCTGAAAAGATGGATAGCGGCGTAAGAGAAGAAAAGAAAATTGCGGGCCTTGAGAGAAATGTCTTTTTTGCAGGCCTGACCAGTTTTCTGACGGATACATCCACCAAGATGATCTACTGCATCATGCCGCTCTTTCTTCTATCCATCGGCGCCTCCAAAACCCAGCTTTCCCTCATAGAGGGAATCGCGGAGAGCACGGCGGCGATCCTCAAGGCTCTATCCGGATTCTGGTGCGACCGGATTGGCCGCAACAAACCATTCATGCTTGCCGGTTACGCCGTCACAGCCGTCATCTCGCCTCTCTATTCCCTGGCCCGGACGCCCCTCAACGTTCTTCTCATGCGCTTTATCGAGCGGGTGGGAAAAGGCATCCGGACGGCTCCCAGGGACAGCCTGATCGCCGGCTCTTCCCGCTGTGTCGTCACGGGGAAAAACTTCGGCTTTCACAAGGCGATGGACAATTGCGGGGCCCTCGCCGGTCCGCTCCTGGCCTTTTTCATTCTCTCCCGGGCGCCGTCGGAATATACCCGGGTTTTTCTCTTCTCGGGCATCCCGGCCTTCCTGGGCGTTATGACTATTCTCTTTTTCATAAGGGAAACCGGTCGCTGCCCTGGAATGCCTGCCCCCAGGATCAGCCTCCGGGATTTTTCACCGAAATTTTACGCGTTTCTGGGAATCGTATTCGTATTCAGCCTGGGCAACTCGACGGACGCCCTTCTACTCGTCAGGGCCAGCGAAGTGGGCGTTGCCAACGCAATGATTCCCTTTGCCTACCTCGTCTTTAACGCGGTCTCCGTTCTTTTTGCGGTTCCCCTCGGGATGCTATCCGACCGCATAGGGAAGGAGCGCCTCATACTGTCAGGGTTCCTGCTCTATGCCTTCGTCTATTTCGGTTTCGGGGCCGCCAGTCTCAAGCTTGCCATTTTTCTTCTTTTCGCACTGTACGGCCTCTATAGCGCGGCTACGGACGGGGTACAGAAGGCCCTTGTTTCAGACCTCGTCGATAAAGAGCGCCGGGGAACCGCGCTCGGCCTCTACAACACGGTGCTCGGTCTCGCTCTGCTCCCGGCGAGCCTCGTAGCCGGGCATCTCTACGACCGGGTGAGTTCAGGCGCCCCATTCTATTTTGGCGCTTCGATGGCTCTCCTGGCGGCCCTCCTCATGGTCTTTTTTCTCCGATGGAAAAAGCCGCGAGGAGAATAGAGACCTGGGCAAAGAAAATGCAAAGGATGGAGTTTTTTCGCAATATATTATTTTTGCTAAGTGGGCGCTTATTTCAGGAGCGGGCGGATCTTTTTATAGATCCGCTGCGCCATTATCTCGTACCCGGCGGAGTTGGGGTGAATCTGGTCGCTTTTAAGGGCGGGATCAAAGATGATGCCCGAGAGGATGTCCTTGATAAAGAGCGCCTTTTTCTCCCGGGCCAGATTCCGGAGGTCCTTGAGGTTGTAAGAGACCATCGGCAGCGAAGTCCGGACTTCCACCAGGGCCACGGCCGCCCCTTTCTCCTGGATGAGATCGACGATCCGGGCCAGGTTGGCCAAGGTCTCTTCCGGGGGAATTTTCTGGAAAAAATCGTTTGCGCCGAATTCCACGATGACCAGCCGGGGATTTTTACTCAGGACGTCCCGTTCAATCCTAGCCAGGCCGTCAGCGCTCTTATTCCCGTTGACTCCGGCATTTTGGACCTCCATTCCCAGAGCCCGCGCCAGGAAGGAGGGGTAGTCCTTTCCCGGCTCGGCCCCGGCTCCCCAAGTCAGGCTGTCCCCGAAACAGATGATGGCCGTGCCTTTGGAATCAAGGTTCCTGATGTCCGGCGAGCATCCGGAAAGAAAAACAAAAAGCAGAATGAAAAGAGAAAAACTATAATATTTCATCTGACAACTAGAGTCCGAGCTCACTGCTGATGGCCTTCATGGCTGTAAGGCCTACCTCTATCAAGTCATCGAGGGTCATTCCCAGCGTCTCGCAGGTGTTCATCTGTTCCCGTGAGGCGCCGGCGGCAAACCGCTTTTCCTTGAACCGCCTTTTCGCAAAATCCAGATCCACCCCGGCCATCTTTTTTTCGGGGGTCATCAGGGCGCAGGCCACCAGAAATCCCGTGAGCGGGTCCACCGCATAGAGCGCCTTATCCATCAATGATTTTGCAGGTTCCTTTTCCACATGCACCTTGATCGCATATAGAAGCTCCGCCGGATACCCTTCACCCTCAAGCATCCGGCAGGTGACATTCCCATGTTCGGCCGTATTTTCAGAAGTAAGATCCACGTCCAGGTCGTGCAGGAGGCCGGTCAGGCCCCACAACTCCGGGTCTTCCTGAAAACGTCCGGCCAGGAGCCTCATCACCGCCTCTGTGGCCAGCATGTGCTTTTTTAAATGCTGGCTTTTAACGTACCTTTCAATCAGTTCCAGGCATTGAGAGCGTCCCATTTTTTTAACCCCTTCCTTGTATCTATCTACCTGCGTGTTCAGGGTCAGACCTTGACTTCATGCTCTAATTTTGTCATTCGCTCAACCTGGGTCACATCTGCTTCAGAGGACAATCTCCTTTTTCGGGACCGTACCTATGGCATCGGGGAGACAGCTGCCTTTTTGACGAGCCATTCCGAAATCTCCTGGAAAGGCCGGGAATTTTTGATGAATTTGCCGCTTTTGTAATTCTGGAAGCTTTCCTTCTTATCCTGGGCCGTGGAATAGCGGTGGTCGAGCCCGGGAATGACTGTGAGCCGGACATCATGGTTCCCCGAAGAGAGCAGAACGTCCCGGATGTGCTCGTGGCAGGAAAGCTGCGTCAGAAAATCTGAGGCGCCGTATATGATGAGGACCGGGGCTTTTATCTTCGCATAGGTCTCCGCCAGGTTGACGTTTAGCTGCTGCTTCCAGTATTCCGCCGTCCGGTCGTCCATGATCCGGCCGCTTTCGTTGACAAACCTCGAAAGTCCGGGATTTGTTTTAAGAATTTTCTCAAGAGAATCGCCCCGGGAGATGGAGATCGTAAATTCCAGGTAATCCCTGATGTTCTCATCCACCCTGGGAAAGGGAATTCCGCCCATTTCATCCTGCATTCTCACCGTGTCGGCTAGGCGCTCAAAATAGGTGCGGCCGATGGTGCAGGAAGTGACCAGGCCCGCCACCGGGCGCTCCCCGGCCAGGATTGCGGCGGTGATGCCCCCCGTGCTGTGCCCGAAGACGAAGACTTTGCCGGGATCCACGTCCGCCCTCTCCCCGAGGGAATCGAAGGCGGCCAGGTTATCTTCAATCTCCGTCAAAAAGTCCGTCCTGCGGTAATCTTCCCCCTCCGAGTCCCCATAGCCGCGCAATTCGAAGCGCAGGACTCTGAAACCCTTCCGGGCGACTTCTCGGCAAACCTCGCGGTACATATCGTACCCGGGAAATTCCGCGAGGCGGGGGCTGCCCAGGGCGCTCACCATGAGAAGGGCGGGGAGCTTGCGGTTTTCAGAGTGAAGAGGCGACGTCAGTACGGCGCGAAAGCGGATGCCGTCGCGGGAGAAGGAGGTATACTCGATTGAAAGGTCGTCACACTTTTCCTCTGGGAGCGCCCCGAAGACCAGAAAAATTGAGTGAGCCTTCCCTTCGCGAATGAGGGCTATTTCAACCCGGTTGCCCGCAAAGTAGTTCCGCAGAATATCCACGAGCCGGGAATCGTCGGGAATGGTTTTGGAGCCAATGCTCCGGATGACGTCGCCGGCATAGAGCCCTGCACGGAAAGCGGGAGTATCAGAAAAAACTTTCGTGACGAGGACCCCGCTTAGATCGGGGAGCTTAAGTTCCGCCCGGTCTTTCTCGCTGAGGGCGCGGTAGGTGAAACCTGCGTAGCCGCGGTGCTTAAGAATCTCATCCGCTCCGGAAAAGGCTTTCAGGGCAACCAGAAGGAACCCCAGCAAAACAATAACCCGGATGGTTTTCATTTTTCTTAATCTCCCTGATGGTTGTTTTTTTTCAAGCGTCGAAAGATCTATTTCGACGATGGGCAGGTTTATTACCTTCAGAATTCCCTTCATCATCGGAGGCGGCATGTTGAAGGCCACAAGGAGGAAGATGAAGACGTTTTCCTCTCGCCTCTATTTGCTCTACGCAATCTTGTAATAGAACAGGAATTTCACCGATGCCTGAGAATCTAAAAGATCAGGAGTAGCTGAATTTCATGAAAAAATTAATTATTATCATCCTTCTCCTCTTAGTTACAGTCCCGGCAGTAGTGGCGGGACTCCTCGGATATGCCTATTTCGAGGCCGGATGGCTCGCCGTGAGAAGAGTGGACTTCGTCAACTTGAAAGTGCCCGCCGCCTTTGAAGGAACGACCATCGCCTTTCTTACGGATATTCATTGCAGGCGGTTCTTTCCCCGTAAGAAAGTAAGGGATCTGGTGGAGAAGGTCAATAACCTGAAACCGGATCTCATTCTCCTGGGAGGCGACAATGTAAGCGGACATTGGTTTCTCGCTCCCGTCTATGCCGAGCTCAAAAACCTGAAGGCGCCACTCGGAGTCTATGGTGTGCCGGGCAATCACGATTATTGGGCGCACATCGAGCTGACTCGGAAGGCAATGAAAGATGCACGGATTTCCCTCTTGGAGAACCGGGCCGTATGGATTAAAAAAGGTGGAGACAGAATTCGGCTCGGCGGCGTGGGAGACTGGTGGGAGGGAACCCAGGATCTCCAAGCGACAATGCAAGGCACAAAAAAGAACGACTTCGTCCTCCTCCTGAGTCACAATCCTGATTACCTCGAAACTCTCCCGAAAGACGGACCCGATCTCGTCCTCTGCGGTCACACTCACGGAGGGCAGCTGACGCTGTTCGGCCTGTGGAGCCCCTTCGTGCCCTCCCACTTTGGCGATAAATACCGCTCCGGCCGGAAGGAAATAAAATCCGGCACGGCCTTCATTTCAAACGGGATTGGAACGGTCGGCTTGCCCCTGCGTTTTTGCGCACGCCCTGAAATTTACTTCATCACTCTGAAAAAGCAAGATAGGCCCTAGAAAGGGCTTCACGCAAGTTCAGCCTATACAAATAATCATCAGGAAGAGATACTTCCGGATATGGTTGAAACGGCTTTAAGGGTTGTTTTCGGACAGGTTCGGAACGCTCGGGCGGGTCGAGACGATCTCCTCTACGGCGATACCGCGGATGTTGTCTATTCCCCGGTCGTGGAAACCGATGAGAAGGGTCTGCCTCTCAGCCTCGCTGTCCACCCAGACCTTTTCAAGTGAATCGAGGAGGGAGACGGAATGCTTGAACATGACCTCGTATACAGGTGAGCGGTGGTAGGAGGAGAGGGGAGTCCGGCTGCCTTCAATGTCTTGATCCAGGTGACCGAATTTCCCGGCGTTCAAGGCCATGTGATCCGCCCGTTTCAGAAGATCCCGCGAAAAGACGACGTCGGTTTTCTCGGGATTCTTTTCCAGGTGGGCGAAAACGTAGGAGGCACCGCCCGAGTTGCGGTCGCGAATGGAAGAGACTCCCTGCCGGTCGCTTCCCATCCGGTTGAAGCGCTCCTCGGTGCAGATGAAGGACCCGCCGTTTTGAAGCAGGCTGAGAATGGTTTCGGCCTTGTGGCCCTGCGCGCCGTAGATGTAGAGGGCGGGGCGGTACTCGGCCAGTTCTTCCCCGAGGAAAGGCTCGGCGTCGAAGCGGAGCCAGTGGGCCCAGCCGCCTTCCCTCTTCCCCGAAGGCGAGAGGTTCGTTTCGAAATGAGGACGCCAGTCGTAGCCCCGGACCCTGGTGACGTCCTCGACCCCTATGTTCTTCTCGATATGACGGCGCAGGAGGCGGGACTTTTCTTTCGCCGAGGAGGCAGCTTTCAGAGCGGAGTAAAGTTCGGGGGTCTCCGCTTTAAGTGCCCAGGCGCATTTTCGGAGGTAGAGCATCTCCAGGTCTTTCGGGGTGGATAAATGGGAATCAATACCCATGGATTTCAATTTATCAAGTAATTGTTCCAGGTGCCGGGGCTTGAAGGGGCCTCCCTCGCAGGTTATGGATAGACTTCCCTGGGTCGCCAGGGGCGTGAGATCGTCGGCCGGATAATCCGGGGAATAATCCTTTTCCCAGGGGTGGTAAGTCAGCTTGAAGCCGTCTCCCAGGTCTGCGGTGTAGGTCTTTCCCTGCGGCAGGGAAAAATTAGTGTCGTTCTGTTGCAGGATTCCCCGGCTGATGGACTTGGATGGGACCTCCGCCAGGCCGGTCTCGAAGCGGACCCCCTCTTGTTTATTAAGGGCCTCGAGAAATCTCCGGTCGGCGTCTTTCAGCAGCTTGCAGGAGAAGTTGAGAATTTTCCCGTCGCCCCTTTTTTCTTCCCAGACCAGGACGGATTGGTCCTCGATGTCCTCTCCGCCGCAGAGGAGGGTCTTTCCCTGGCTGCCGCAATTTTTGATTTCTTTCACAAAGGCGGTATCAAGGCTCTGGTAGGGGCGCAGAGTGCGGGCCTCGCCCATCTCCGTCTCCGGGGCGTGGGAGATATTGTCAATCTTAAGTCTTCCCGCCAGGGTCTCGGGCGGGCTGATCAGGTCCCCGGCGGTCTCGGTGAGAGAGTGGGAGAAACTGCGGGCGATCGCCAGGCTCTCGGACATTTTTGTCTGTAAGGAATCGGTCCCCTTCAGTTCCGCCGTCCGGATGTCGCGCATCGCCTGGTTGGTGGCGCAGCCGATGGCGCCGCCTATAAGGAAGGTGGCGAGATCCACCGCCATGCCGGCGGAATTTCCAGCGAATTCCCGGAGAATTTCGAGCCGTTTCTGGCGGGGAGCTGCCTGGGTGGAGCGCTGAGCGGCGCCGAGTTGCACGGTGTCGCCGCTCCACTCATGCCTTTCAGGGGCCGGTCCGGATGCCTGCGGCACGGCGGAATGAATCGGAGGCGCTGCGGGGCCGGTTCTCTGGATCTCCATTCGTTCCATTTCCTCCTGGAAGCAATTTTTTCGTACGTCTTTATTATTTTATCATGTTTTCCCATGAAGTCAATTGATTTTCACACGGGAAATCCGATCATTCCAAGATGTAATTGTGTCCGCACCGCTTCTTAGAATACAATCTCCTCTTTGGGGAACCGCATCTTGGGCATCGGGGAGTCGGCCGCATAGCCTACGGGGCAGAGGGCCGTCGGGACGAGATGCTTCGGGAGACTGAGGATGCGGGAATACTCCTGCGGGACAAAGCCGGTCATCGGGCATGAATCAAACCCGAGCGCCTTGGCGCCGTTTAAGGCGTTCCCCAGAGCCAGGAATACCTGGCTCTGCGCCCAGGCGAGCCTCTGCTCCGGGGACATTTTTCCGCTCATGTCCCGGGCCAGGCCCACCACGTAGTTTCTGATTTCGTCCGGCGCTCCGGCCTGCTTCATTCCCGTTTCGATTTTTGAGATCAACTCTTCCAAATCCGTGTTCGCGCAGAAGACCAGCAGATGCGAACAGCTTGTGATCTGAGGCTGATTCCAGGTCGCCGGTAGCAGCTCGTCCCTGGTTTTCTGATCGGTGACGACCTTGATCTTCCAGGGTTGGAGATTAATGGCCGAAGGGGCCAGCCGGATCAGTTCGAGAAGTTCATCGATTTTTTCCTGGGGAATCTTTTTCCCGTCAAACTTCTTGGTCGCATATCGCTTCTGGACGATCTCCTTGAATTCCATTTTATTATCTCCTTTCATCTCCCTTTTACATTGAAGGGGGATCATTGAAGAACGCTGGCCCCTACGGTGACCTTATAGCCATCCGTATTTAAAGTGGTGTTCGTCATGACGACGTCCACTTCGAAAATATTGTCTCCGGTACCCATGGTATAGTTCAACTGTTTCTGGGTGCCGTCGCTTACTTCTTCCGGCGTTCCTGTGGGTTGAAGAACTCCTGACACGCTCTTGAAAGTGTTAAGCTGGATGTGGCCGCCGGCCTGGCCGGGCGACGAATTGACAGTGAACTTCAGGTTCACTGTGTCCGAGGCGGACCCCGCGAACCTGAATATAGCCACCTGACCGGACAGGTGTGTTACCGTGAATTCCTTCTGGTAAGAAGTGTCGGAGTTGACCTCCACGAGGGTAGCTCCCTGCTGTGCCTCAGTGGAAGAAGTGATGTTGAATGGGGTGCCGGCGGGCCTCCAGGATAAATTAAGGAATTTATCCTTGTAGAAGACGTTTCCCGAGATGAAATAATCCCTGTAAAATGCCCAATAGAGCCCGTCACGACCGACGAGGGTCTTGCTCAGGGCCGAGCTGGCCGCGGTGTTGAGATCGCTCATGTTCATGGTGCTGGTGGTCACGAAAGTCTCGAAAAGGTTCTTGAATTTTACCGAGCCATAGTTTCCCAGGATGTAGGAATAAAAAGAGTAGTGGTCGTACTGATAATTTTTGTCTCCATCCGTTAGTGCCTGGAAATAATCCAGCGGCGCCTCGAAATGGCCCATCGTGGCATTGGCCGTGCTGTAGATTACGCCCTCTCCCTTACAGGTGTAGTAGCCGATGGCATCCGCCGTGGCTTCATCAAACCAGCCGGGGCTGGAAAAGGTATAGGCGTACTGAACCAGGTGAAAAAACTCGTGGTGACACGTCGCCGAGAGGTAGTCCCCGATCTCCTGACCCCGGTTTATCTCTATATAATTAGTACTGTAGGCATAGGCCGCCGCATTTCCGGTCAGGGTCTTTATATAAACCGGCCAGTTTCTTCCGGATGGATTGGGGGGCATGGGGATGGCGGGTTCGCCGGGCAGGCGGAATCCCATCGTTGTAACTTCCGTCGTACAGGCATGTTCCAGGTACGTGGAGACGGACTCGGCCAGGGTCTTGTCTGCTGGCCTGGTGTAACAGACGGAAAACCGCGAGGTCTTGATCCAGGTGGCGTCTTTCTTGGCGGTGGAGTCACCTACTATTTTCAGGGCTACGAATTCCTGTATGATTTCCCCGTCTTCCGGCGTTTCAGTGGCATCGCCGAAACTCACTCCGCCGCCGTTATCCACGTATATACGGGTCCCGTAGGGCAGGATCTCTTCCAGGCCGATGGAGACGACATGGCGGACCTCGTCGTACGTCGCTGGCAGAGGAAGCCATTCAAAGCCGTCCCAGAAGACCATCTGGATGCTCGATGGTTCGAAGCCGGAGGGATTGATGGCAAACTCAATTGTAGCCGAGCCAATCAGTTCCAGCGGCTCCTGGGAGGAGGTCGTGGAGACGACGTAGCAGCCGGTGAGGTCCCGGAGGGATGGATCCTGCGTGCTGTTTGATACGGCGACCCGCGAGAGCTTGATGGTGGAGCTGCCGGGGAGGACTCCCGAAAGGAAAGCCACGGAAAGCTCGCCGTGTGCGACCGTTCCGCCCGTGGCCGGTTCGATACTTTTCGAAGTAGAAGATATTTCGGTGATCCGGGAAATGTCCGATGAGGCGGGAGTAGGGGCCGGCCCCGGCCCGCTGGAGGACCCTCCGCAGCCCATCATGGCCGCGGGAAGCCAGAAAGAAAGCACCAGCACCAAAAAGATACTCCGGAACGAAAAATTACTCCATGACTTCATTTTTCTCATCTCCTCAATTCATATTTTCACTGAGCCGGAACGACGGACGGGTCCTTTCCGGCATAACCGCGAAGTTGGGTTGTTTCCCGGAAATGTTTTTAACTCATAAACCCCGTTACTTTTTTGCTCTGTTTTCCATGATGGCGCCCAGAAAGTCAAGGATGATCCGCGCGGCCGTCTGCGAAGTTCGTTCTCCGGAATCATAGAGGGGATTAACTTCAACAACGTCAAAACCGACGATGTTACCCTTCCCGGGCAGGGCCCTCAGTATGGCAGCCATCTGGAGGTAGCTCAGCCCTCCAAGCGCCGGCTTGCTCGTTCCGGGAGCTACAGAGGGGTCAAGTACATCAATATCTATGGTGACGTAAATATTTTTCGACTGCGGGATCAGATCCAGTAAAGCCTTGGTGCCGATCCTGTGTATCTTTTCGGCGGTGATTATTCTGGTCCCTCGCTTTTTTGACAGCTCAAGGGATTGGAAGGAGTTCTCCAGACCCCGTATGCCGATCTGGGTTATCTTTCCCACGTTTGGGAGAGCCGAGATTCGCTCTATGGGGTTGGAGGGAGAATATTTCATGCCGACTCCCAGAACATCGCCTAAGAAATCCAGGTGAGCGTCAAAATGGATGATGTCCAGCGGGGTATTATCAAAAGCCCGGACGATCGGGAATGAGATTGAATGGTCACCTCCGATAACGACCAGGAAGATCTTATTGCCTACAATTTCCTTTATCGTACTTGTCATGAACGCCGCGGCTTTTTCCGTAAGTCCCTGTGTGGCGGGAAGATCGCCGTAATCAATAATTTTCAGGCCGCCGAGCAGGTATCGGTCCAGCTCGATGTTGTAAATGCCCTTCCCATGCTCAAAAAAAATGCCGTAAATATTGGAGGCCGCGCGAATTGATTCCGGGCCGAAGCGCGTGCCGGACCGATAGGGCATCCCCAGGTACTGAGGGATGCCGACCACGGCCACGTCCACTCCGGATAGATTGTGAGAGAACGGGAAACAGCAGAAAGTATGGGCCCCGATTGAGTTTTTATCATTTTCCCCGGGAGTAATATATGGGGAAAAATCACGTGCGAAAGCACAGATGACCGTCCCGAGAAGCAACAGCAGTGCCAGAAGCGAAACCGTGATTTTTTTCATGTTTTAAGCATTCCTTTCTTCATGTGTGAAATTCGCGTTTGCGCCCAAATCGTCATTTTACGACCGCTCCCGGCTGGCCGATCAAAGCGAAGAGGGAGAAGGTCTCTTTGATACTCGGCAGGACAGGGTGCTGGCAGGGGGCGTATTCCAAACGTCCGGATTGGCTTTGTGACCAGATGAAGACGTTGTCGAGAAGAGCCAGAAGCTTCTCCGCCGCCTGCTGGATGGTGGCGATGAGATCCGTTTGACCCTCTTCATCCAGCTTATCCCTGTTATTAAGCAAAATGTCGGCAATCTCCCTGAAGGCGGTGAGTGGGCTTTTCATGTCATGGGCCAGTATGGAGAAGAGTTTGTCCTTTAATCGATTCATCTCCCGGAGCTCTTTGTTTTGAAGCAGGATTAGTTTCCTGGCCTGGGCCAGCTCCAGATGAGTGCGGACGCGGGCCAGAAGTTCAGCCGCCCGGAAAGGCTTGGTGACGTAATCCGCGCCTCTCAGTTCAAAACCGCGCAGGATGTCTTCCTCCTCGTTTCGGGCAGTGAGAAAAAGGAATGACGAAGCGGAATCAGCGGGGCCGTTTCCGTCGGAAATCGCGGCAGGATGAGATGAAAAATCCCGTGCCTTGCGGTCAGTCATGGGTTTAATCGCCTCTCTCCCCTGAAAATACAATCGGCGTCCGAAATAAGCGCGTTGAACGCCCGTTACAATTCAACTTTCAGCCTGATATTTCCTCCCGAAGGATATTTTCATAAGCCACTTCCATGTCGGCCGCACATCAGCGGGAAGAGGGTCTTGAAATATAACGTTTTTCGGCGCCGGGCTGCGGAAGATCAATTTCCACGGGAGGCAGGTTTTTTATCTTAAAGATTCCCCTGGTCAGGGCGGGCGGAAGATCGAAAGCCACGCGGAGGGAGAGGGCCCGGTTCTCTCCCTCCTTCTCGGATACCGAGACGAGTAAATCTTTTCCCCTGAGGAGAGAGGTAGTCCCCAGTGATTCCAGCACGATTCCTGCCGGCGAGTGGAATGTCCCGCTGAAATCATCAAAAGAGATGTCCTTATCGGCCCTTAACTCCCAGCGGGGAGTCTGCTCCTCCCGGTCTTCGAGTATGAAGCGGACTTCCAGAAATTTACCCGCGGCCAAAATTCCGGAATAATCTGGAACGATTTCGGCCGACAGGACCTTAAGGCGCCATGGGCCCTGTTCAATCTTCTCTCCGACCCGGCGAAGCGGCATTTCCTTGACGGGAGAAATATACCGGTTCACCCAGGCGAGGGCCCGCTCGACGGCATCGGCCTGGTGTGCGGGTTCCTCGAAACCGTGTCCCTCTCTGGGATAGCGCACGAATTCGACGGTCCTTCCAAGTTTTTTGAGGGCGGTGTACATCTCTATGGAATTGGCGATAAAAGTGTTGTCGTCTTCTTCCCCGTGCAAAATCAGCACCGGAGTTCTTATGTCTCGGACGTATTTCAACGGCGAACGATCCAGGTAAGGTGTAAGTTCTTCCCAGTACCACTTGTCGAAGTAGTCCAGCTCAAAGGTGGGCATTGAGGAACAGCCCATATCCGTAAGGAAGCTGAAGATGCCGTACTTTGAAACGGCCGCCTTGAATCGTTGGGTTCGGGCTATGAGCCAGTTGGTGAGGTATCCGCCGTAGCTTCCCCCCGTGCAGGCCAGCTGATCCGGATTCGCGATCCCCTTCTCCTCCAGGAAGTCAATCCCGGAGAGGATATCCTCCAGATCCTTCCCGCCAAGATCCCGGCGGTTCGCCGTGGCAAACTTATGACCATAACCGGCGCTTCCCCTGAAGTTAGGAGCCAGTACCGCGTAACCGTGATTGGCCCAGATCTGAAATTCCCTCTCGCGCAGGGTATTCTGCACCACGCCGTAAGGGCCGCCGTGAAGGTAGACCAGAGTGGGAACGGCCCGGCCCTTTTGAAAGCAGGGCGGGAGCGTTAGTATCCCTTCGATTTCAAGTCCGTCTTTGGATTTCCATCTCATGGATTTTTGCGCGGAAATCCGCCTGTTTTTAATTAAGGGATTGAGGTCTGAAAGTGTTTTAGAATCTTTATCTTTTATTCCTTTGATAAACAGATCCGGGCCGTGAGCGCTGTCCTCCTGGAAATACGCCAGGATCCGCCCGTCGCTGGTGGCATCAAATGGTCCTGCTGTTTTCCCCCCGGAGGTGTGTTTCTCAAGATTGCTTCCGTCGGGTCTTATGGAGTAGACGCGGGAAGAACATCCGGCCAGGCCGCGGAAATAAATTTTTTCTCCTCCGGCGGGCCAGCGGAAGTCCTCCACCTCGATGTCGGTCATTCCGGTGATGCTCACCGGCTCTCCTCCCCCGGAATGAACCATGAAGATGTCAGGCCGCCCGTACTCAAAAGGGGGGTCAAAAAAAGCAAGAAAGGCGATCTTCTTCCCATCAGGAGACCACCGCGGATTCCACTCCATGCCGGGGCGATTGGTCGCCGGGCGGGCTTTTCCCGTCTCAAGATCAAGAACCCAGACGTCTCTCTTCCTCACATCGTCCCGGTCCCCGGTCAGGTCGGTCGTGAAGGCCACCTTCCTGCCGTCGGGGGAAAGGGCCAGGCTTTCCATGCCGCTGGAACCCAGGAAAACCCGGCTGGCCTCTCCGTCAACGGAAATCTTCCAGATTTCCCCCCGGTATTTCTCCCCGTCGTGGACGATCGCGTCGTCGTATTTATCCAGGGCGTTCTCACGGGCTTTTTCAACGGCGGCAGGCGCCGGCTCCTCAGTGAGGTAGATTAGAGAGCGGCCGTCGGGAGACCAGCAGAAATCAAGAACTCCCCGGGGAGCGTCGGTCAGCCGCCTCCCCTCTCCGTTTGAGAGAGGCAGGATGTATATTTGAAAAGGTTCGTCTTCGCAAGTGCGTTTTGAGAGGAAAGCCAGGTTCTTCCCATCCGGGGACCAGCGAGGGGTGCGGTCCTGGCCGGGGCCGAAAGTAATTTGTCTCGCCGGATCATGCGGCCCTGCAAGAAAGATGTGCTCCTCATATTGGTTCTTTTCAAATTCTGCCCAGGCGACGGTAAAGGCGGTCTCTTTCCCGTCCGGAGATATGGAGAGGTCCATGGGGTAGCGAATGGAGAGAAATTCCTTCAGGCTGAGCGGAGGCAGATTCTCTTCCGCCCGGGCCGCAGCCGCTCCGTTAAGGAAGAGCCATTGAATAAGGAGCAGGAAGATAGATAGAACGGTTTTTAGATTCACCTCAAACCTCTCTTTTTATGACGAATTACGGGGGTTTCCCGCCGCCTAATCAATGATTCTTCGTAGTTTTTCTCCCCCGGGGTGGTGATTTCCTGGAATCGGTAAAAACATCTCCCTTTTTCAGCTTCAATCTACTGTCATGGCAATAAACACTTGACTTCCTGTCGAAAGGCTCTTATAATGTAGTCTTGTTGGGTCCTCATAATTTTTCCGCCCATGGAGGCTAGTGAATTGCTTAAGCTGCAGCCGAATTATCTTGCGACCTACCAGCAGGAGACAGACGAGGCGGTTGTCAATCTTGCGAAGAACGGCGACGAGATAGCGACGGAATACCTCATCAACAAGTATAAGAATTTCGTACGGGTGAAGGCCAAGTCGTACTTCCTGGTAGGGGCCGACCGGGAGGATATCATCCAGGAAGGCATGATTGGTCTTTACAAAGCCATCCGGGATTTCAAGGCCGATAAGCTCTCCACTTTCAGGGCTTTTGCGGAACTTTGCATTACCAGGCAAATCATTACCGCCATCAAGACGGCCACGCGCCAGAAACACATTCCGCTCAATTCCTATATCTCGCTGAACAAGCCCATCTACGATGAGGATTCCGACCGCACCATGCTGGACATCCTCTCGGGCACGAAAGTGACGGATCCCGAGGAGGTCTTCATTAATCACGAACTTTCCGACGACCTCCGGGAAAAAATCAAAAAAAATCTGAGCGAGTTGGAGGAGCAGGTCCTGCACTCTTACCTGGATGGGAAATCCTACCAGGAGATGGCCCGGGATCTGAAACGCCACGTTAAGTCCATCGATAATGCCCTCCAGAGAGTCAAGAGAAAGATAGAGAAGACACTCGGAGAGAAAACCATGTAGTTTTCTGTATTCATGAGAGAATAAAAAAGCCCCCCGCCGACGGCGGGGGGCTTTTTTATAGCGGGGAAGAGGCGCCTGATTCGGCTACTCAATTTTAACCTGGATTTTCTTCTTGCCCGACGGCTCCTTCATGGGGAGGGTCATCTTGAGGACTCCGTCCTTGAAGGCCGCCTTAATCCTGTCGGAAAGAACCTCACAGGGCAGTGAGACCGTGCGGCTGAATGTCCCCTGGAATCTCTCGCGGAAGTAGGTCTCCTCTCCTTCCATTTCCTCCTCGGACTCGGCGGAGCCCTTGATGGTCAGGGTATCTTCGGAAAGCTGGACGGAGATGTCATCTTTTTTAATGCCGGGGAGCGCGACTTCCACCATGAGATTGCCGTCTTTTTCATACATATCCATTTTAGGCCACCCTAAATTCTCCATCCCGGAAGCAGGTGACATCGACGGGTAAAATTCGGAGGGCCTCAGGCTTCGGAAAAAATCTCTGAACATGTCGTGCATGGGATCCCAGCCGCCCATCGGCCTCATGCCCGCCGGTCCCATGAAACCTTCTTTTTTCACGAGGGATGTCGGATTTTTTTCCCTGGCGTTAACGAGTTCGCTCCCCTTTTTTTCCTTTTTCTCTTTCATAGGCTATTACCTCGCTTCCTTTGGTTTTCTTTCCCCGCTATCTATAACAAAGGCCCGGCGGTTGGCCTAGCCTTTGACGCCGCTTACGACGATACCCTGGATGAAGGCCCTCTGGGCGAGGAAGAAGATGACCAGGCAGGGGATGAGGAAGACCAGCGAGGCCGCCATCATCAGGTTCCATTCGATTCCGCCGGTCTGGCTCATAAAAGCGTTGAGGCCCAGGGTGATTGTCCATTTGTCCATGGAGTTGATGTAGATGAGAGGCCCGAGGAAGTCATTCCAGCAGCCCATGAAGACGAAGATGGCCAGGGTGCCGAGGGCGGGTTTTGAGAGGGGGAGAAAAATCCTCCAGTAGATTCCCAGGGGACTGCACCCGTCAATGGTGGCCGCCTCGTCCAGTTCCATGGGAATCGACATGAAGAACTGCCGCAGCATGAAGACGGCGAAGGCCCCCCCGCCCAGGAAGGCCGGCACCGTTAGGGGCAGGAAGGAATCCACCCATCCCAGGTACTTGAAAAGTATGAAGGTCGGGATCAGGGTCACCTGCCCGGGAATCATCATGGTGGCAAGGAGCAGGAAAAAGAGGATGTCCCTCCCGGGGAAACGCAGGCGGGCAAATCCGTAGGCCACGAGGGAGGCCGAAAGGAGGGTGCCGATGATGCAGGCGGTGGTGATGATCAATGTATTGATCGTATAGCGCAGGAAGGGCATTATGGTCAGGGCGTTGACAAAGTTTTCCCAGTGCAGCTCCTTGGGAATCCACTGGGGCGGAAGCAGCCAGACATCTTCGGCCGGTTTGAGCGAAGTCGAGAGCATCCAGGCAAAGGGAATCAGAATGACGATGGCCCCGCCGGTGAGGACGACGAGCGTGAGCAACTTCCCGGTGAAGGTCTGGACGGATTTCCGGCGGAAAAATTCCATCTAGCGGGCCCTCCCTGAACCTTCGTAATAAACCCAGGCCTGCGATTTTTTAAAGACCAGGAAAGTGATGAGGAGGACGATGAGAAACAATAACCAGGCCTGCGCCGAGGCATATCCCATCTTGAAGCGTTCGAATGCGTTGATGTAGAGATAGAGGACATAGAACATGCTGGCGTTGTTGGGGCCTCCCGAAGTCATGATGTAGGAGGTGGTGAAGCCGGCCTGGAAGGAGCCGATGATACCCATGATCAGGTTATACAGGATTACGGGGGACATCATGGGGAGGGTCACGTTGAGAAATTTTTTCCAGGAGCCGGCGCCGTCGAGATCGGCCGCTTCATATAACTGGGTGGGAATGCCCTGCAGTCCGGCCAGGTAGATGAGCATGCCGCCTCCAACGCTCCAGAGGCCCATTATTACGAAGGCGGGTACCACCCAGCGGGGATCGGTCAGCCAGTGCAGGCCCTGAAGCCCCAGGAACCTCAGCAGGACGTTAAGTATGCCGAAGTCGTTGTTGAAGATCCAGCGCCATAGTATGGCGGCGGCGACGGCGGGCATGACCGCCGGGAGATAGTAGATGGTGCGGAACCAGAAAATGCCTTTCACGTTCTGGTTCATGAGGATGGCCACGGCCAGGGAGGCGATGAGGCCCAGGGGGAGGCTCAGGATGGCGAAGTAGAGCGTCACCTTGAGAGACTGCCAGAACAGGGGATCATCCCTGATGAGGTGGACATAATTGTCCAGGCCCACCCATCTGGGATGGGTCACCAGGTCCCAGTTGGTGAAGCTGATAAACATGGAGGCGATTATGGGACCGATAGTAAAAAGAAGAAATCCGGCGAGCCACGGGCTTATGGTGAGAAAGCCCATCAAGGCTTCTTTTTTGGCCATCCTTGAGGCCATCCGTCCCCTCCTCCTCTTAAGGGCTTACTTACCCGCCCGCTTTGTTGAAGCTCCGGCTCCCGCCCCCTTATTTTGTTTCAGTTCTGTTTTCTTTTGTACTTTTTGCACTGCAGTGCTCTTGTCCAAGAGGGGACCGTTTTTATACTGCCCGTTCAGCCGCTGGATCTCCCAGGCCTTCTTGACGAGTCGGACCGCCTCGGCGGGGTCATCGGTAATGAAAATGTGTTTCAGATCTTCCGAGGATATGGTCTTGTGTTTTCTCAACATGACTTTCTTAAGCCAGTCAATCATACCTCCCCAGAATTCCCGTCCCATGAGGATGAGAGGAAAGTCGGCGATCTTCTGAGTCTGGATGAGAGTCAGGGCCTCGAAGAATTCGTCCAGGGTCCCGAAGCCGCCCGGGAAAATTATGAAGGCCACGGCGTACTTGACGAACATGACCTTGCGGACGAAGAAGTAGTGAAACATCATTTTTTTACTCTGGTACTTGTTGGGTGACTGCTCGTCCGGGAGGGTGATGTTGAGGCCCACGGACCTGCCGCCGGCCAGGGTGGCCCCCTTGTTGGCCGCTTCCATCATTCCCGGGCCGCCCCCGGTTATGACGGTGAACCCGGCCTTGGCCACTTCTTTGCCCACCTCGACCGCCATCTTGTAGTAGTGGTGGTGGTGGCTTATCCTGGCGGAGCCGAAGCAGGAGACCGCCGGATAGGCATCCTGCAAGGCCTCGAAACCGTCCACGAACTCGGACATAATCCTGAAGATGCGCCAGGTCTCCTTGTTGAACTCGTCGCTTCTTCTTAAAAAATCTCTCTCTGATACCGACATGACTCCTCCAGTTAAGTTATTTATCCGTCTCAAGAACTTGATTCACTTCTTTGGTAATTTCCTCGCAGGCCTCCCTGGCTCCTTTTTCCCCGTTAAAAACCGTCTCCAGGCGGGCGTTGATAATCTGCTGGATTTCGTTCCATTTGAGGTTGTAGGGAAGAAAACGTCCGTACTTGATGGAGTCCAGGTAAACCCTGTTGTTCCGGGGGGGGAGGGGATCCTGAAGGAGCACTTTCTCGGCGATGGAACTCCGGGTCGGGACGGCCAGCCCCATGCTGGAATTCAAGGTCTGGCCCCTGGGGCCCGTGAGGAATTTGACCAGTTTCCATGCTTCCCCGGGATATTTGCACCCTCTGGCGATACTGTAGGCGACGGTGTAG
>Ga0209749_1001601_pt1 | contig 18956 bp, 23 predicted proteins | sample EPASupsiteSAE347_FD_187267 | JGI IMG/M metagenome (GOLD analysis project Ga0209749, IMG submission 187267) | Bioremediated contaminated groundwater from EPA Superfund site, New Mexico - Sample SAE3-47 (SPAdes) (version 2) | ecosystem: Environmental > Aquatic > Deep subsurface > Groundwater >... | reverse complement strand
GTCTCATCAAGGTTCACTCCCAGTCAGGATATGACATACTGAAAGATGTTGAATTGCCCTATCCCATAGCGGAGATGGTCCTCCAGCACCATGAAAGATTAGACGGTTCCGGCTATCCCCAGGGACTTAAGGGTGATCAGATACTCCTTGAAACAAAGATCCTTTCAGTTGCCGATGTAACGGAAGCAATAGCCACACATCGTCCCTACAGGCCTGCCCTTGGAATAGATGCGGCCCTTGAAGAGATTGAGAAGAACAAAGGCATACTCTATGATGAAAAGGTGGTGGAGGTGTGTTTCAAGCTTTTCAGGGAAGGAGGATTCAAGCTTGAATAGCGTAGAGCGTGAAGCGCAGAGAAAATGCGAAAGTGCAAGCGCGCATTGCGAAAGTGAAATAAACATGAACAGATTTTTAAGGGGTTTCCATGGCAGATGAGGATAAAAAAATCTTTTTATCATCCTATTTTAAAGCTTACATATGGGTCGTTTCGGTGGTGTGGACTACGGTTATATTTGCGTCCTTAAGCTGGAATTTAGTTTACCAGAGAAAGGAAATGTAAAAAGTTGCCCGTATTACCGGGGAGATTACCTTTGATAAGGATGTTCTATACAGGAAATGGAATTCGGAACACGGGGGCGCGTCTATGTGTCTATTACGGACAAGCTGCTTCCCAATCCATTTCTTAAGGTCCCCAACCGTGATCTTACAGCTACCTCAGGCACGGTACTGACACTTATTAATCCTGCCTATATGAACCGCCAGATAAATGAAATGGCTGCAAAAAAAACAGGGTGTTTACGGGCATATCACAAGCCTTAATCCAATCCGCCCTGGAAACGCCCCCGACCCATGGGAAACCCAAGCCCTGAAATCTTTTGAAAAAGGAGCACAGCAGGTAAATTCTGTTGAAAAGATGTCAGGCGGAGACGGGTGAATCGCACGCTCCACGCGTGGAACACCCGCCCATAGACCTGATAAAACTTGACGAAGCCTTACGCGAGGTCATGCATATGCTGACTTCGGCAAAACGACCGATTGTCATGGCCGGTGTCGAAGTCCATCGCTTTGGGCTACAGAAACTGTTGTCGGATTTCCTCGATCGCTCCGGGCTTCCATTTGCCACGGGACTACTTGGAAAATCTGTGGTTTCCGAGAACCATCCACATTTTGTCGGAGTGTACGCCGGTACAATGAGCCCGGATGATATTAGAGATGCCGTCGAGGAGGCAGATTGTGTCATCGCCGTCGGTCCCCTTATTACCGATTTGTCCACAGGTATATTCACCCAGAACATAGATTCGGAACATGTAGTTATACTGGCGCCTGAAGAACTGTATGTGAGGCATCACTTATATCCCGGGATCGACATGAAGCGTTTTCTCGAAGCGCTGATTGCCGCTTTACCTGAATCAACAGAGGCCGAACGTCCTGTCGGGAGACACGTTCTTCCTCCTTTTATTCCGGAGGCGGGCAGGGAAATAACGATGGAACGTCTTATAACGTGCATCAACACATTCCTTGATGAAAATACAATCGTTATAACCGAGGCGGGGGATCCGCTTTTCGGGGCATTGGATATTCGCGTTCACGGAATGAATGATTTTTTGTCTCCCGCCTATTATGCATCTTTGGGTTTCGGTGTCCCTGCTGCTGTTGCCGTTCAACTTGCCGCACCGGACCGGCGTCCCCTTGCACTTGTGGGAGACGGCTCTTTTCAGATGACCGGAATGGAATTATCTACTGCCGTTCGTTACGGTCTATGTCTCATCGTTGTAGTTTTGAACAATGGCGGATACGGTACCTTTCGCCCCATGATCGACGGAACATTCAATGATATCCGGCCATGGCAGTACGCAGACATTCCCAAAGTAATCGGTGCAGGGCAGGGTTTTACGGTTTCAAAAGAAGATGACCTCGTAATAGCGCTTGAATCTGCAAGGAAAAATAGTTTATATCCTACTGTAATTGATGTCCGTATTGAAAAATATGACTTTTCTTCAAGGCTCAGGAGCTTGACGGATAGGCTTAAGAAACGGGTATAGATGCTGTTGCATAGGTATTTTTGTGATACTTCAAGATAGGCCTTCCCAGACAGGACTGATCATAAGCGTTGCTTTCGCGCTTTTGATGAGTAAAATCGACAGTTCCATTGTCAACATATCACTGCCCGTAATTTCAAAAGATTTTAATATAACAACGAGTGAAGCTTCCTGGATAATCATATCCTACCTTCTCATATTAACATGTACTATGATGCTGTTCGGAAAACTATATGATATGGTCAATACAAAAAGGTTTTTTATTGCCGGTTATATCGTCTTTATTGCCGGTTCACTGCTTTGCGGTTTGTCGATAAATTTGCGGATGCTCGTGATTTCAAGGGTTGTTCAGGCGCTGGGGGGCGCTGTTTTGAACATCGGCGCTTATGTGATGGTTTCAAGATTTCTGCCTGAAAACAGGTTCGGCTGGGCATTTGGAATACTGACCGCCGTCAACGCAATCGGGGTATCCATCGGCGCTCCCATAGGGGGGTTTATTACGGTTCATCTGTCGTGGCAATGGATATTTTTCATCAACATCCCTATCGGTCTTGCGGCTATCTTACAGGTGCTCAAATCAATACCTAACGAAACCGCACATACAAAAAACCCGATAAAGATCGATTACGCAGGCGCAATCTTAAGCATGCTCGCATTGCTGAGCCTGTTGATAGCCCTTAACCTCGGAGATGAACTGGGCTGGTTTTCGCTGCCGATCATTCTTTTGTTTCTGGGATTTGCGGTTTTTGCCTTTATCTTTATCGTCATAGAAAAACAATCGCCCGACCCTCTGGTTCATTTGAGCTTTTTCCGGGACAAAGGCTTTTTGTTTACATTATCGGCAACGGTAACAGCCCTCATGATACTGAGCGGAACATCCTTTTTGATGCCTTTTTATCTTGAATCGATTATGGGCCTGACGGCGGATAAAGTGGGTCTGTTTATACTGGTCTATACCGGTGTCTTTGCAGTCGTATCGTCGCTTCTTGCAGGCAGGCTTTCGGATAAGATCGTGCCCGCCAGGATATGCGCCGCCGCAATTTCAAGTGCGGCCTTCGCATCATTATTCTTTTCCTTCACCCTCAGCCTTTCGGGTTACATATTCATAATCATTTTCTTTGTCTGGCTCGGTACTTCCCTCGGTTTCTTTATGCCTTCAAACAATAATCAGGTTATGCGCCATGCAAAACCGGAAACAGAGGGCGAAATTTCCGGACTCCTCAGCACATCGGTAAATCTGAGCTTCACCTTCGGCGTATGTATTTTTGAAACGATTTACTCCCACAGTAATAATATCCTCCACGGCTTCAGAAATGCCTTTATATTCGGTTTTATTGCATGCACTGCGGCAATGTTTTTGTCGTTTGCGTCAATAAAATCCAAAAGCTCCAGGTAGTCCGCTATGTTGTCGGTATGCAGAGGTCGAAGGCAACAAGTCAGGCCTTAAGCATCTTGAACTATTTGAAGGTAACCGTTATCTCCACAGGACCTTCAGGATTCAAACCGATATAACTTGCCCGTATGCTTGAAGCCGGTTTTGAAGGTATCATTTTTGTTAATGAACCAAGAGAGAGCAGATCACCCTTTTTCAATTTCTTTCCCTCGGCAGCAAGTGAATTCTTGATCCAAAAAACTACGTTTAACGGATCGCCGAGGAGACTCGATCCTTTGCCTTCGCTGGCAAGGGCGCCTTTTTCATCATAAATCCGGAGGGTAAAATTTTTCAGCCGGTCTTTCCATTCCGGTGTTGCCTTGATCTCTATCGCCTCGCCTGCAACACCGTAACGGGCGCCTACGTTGATTGCTACAAGGGCCGGGCCATTGAGTTTAACGCTTTTATCATAAACAAGGTCCGGAAGTTCTATAAAGGGAATTGCAGCATCAATACACTTTAGTGTTTCTTCCGGGGTTTTCGCCTGATTAATCGCTTCGTTTCCGACCCTTACAATTAAATCCCCCTCACACATGGGACGGGCGCCAAAATCTGCCCGGATTACAGAGCCGCTCTGGAGTATCATTTTCTTTAATAAAGTACCCCTTACAGGGTTTGATACGCCAAAAACCTTCTGCACGTCAGGATTCGTCAACCCTGCTTTGTATCCAACCGGTTCACCAAACTCCTTGACGAGTTGCGCCACAAATTCTTCCTGTACCTTTTCTGCCTCTTCCATCGTCATTTTCGCATCAAACCGGGTAACGGGGACCTTCTTCAGATACTGTTCCGCCAGTTGATTGGCTGTGTCACCAGCACTGACAGTGCTGAATCCCTGAAAAACGATCATGACAAAGACCGGTATGACCCAACTAAAAAACCTTGTGAGTTGTGGATGCTCCATATCTTTCCCTCCTTTATGTCTGATGTTTTTGATTCTTGCATAAACTTTGCTATTTTTCAAGAACACATCACTGCCCATACGGGTTGATCATTCAATAAAGTTTTAGATATCCGAGACACCTGCCCTATTGGGTGGAAGGCCAAGCGTCTCGCCGAAAATCAATTGATCCTTAACGGAAAAACAGCGTCAGTTACAATCTTGCATCTTTGTCCGGCCAAGCTGACCGGTAAAAATGCCTATGGCGCCTCAAAACAACCCTTCAGGGCTTAACGCTAATGAACAGGTCATACTTTTATAAAGTTTTACCGGACGGTACTGATCCATCCCTGTCTATACGTCGCAGGTAATCGAATTTGATGTCTTGTAACCCTTGATAATTTTTGTTTTTGCCTCTTTGAAAAAACGATCGATAACCTCTTTATCCTGCCTTTCATCGTGGAATGTTCTCCGGTTAAGGTCATAGCAAAGCAAACGCTTGTTGTTAAGGAACTCGTTTATAATATGCTTATTAAGCAATTTTTTTTCCCCTGAGAACATATCGGGAAGGTCGCTTAATCTTTTTAAGGCATTATCTTTATCGAGCATGTGTTTTATGAGATTAATGAATCGTACGAGCTTCATAAGGGTGAAAGTCGTGTCTCTTGGAAAAAGGGGATTAGCCGGAAGCATGAAGCTTGACCGCAATGATTTTATGTGTCTTTCCCAGTCATTTTCGAAAAAGTTATCAAACAAAGGGGTATTCGGCGCCAGATAAAAGATGCTCGGGCCGAGGAGTAAGCGTTTTCCCATAAGAAAAATGAGCATATCGATGATATTTTCCGGTTTTTGGTCAGGAAGACCGATTATGAAATGTGTTTCCACAAGGAAGGGTGATGACTCAAGGTAAGGAAGGAGATGGAGGAAATTTGTGCTGTAAAACCTGTGTTCTTCGCTGATAACATGCCGGTTGATATCCACCAGAGCAAAATTCAGTCGCCGGAAGCCTGCCTCAAACATATTTTCAAGTATTCCGGTATTCAATGTTTCAGAATAAATCCCGTTCATAGCGGACAAGGTTAATCCTTTTCCACCGAAGAGACTCAAAACCTCATTAAAGTAAGTTGCATCAAGGGTTAACATGTCGTCTTCAAAATCAATGGATTGAATGTTAAAATCCATGCATTCCTGCAGTTCCCGCTCTATGCTTGCGAGGCTTCTTCTTCTGTACGGCACGGGTGGTTTACCGCAGAAGGTGCAGTGAAACGGGCATCCTCTTGAAGTAAGGAAAAAGGTATAGTTCTTCCTGCCGATCATGTATTCGGATGGATCCAGAAGCTTCCTGTCAGGTATCGTATTAATGTCAGGTTCAATATGGATGTCCGATAGAAAGAGTTTTCCATCTTCCTTTGAGCAAACGCCCTGAATATAAGGTATCCCTTTGTTCATCCCTGTTTTTAATGAATTGACAAGCTCAAAGAGGGGCGTTTCCCCCTCGCCTCGTATTGCATAGTCGACATGGGGTGATTTCAGGGGGTGTTCCGGAAATACGGTGGGATGCGTTCCCCCTATGACCGTTGTAATTGAATTGTCTATTTCCTTACAGATTCCGGCTACTTCTATTGCCTCATCAGCGTAGGTGGTGAAAAGGGATGAGATACCCACGAGGTCCGGTTTGTAAGATGTGATGATGTCTTTTATCTTTTCACGGTTAAAACCGAAACGATAATACTTACCGAAAAGAGAAAGGGGTGTAGAAATGTTTTCCTTATAATAATCCTGTAAATCCGGAAAGGGATTATCCTTCAGCACCCCCGGTTTTTTATTGGTTCGAAGATCAAGGATTGAGACATCACATATATCGCGTATTTTTGTTGCGAGATAAAGGAGGGCAAGAGGGTACGTCCTTATCCCGGTATCATAGAAATCTTCTATAGGGGGCTGGACGAGAAGTACCTTCAACTTTACAGTTGTAATTAATCTTTCAGATGTTTTAAAAAAAAGAGCAGGCCCGGACGAATCCGAGCCTGCTTTATTGACTTAGAGTTTTACTACGTTTGCTGCGCTTGGACCTTTTGGACCGCTTACAACATCAAAACTCACCTGCTGTCCTTCGGACAAGGATTTGAAACCGCTGTCCTGAATAGCTGAATAGTGAACGAAAACATCTCCACCATCATCCTTAGTGATGAAACCAAAACCCTTTGATTCGTTGAACCATTTTACAACACCTTTTGACATGCTACGTACCTCCATTTTAAAATGTGGAAAAAACGGAACTGTGTTAGGATGATACTACAAAAATTAAGCCTTTGTGGATACAGCTAACAAATGTTTCCGAACTCCGATAACATTGTTGCATAGAATTATAAAAAAGTCAATTTTTTAAATATCTTTTTCCTGATTTTCCGGATCTGTCGTTTCGGTTTCGACTGTCGTTTCGGTTTCCGTTTCTTTTTCGGTCTGGCCGGTCAACCTGCGCTGCCTTTTCTCTTCCTGTTTCTTAAGCCGGGATAACTCTTTTTTTCTTTTTTCGCTTTTAAACCCTCCGCCACGTCTTGGCATAATAACCTCCGCTCTATAAAATAAGATCAACTACTTTCCGATATTTTCCTTTGTGCTTCCCGAAGGAAGTTGACAACTGAATCTATACTTTCAGGCACCAGAGAAATTCCATCCGGAGTGGGCATCAATTCGCCATCGTTGATTATGTTATATGTCCGCAAGTCGATAATCTTTGACCCCTTACGATCCTCTACTGTTACCATTAATCTTTGTTTAGAGCTCTTAATAATCTTACCTATTAACACGAAGCCTCCCTCTATTAATTCTTGTTTCCGGTATTTTTGTTCTGACCCTTTTCTTTGATTCACAGCATCAAGGGACATAAAAGCTGAGACGGGAATATCAAACAGCTATGATATATATTTAGATTACCACATAATTTACCGTAAATACAGCGAAAAATGTTGTTGATCAACCGCAGTCGGAGAGGTCGCCTTTTAATTTCGACAAAGCGTGAGGCAGGGCCTCTACTATAAAAGACAAGCACTCCGCTGCTGCTTTTGGACTTCCTGGGAGGTTTATGATAATGCTTTCGCCCCTTGTGCCGCAGATACCCCTTGATATGATTCCGTGGGGGGTGATTTTGTAACTTTCTGCACGCATAATCTCGGCGAAGCCAGGCAAATCTTTTTCAATAACGAACCTTGTAGCCTCCGGCGTCACATCCCTTTTTCCAAGGCCTGTTCCGCCGGTTGTGATCACAAGGTCAACTTTTTGTTCATCAATAAGTTTTTTGATCGTATCGGAGATAACATCAATCTCGTCCGGCACTATGAGCGTATCTGCAACAACATAGGGGTTCCTGAGCATCTGTGCTATTGCGGGGCCGCTTTTGTCTTCACGCAGTCCCATTGAACCTTTGTCGCTGATCGTAATAATTGCAACTTTATATTTCACCCGCCAACTCCTTTTGCCTTTACCGTGAACCGCGAACCGTGCCTGTCCCGGCTTAGGCTTTTGAGCCGGGGGACTGTGGACTGATTTCTATTTTGTCTCCGATTTTTACTTCGCCTTCGGTGAGCGTCTCGGCAAATATGCCCTCTTTAGGCATAACACAATCCCCTACCTGCTGAAATATGGCGCACCTGCTGTGGCATTCCTTCCCTATCTGGCTGACCCGTAAAACAATACCATCGCCTATCCTGAGCATTGTCCCTACGGGAAGAGAAACAAGGTCGATGCCTTCTGTTGTCAGGTTCTCTGCAAAATCACCAGGGTGAACATCAAGACCTTTTCTCCTCATCTTTTCGATGCTTTCCGTTGCAAGCAAGCTTACCTGCCTGTGCATAAATCCCGCATGGGCATCATTTTCAAGACCCATGTCTTTTATGAGTCTGCATTGCCCCACATTATGTTTCTTTTCACCTTTGTTATCACTGATGTTAACTGAAATGACCTTACCTTTCATCGTGTACTCCAAAAAATTGAGTGATTTAATGATTGAGTAAATTAAGTGATTATAACTGTTTTTCGTTTTCTTGCATTCAAAATTACTTAATCACTTATTTGCTCAATCACTTTTTATATTACATACTCTTCTACTCCTTACTCCTTACTCCTCACTGCCCTTTTAAACCGGCCGCTCTTCCCGCCGCTCTTTTCAAGAAGGTAAAATGGACCCAGTTCAATACCTTTGTCTATCGCTTTACACATATCATAGATGGTGAGGGCAGTGACTGCAACACAAGTAAGGGCTTCCATCTCAACGCCCGTTTGCCCCTTTGTCTTTACTGTTGATATAATCTCAACGGCCGCATCTTTGTCGATGAACTTGTAATTCACATTTACGTGGGTAATTGAGAGCGGATGACAGAGAGGTATAAGTTCATGTGTTTTTTTTGTACCCATTATTCCTGCTATCTTTGCAACGGTAAATATGTCACCCTTTGGCCCCTGCCCCTTTTTTACCGTCTCATATGTTTCCTTTGACATTATGACCCTGCCGTACGCCTTTGCCTCTCTCTCTGTCTCGTTTTTTTGAGTTACATCAACCATTTTTGCCTTGCCGTCGCTGTCTAAATGAGTCAGCTTCATTTTCTCTCCCTTATTAGCTTATGGCATTTTAGCTCATAGCCCATGGTTGCTTCAGCGAATAATCGTTTCACTATCCCCCTATATTCCTCAAGCTCCTCTGGCATTTCCTGATCTGTCCGATCTCGTTTTTCTTTTCAGGTTTGACGCCAACAGTATTTTTAATGAATTTTATTATCTCTTCATCGCTTGATTTACCGCGTAAAAGGGTTTTTACATCATATTCCACATCAGAAAAAAGGCATGGCCGCACCATACCGCTTGATGTGAGCCTGATTCTGTTGCACTCACTACAGATATGGGAAGACATCGGGCTTATAAATCCGATTTTTCCATTGCTGTCATCGATAGTGAACATCCTGGCAGGTCCTTTGTCTTTATAGGCAGACGGCGTGAGCTTGTATTTTGTTTTAATAAGTTTTTCGATTGTTTCCGAGGCAATAATCTTTGAGCTATCCCACATATTTGCATTACCGAAGGGCATAAATTCTATAAATCTCACGTGCTGCCCCCATGTTTTTGCAAGTTTTGCAAAGTCGAGAATCTCGTCATCGTTGAAACCCTTTATCATGACGGTGTTTATTTTTATCGGATTCATGCCTGTATATATGGCCTTTTCAATGCTCATGAGCACATCATCAAAGGCGTCAACCCCTGTTATGAATGTAAACCTTTCCCTCTTCAAGGTGTCGAGGCTTATATTAACCCTTTTTAAACCTGCGTCTTTCAGCTCAAGGATTTTTTCTCCAAGAAAAACTGCATTTGTTGTGAGGCTTATATCATTAATGCCCTCAATGCTGTTTAATTCTTTTAAAAGATAGGAAATGCCTTTTCTTGCAAGGGGTTCACCGCCTGTCAGACGGACTTTATTGACGCCAAGCTGAGCGCTTATTCTTACAAACCTGATAATCTCCTCATATGAGAGTATTTCTGAATGTGCTATAAAAGGAAACGCTCCATCGACGCAATATTTGCATCTTAGATTACACCGGTCAGTAACGGAAATCCTGATATAATCAATAACCCTGTTAAAACTATCGATTAACATATTTTATCTTTCCTGTCTCTTTCGTATTGTATCCACCCAGCCGTTCAAGACTCTGTTTAAATGCATCGGAATTTATCAAATCCATCAAAAATACCTTTGCAATTGAGCAGATAGCAATGCCGGTATCTGCAATGGATTCCCTTACCGGAATTTCTACGGCAGTATGAGTAGACTATTCTTTATCATAACAATTGATTTGATGTTTTTCAATGCTGCATTTCTTGAGTAATGTATCGAAGAGTATCCTCAGTCGGCTTGCGTCCAAGCGCTTCCTTGATATCGACAGTTTCTCTTCCCTGTAACATCGGAAACGACTCGATTATCTCAATGGCCTTATTCGGAATGATTGGTTTGAGAAATTCTTTCTTCATTTTATATAAAAGACCATATTTATAACAAAAAAAACAAAAGGGTTGTTCAGGTTTCTTCGTCAAGTCCGTGAATACATTCAGCTATAGTTTGACAGTGATCGGATATCCTCTCGAGGTTAACGAGCATATCCACAAAGATGGGGCCTGCCTCTGCAGGGCAAGCTTTTTGATAAAATCTCTCCAGATGTTGTTCGGTTGCCTTTTTGACACAAATCTTAACCCTCCTGTTTCTCTCAAAAATCATACTTATCTTCATTGTATCTTTTGTTTCAATAAGAAAAGCTGCATCATCAAGGTTGTTAATAATCAATGTGCTGATTTCTTTCAGTTCGTCTTGAGCCGCCCCTGAAAAGAGAGCCCTTCTTTTGTGTTTCTCTTCGGATAACTCAACCAGGTTTGTCGATCGGTCGCCGACCCTTTCAATTTCATAGACTATCGTTGAAAAAGCGAAAAGTTTTTTGGATAACGATGGTGAAAGCTGTGCGCAGGAGATATTCCATAGATAATTTACTATTTCAGTCTGTAAATTATCCACAACAAGCTCGATGTAGTTAATGTCTTTCTTTTTCGCCTCGCTGAATTTTGTTACAAGGCTTAAACTTTCGGTAAACATCCTCCCGGCAAGTGCAATCCCCCTTGACAACTCTTTCCTTACACAAATAAGCGCATCTTCCGGCCTCACAAGGCATTTTGTATCCAGATATTCAGGCCAGAGCGGCAGCGTGACGTCTTCCCCGGGGAGGATTTTTTCAATAAGAGTTGACAACGGCTTCAGCAAAGGAATAAAAACGGCTGCGAGGAGAACGTTGAAGATAAAATGGCCCAGCGCAATCTGTTGGGCGATGTTTGAAGAGAGGCGCTGCAAAAGGAGAAGGAAGGCAGGAAGGGCGATGAGACATATTGCTGCCCCGGTCAGTTTAAAGAGGACGTGGGCAAAGGCACTCCTTTTACCGTTAATGTTCGCTGCTATACTCCCCATAATGGCAGTTATGGTAGTGCCGATATTTGCCCCGAGCACGATGGGTATGGCGTTTTCGAGCGTTATCAGGCCCTGCTGACCCATGATGGTGACGATACTGACGGGAATGGCCGAAGAATGGATGAGGGCGGTAAAGAGTGCGCCGATACCTATACCCATGAAGGGATTCCTTGTTTGATGAAAGAGATCCGGAAAAAACCTGTTTTCCTTGAGAGGGGCCGTGGCATCTGCAGTAAGTTGCAACCCGAAAAAGATAAGTCCGAAATAGACGAGGGATTCGCCGGTCTGTTTCCATTTTTCTTTAGTTGAAAAAAGGAGAGCCGCGCCGATAAAAAGTATAAGCGGTGAAATAGAGGTAAACTTCCACACAACGAGCTGGACTGTAAGCGTGGTCCCGATGTCTGCACCGAGAATAATCCCGAGGGAGTGAAAAAAACCGATCAATCCTGCGCTGACTATCCCTATAGTAAGGAGGGTTGTGGCCGAGCTGCTCTGAAAGAGGATGGTTGTTATGATTCCCATAATGAGCCCGTAAACGGGTTTTTTTACGGAGAATCTTATATACTCTCTCATCCGGGCGCCAAAAAGCTGCTGCATGAATGTGCTTAACTTCAACATGCCGAAGAGAAAGAGGGCAAGACCGGATATGAAGAGGAAAAGTCCGTTAATCATGATAAATAAAAGGGTTCAAAGGTCCAGGGGCCCAGGGTCCGAGAGATCATCCGCCTGACCCCTCGGCCTCTTGAACCCTGACTTCATGATATTCTGCTTCCATTCTGAATGTCTTTATCGAGCGTCAGGAGAACGACGGAAGTCATTTCTTCGTTTGATGCAGCAAGCAGCATTCCGTGGGACATAATCCCTCTCAGTTTGCGGGGCTCAAGGTTTGCCACAACGGCTATCTTTTTCCCTGTAAGCTCTTCCTTCGTATAATATTGCTTGATCCCTGCTACGATGGTGCGCTCCTCACCGACATCAATCGTGAGTTTATAGAGCTTATCAGCGCCCGGCAGGTCTTCGCAGGCCTTAATTTCTGCAACCCGTAAATCTACCTTCATAAAGTCATCGAATGTAATGTTGTCCATGGTTTTTCTCCTTTGCCTTGGATAGCCTTTAGCTATAAGCTGTCAGCTTTTAGCAAACAGGTTGAAGTTTATCCCTTTTAGTTAATTGCTAACAGCTAACAGCTTATTACCGTATTTTTTAATACCCCTATACTCTCAATTTCCACTTCAACCACATCACCTACATTTATCGGCCCGACTCCCGGAGGCGTACCGGTAATAATCACATCACCGGGGAATAAGGTCATGATCCCGGATATGTAGGAAACCAGCTCATAAACATCGAAAATCATGTTTTTAGTATTCGATTGCTGCTTTACGACACCGTTGACCCTTGTTGAAATAGCCAAATGTGTCGGGTCAATTTTCGATACTACCTTCGGGCCCAGGGGACAGAAGGTGTCAAATGATTTTGATCGTGTCCATTGCCCGTCAATTCTTTGGAGGTCCCTTGCCGTAACGTCATTTGCACAGGTATAACCTGCTATGTAACAGGATGCATCCTCTTTTGCGATATTTCTGATTTTGTTTTTTATGATGACTGCAAGTTCTCCTTCGTAGTGGAGTTCTTTGGTCATGGACGGATAAACTATGGAATCACCGCTTTGAATGACTGCAGTCGGGGGTTTCAGGAAAATCAACGGATATTCGGGAATTTCCTTATTCATCTCTTTCGCATGATCCAGATAATTGAGCCCTATTGCGATAACCTTGGTCGGATGGAACATGTTAACCTCCCTTTTTAGTTTCGACCTGTGAACTTCGAATATGATTTTATTGAACTGCTCCTATGCATCTTACTATCTCTCCCACATACATCCTGTGATAATCCTTCAACGGATAGAACTCATCAATCGCCGGGTCCAGGAAATGGGCCGGCACCATATCCTGAAAGTATATCTTCTTGCATACCAATACCAATCGTGCCTCGGCAAAATAGATCGAATCATTATCAAAGACAGGGGTAAGATTTGTTTCCGTTACCTTATTTACATCTCTTCCTGATTTTGTGCCGCAGTAGGTTAAAGTATCCCTGTATTGTTCTTCAAGGAAAGAAAGCGTATAGACATTGGATTTTTCCATAAATTCATAAGTATAACGGGTGGGCCTTACTACGCAGAAACAGATATTCTTATGCCACAATACACCCAATCCGCCCCAAGCACCTGTCATGGTATTGAACGATTCCTTTGTACCTGCGGTGATAAGCATCCAATCTTTGCCTATAAGCTTAAAAGGGTTATCAATGAGATTCTCAGGAGCCATTTTTTGAAAAGTGTTCATACTGTCACCTCCCTTTAATATTTTTAATATCTTATTTTGACGTTGTCTTCAATCATTTTAAACAACAATGTGATTGATTAATCGGAACGAGGGGTTAATCGCAGGCGGTTGCTTAAAAGAATATCATTGACAGTCTTCAGGCAAACCCTCTAAAATGGTTTGGTGCTCCGGGTTAACACCTCTATAAGGTTGCTTATGCGGAACAAGCTATTTGATATTCCGGGAATGCATACCTTTTGCCTGCCGGTTTTGCAGAACTTCTTTTATGCAATCTTTATTCTTATTCTATTGAGTGCCCCTGCAGTTTTTGCTTCTGAAAAAGAAGAGACTGCACCGTCGACAAGCCTGGCAACCTCGACTTTCCAAAAAGAAGGAACAGTCCGGTTGTCGGAGCATCTCTCGCTGGGCGTAAAAGTCAAACGCCTCTTAAACAGCCACACTTCCTATGAATTCGGCAACCCCTATCCTCCTTATCAGGCGCCTCTCAGCAAGTTGGAGTTCCCCCTGGACTCGTGGTGGGGCGGGGCAGTGATGAGGTTGAATTTTCCCCGGTTCTCAATGGGCGTTGAAGTGCTCACAAATGCCCTGGGGGATGCCGGCGGGCGTTTCAGAGATTCCGATTGGGAGGATGACAGCAACATTGACATGAAAACCACCTATAGTGTTTCGAGATGCCGTATGGAGCCCAGTTACATGACCCGGGGCGATATGGACATGGAAGTCTCCGACTGGCTGGGACTGCCTTCCTGGTTCAGCCTGCGCCCAGTGGTAGGACTGCGCTATCAGTATTTCCGCATGGTTGCCCACAACGGAATACAATACGACTTGTGGACAGGGACGCCTAATATAAACATGCCGCAAAACGGCATCCGCTTTAAACAGACATACTGGCAATACTTCATGGGAGTACGTTTGGGTACAGACCTGGGACAATACGTCGGGGTGCCGGACCTCAAATTCAATGCTCAATTTAATTGGGCTTATGTGGAAGGCAGCAACGAGGACACCCATCTGCTCAGAAATGATGGCAAACGGTTCACCTATGAGGATACGTATGGTGATGCATGGTATGCTTCCATAGGCCTGAAGAAAGGTTTGACAAAAAACCTCGCGCTGAGTGCGGAAATGGATTATCTCCGGATCAACACAACCGGTTCACATCGCTGGTTAATCCGTTCCGAAGGCTTTGACCAAAGCTGTGGTAACGGGGTCAAGGTCTGGTCGGACCAGATAGGTCTCTCACTGACCCTGCAATATAGTTTTTAACGGTATTTTAACAGCTTGAAAGATTTATAATCGCTTGCGCCATAAGATCATTACCGGCAAGAATTAACGATGCAGTTTTTGCCGGTATTCAGTTTCCATGGCCTGATATGTTTTTTGAGGCGTGCCGTAACCTCAACGGCAAAGGCAGGGCTTACCTGGAAGATTGCAGAAGATCCCTCAGATCCGCAGCGGGAATGTAGCCCCGGTATATCTTTTCGAAGGTACCGTCCGTTTTCATGCCGTCCAGGACCGACTGCCATTTTTTAACCACCTCGACCGAAGTGCCGAGGGACATCGCAATATAAAAATAGGTATTGCTCACAAGGAAGACAGGCTCCAGATCGTCCATACTGTATCCCGCCTTTTTTACAATCTCGGGAACTGTAATATCGGTAAAGACCGAAACCTTCACGCTTCCGTCCATGAGCTGCTTAATGTTGGCGGTGGGAAGAGGAGAACTGACCAGATTTGTAAACCCTTTGCTTTTGAGGTACTGTTCTGTAAACCAGTTGGTAGTAGTAGCAATGGCAGCAAGTTTTTTGGCTTCTTCCAAATTGTTAATTTTTATACCGGAGCCTTTCTTTGCATAAAATATCGCGCTGTTTTTACCGACAGGCCCCACCCACTGGAACAGCTTCTCCCGTTTTTCCGTTCTCTCGGCGCTGAAGAGCACTACATTCGGGTTGTTCAATGCTATATTGTAAGCTTCATCCCAGGATGTCAACCGGATTTTATCCGGAATACCCTGACGGGCAATGATCTCGCGTACTATGTCGGCAACAAAACCGGTGACCTTCGCATCTTTCATGAACGTGACAGGCGGGTATTCCTCCGTCAACATTGTCAGTTCAGGAGTTCCTTTTATATCTTTCCGATCCGCGTGTACATTTCCGGTAAGAATAACCAAACACAATATCAGACAGAAAAAACCTGCTTTTTTCATAAATTTTACCCTCTTCCTATATTAAATTTGCCGACAGCAACAAAGAATGTTTGATAAAACATTGCTTCTGCAGCGTGAAATTATAACAAGGACTGTTGTGCGGGTCAACGGAATAACGGCATGTTAAATGGTTCTATCCCTGCAAAGGTCTGGTATTATATGATTCTGATAAGAACTGCAATGCCTGCAAGCGCCAGAACAATTATGATGCAAATTTTCCACGCCGTCTCCACTGTCTCTTCTGAAAGGCTCATAATTGAAGGTGAGTCTTTTCTATCTTCGCGCACGTATCCTCTCCAATAGCAGGCATCACACCGGTAAACTTTAATACCCATAGTTTTTAAAAAATCTTCAGCCTTGTTTTTTCTATGACTACGGCGTATCTCATGCGAATGGCATTTCGGACAGCTTAAAGATTCCATTTAATCATCCCCCGCCGTCGTTATTTTACCGAAAAAATTGTTATTTTGATCACCTATCGGTTAACGGTAGCCGATCTCCTTCATTTTCCCCCTCCTGTGGCAACCGGCTGCTATTATACACAATCTTATCGCAACATAAGCCTATCCACCCATCACCGTAACTGACAAGTTTGACCTCTCCGCCACAAAAAGGGCATTTAATTGTATGCATATTCATCTATCTCCCGTCATAACCAGTGCGGTATTGCCTTATCTGTTTTATGCCACACCCTGTAGGCTTTCAGGGTCTATTTATAATTATGAATTTGATAAGTGTACATGAAACGGACTAAAATTGATTGGTAAATTATTGGTGTAATAATGGGTGTATTACTATATCACTTTAATGTCTGCAGGTAGGACTGGAGGTTAGCTTTCCGGCTGTTCAGTTTGAGTTTTTTCCTGATATTCTTCCTATAAAAATCGACAGCAGCGGAGCCTACCCCGATGATGCCTGCAATCTCTTTTGTGGTCTTGCCGTCCTTTACAAGAGATGCCACTTGTATTTCTCTTGGGGTAAGGTTGAACTGTCGTATGGTGTGCAATAACGGAGATACGATTTCGTTAAGATTTGCTTCAATAATGGCGAGGCAGGAACTTTGCCGTGCATCAAGGCGGCTCTTTTTCATCTTTTCTACGTAAGGAAGAATAAGATCTTTTACATTCGATGCAAACCGTTCCTCAAGGTCTTTTCTGTCTTCTTCTATTTGCCGTAAAAGTATTTTTAATGCAGTATTCAACTCCCCGAGGTTTTCAGATTTGACTTCAAGGTCTTCTGTGTTTTTCTTCAATGCTGTTTCAGCCTTTTTACGTTCGGCGATTTCCTGCTGCAGTTCAGTTGTCCGTTCCCTCACTAATTCTTCAAGATGATCACGATGTTTTAATAATTCTTCCTCTGTCCGTTTGCGATCAGTGATGTCAGTGGCAATCTCCATGCGAACAAGCCTGCCGTCAGACCATCGGATGGCCCTGTCACGACAATCATACCATCTTTTGTTTATTGTATTCAGGATCTCCCGGGACACCACACCAACAGGGTTTCCGTCAGTATCGATCAGCTTACTATTCGTACAGAAGGTGCAAGGCCCATTCTGGTCTGCCCGGAGGGTCTGCCAGCAGATCTTCCCGGTAACATCACCGTAGATATTGGCGCCGTATTTATTGATGAACAGCACCTCATAGGTCTCCATATCCGCAACATATACCACTTCATCGACGCTGTCGAGCAAATCGGCAAATCTTTTATTGGCCGCATTAAGTTGCTCTTCTGCCAATTTCCGTCTCGAAACATCCTGGCTGGTACCTTCATGGTAGAGGATGTTGCCCTGTTCATCACAAACTAACCGGGCGTTGAATGATACCCAGACAATGCTTCCGTCCTTGTGGCGGCAGCGCACCTCGAAGTTCCTGAGAAAACCGTGCTCTCTAATCAACCTGAGCGCCTCGTTGCGATCTTCGGTAAAGGCATAAACCTGAGCACCTATGTCCGTAATGGAGTTCATCAATTCTTTTGGTGATTCATAACCAAGTATTCTTGCAGCAGCAGGGTTGGCACTTATAAAACATCCTTCCGGGGTCACCTGGTATATGCCTATGGGAGCTTTATTGAAGATATTATGGAAGTTCTCTTCTGATTTTTTGAGCATTTCTTCCGCCTGCTTACGTTCGGTAATGTCCCTTAAGCTTGACCGGTGGCCGAGACTGATCCCGTCATCATCATAAACAGGCTCCCAGGATACGGAAGTCCACTTCAGGCTCCCGTCTTTACAGCTAATGCGAAACTCGACATCGTTTCCATCTGAGCCTTGAGCCGCCCCCTCAAAAAGTTTTGCCATTCTGCCCCTGTCGGCCTCATGCACAAGCGGCAAAGGAAAGTCATCCATAGCCATGCATTCTTCTATGGAATACCCGGTAAGATGCTGCACCCCGGCATTTATCCAGATAACCTTTCCATCCGACCCTACCCAGTTCTCCCATTCAAACGTACAATCCGCAATAATACGGACTTGTTCTCCGCTTTTGAGGAGAGCCCCATCGGCCGGCCTGCTTTTTGTCTCCGGTTTTTCCGGCTCAGCGATTCGCTGACGGAGTTCTGAAAGTTCACTTAATGACTGCTTTTTGCTATTATTTGAACTCAAATCCTTTCTCCCTGTTTCAGCGTTCAGCGTAAAGCCGAAGTTGCGAAGTTGAGAATTTGCGAGGTTGCGCGTATCGTCGTATCTTTGTAACCTCGTAACTTCGGGTTTATACGCTCTACGCTATTCAAGCTTGAATCCTCCTTCCCTGAAAAGCTTGAAACACACCTCCACCACCTTTTCATCATAGAGTATGCCTTTATTCTTCTTGATCTCTTCAAGGGCCGCATCTATTCCAAGGGCAGGCCTGTAAGGGCGATGTGTGGCTATTGCTTCCGTTACATCGGCAACTGAAAGGATCTTTGTTTCAAGGAGTATCTGATCACCCTTAAGTCCCTGGGGATAGCCGGAACCGTCTAATCTTTCATGGTGCTGGAGGACCATCTCCGCTATGGGATAGGGCAATTCAACATCTTTCAGTATGTCATATCCTGACTGGGAGTGAACCTTGATGAGAC
>Ga0209749_1001598_pt1 | contig 18992 bp, 17 predicted proteins | sample EPASupsiteSAE347_FD_187267 | JGI IMG/M metagenome (GOLD analysis project Ga0209749, IMG submission 187267) | Bioremediated contaminated groundwater from EPA Superfund site, New Mexico - Sample SAE3-47 (SPAdes) (version 2) | ecosystem: Environmental > Aquatic > Deep subsurface > Groundwater >... | reverse complement strand
CAGGATGTGGAATTCCGGGTGGATTCTTTCCCCGACAAGGAGTTTCGCGGGGTCATGAAAAATATCTATCCCCATCTCGAAGAAAAGACCCGCAGCCTCCAGGCGGAGGCTATCGTTGCCAATCCCCAGCAGCTTTTAAAACCGGGACTATATGCCCGGGTTATCCTTTTTACCGGCCCAGCGAAAGATATTGTCGTGGTTCCCATTACTGCTCTTTTGTACGAAGGGACGAGTGTTAAAGTGTACATTGCGGAAAACGGTCAGGCCAAAGAAAAACAGGTAAAAGCGGGACAGAAATACGGGGAATTCATAGAGATTATGGAAGGTTTGCAGGGGGGCGAACAATTGATCACCGTTGGTCAGAACAATCTTTCCCAGGGGGTCAAGGTCAATGTGGCTCGCTGATACCTCCATTAAAAGGCCTGTATTTGCGACGATGTTCATTATGGCCCTGGTGATCCTCGGGCTGGTAAGCTATCCGGAGATTGGGGTCGATCTTTTTCCGAAAGTGGAATTTCCTATCGTCAATATCAACACCCGCCTCAAAGGGGCCTCTCCGGAGATCATGGATATCGATGTCACCGACAAGATCGAGGAGTCCGTCAATACAATAAATGGAGTCAAAACCATTTCCTCCACCAGCGCCGAAGGCATCTCCACGGTGACCGTCGAATTTGTTCTGGAAAGGAACATCGATCTCGCCGTACAGGATGTCCGGGAAAAGATTTCTCTGATCCGTTCCAAGCTGCCGACGGATGTAATGGAACCAATCATCCAGAAAGTGGATCCCGACGCCAATCCGGTGTTTTATATGACCTTGACGGGGCAGAAATCCATTCGCGACCTTTCGACTTATGCCGATGAGGTCTTGAAGGACCAGTTGCAGCGGATCAATGGTGTTGGGGCTCTGCGTTTCATCGGCCTCCAGTTGCGCCAGGTGAGGATCTGGCTTGACGCCGAAAAACTCCGGGCCTTTCAGGTTGCCCCCAGTGATGTCATGACGGCCTTGGCGAAAGAAAACATCGAAATTCCCGGGGGGCGTATCGAGGCGGAGACGAAGGAATACAGCGTCAAGGTCAAAGGGGAGTTTCCCTCCGTCCGGGAATTTAACGATCTCATTGTGTCCTGGTACCGGGGTGCGCCGGTGCGTATCCGGGATATCGGCCGGGCTGATGACGGCATGGAGGATAGACGCACCATTGTCCGCTTCAATGGCGTTCCTGCGGTTACCATCGGCATTCAGAAACAATCGGGGACCAATACGGTAGAGGTTGTAAACCGGGTAAAGAGCGAGATCGAAAAAATCCGCAAAACCCTCCCCCCGGGCATGGTAATTCATGCGGCTTTTGACCAGTCCACATTTATCAACCGTTCTATCAATGAGGTTCAGAACCACCTCATCATCGGCGGCATCCTGGCGGTAGTAGCCGTCTTCCTTTTCCTGCGCAATTTCCGGACGACCCTGATCAGCGCCTTGGCTTTGCCCATATCGGTCATCGCCACTTTTACCCTGATCAAGGCCTTTGATTTCACTTTCAACAATATGACTATGCTGGCCCTTTCCCTGTCCGTGGGTATCCTCATCGACGACGCCATTATTGTCATTGAGAACATCTACCGCCATATCGAGGATGGGATGGAACCGCGGGAGGCGGCCAGTTTTGCGACCTCCGAGATCGGCATGGCTGTCATGGCGACGACCCTGGCCATTGTCGCCATCTTTCTTCCGGTGGCTTTCATGAAAGGCATCATCGGCAGGTTTTTTATGTCTTTCGCCTTCACCGTTGTCTTCTCGGTCATGGTTTCCCTGCTGGTGTCCTTTACTTTGACGCCCATGCTGGCCTCGATGATGCTGAAGATGCACAAAAAAAATCATGAAGCCCCTAAGGGGGGCAGGATCAGGACTTATTTCAATAAAATCGGAGATAAACTGGAAAAATATTATAAAATAACAGAGAGCTGGTACAGGGAAGTGCTGGTATTTGGATTGCGATATCGAAAAAGCGTCCTTGTCGGGGCATTGATCATTTTCATCATGAGCATGTACATGACGAAATTCATGGGCAAGGAATTTGTCCCCCCCGAAGATCAGAGCAATTTTCTCGTCCGTCTTGAGGCGCCCATCGATTATTCCGTGGAAAAAACCGACCAGCTTTTCCGGCAGGCCGAGGAAATCGTCAGAAAGACGCCGGAAGTACGGACGGTCATGTTTGCCCTGGGACTAGGTCCCGGTGGGGCCGGGCAGGCCAACAAAGGGATTATGATGGCCGGGATGTTCAAAAAGAATGAAAGAAAGCGCAGCCAGGAACAGGTCAAGGCGGAGATCAGGCGCAAGATCAATCAGATCCCTGGTATCAAGGGGACGGCGGAGGATATTTCCCTCATCGGCGGCGGGCTTCGGAATGTCCCCATCCAGTATGTTGTCCGGGGGACTGATCTTGGCTATCTGACCGCCTACATGAAGCAGATCGTTTCACAGTTTGTGAAGCTCCCCGGGATTGTCGATCTGGATACCTCACTGGAGGCGGGAAAACCGGAGCTGCAGGTGTTGATCGACCGGGACAAGGCGGCGGACATGGGGGTGAGTGTCGCCAGTATTGCCGAGGCGGTCAATGTGCTGATCAGTGGTGAGGTTGACATTACCAAATACAAGGACGAAGCCAAGGGGCGGCGGTATGACGTCCGGGTCCGTCTTAACCCTGAAGACCGGGTCAGTCCGGCGGATCTGGGTCGCATCTACGTCCGGGCAAAGGATGGACGGCTAATCGAACTGGCCAATGTCGTAAGAATTCAGGAAGGGGGCGCCCCCAGCACCATTTACCGGGTGGATCGACAGCGGGCAATGATCATGTACGCAAGCCTGGAAAAAAAACCCCTCGGACAGGCTATGGATGAACTCAACGCCATAGCGGCGAAGATCCTGCCCCTCGACTATACGGCAAAATACAAGGGCGCCGCCGAGACGATGAAAGAGTCTTTCGGATATCTGCTCTTCGCTTTGTTTCTCGGGGTCGTGATGGCCTATATGGTCCTGGCCGCCCAGTTTGAAAGTTTCCTGCAACCAGTAATCGTTCTTCTTTCCATGCCCTTGTCCTTTATCGGCGCCTTTGGGGGGCTCGTTCTGACAGGAAAAACAATTAGTATTTTCAGCTTGATCGGCTTGGTTCTTCTCATGGGACTGGTGAAGAAAAATGCCATCTTGCTGGTGGACTATACGAACACCTTAAGAGAAAGAGGGCTTTCCCGCCGGGAGGCCATTCTGGAGGCAGGGCCGGTGCGGTTGCGGCCAATTTTGATGACGACTTTTGCCATGATTTTGGGTATGCTTCCTGTGGCCATGGGTTTGGGGGAAGGGGCGGAGACAAGATCCCCCATGGGTGTGGCCGTGATCGGCGGGTTGCTGACTTCGCTGTTTCTCACCCTCATTGTCGTCCCGGCGGCGTACGATCTTTTTGAAGACTGGCATGAACAGATCATGGCATGGAGGAAAAGATCATGAAGATGTTTTTTGTCGTCTATTCCCGGGCGGCGGATTATGATGTTATATCAAAGCTCAAAAGCGCGGGCATCAAGGGATACACCAAGATGAAGGATGCAATTGGCGAAGGGACGGAGACGGAACCGAAACTGGGGACCCACTGCTGGCCCGGAGAGAACAACGTCCTGTACATCGCCGTTCAGGATGAGGAAGTCCCGAGCGTTTGCGAAGTGATCCGGGAATTGAAAAAATCCCATCCCCGGGCGGGGGTGAAGGGTTTTATCCTTCCTATGGTAGAGATTATTTGAGGCAATAAAGGGCTCATCATATGGCCAAACAGGTGGTCACTCGTCGCCAGAAGAATATTTCGCGGCTTATCCGTGACAAGAAACAGATTCAGAAAGATATTGCCAAGATCAGGAAAAAGAAAAAATGACTTTTTCTGATGCCGATTTAGATCAGATCCATAGCGAAGGTCTCTCCGTGGAACGCATCGAGGAACAGATCGCCCTTTTTGTCAGGGGTGTCTCCTATGTTGAATTGAATCGACCCTGTACCGTCCATGATGGTATAGAAATCATCCTCCCTAAAGATGAAGAAAAGCTGATTTCCTGCTTTGATCAGGCGGCGGCAGGAGGAAGGTGCCTGAAATTCGTCCCCGCCTCCGGCGCCGCCAGCCGGATGTTCAAGGAATGGTTTCGCGCCCTCGATCAGCCCTGGACAGATAACGAAGCCTCAGCCTTATCTTTTGCCGAAAAACTTGTTTATTATCCTTTTTTCGAGGATTTGCGCCAGGCCATTTTCGATGGCGGGGGCAATATCGAATCCCTGATGAAAGAGAAGAAATACGGCGACATTCTCGCCTATATTCTTACCTCCCGGGGGCTTCAATATGGGCAGTTGCCCAAGGCACTGCTGAAATTCCATAACTACCCGGAGGGAAACAGGACATCCCTTGAAGAACATCTTGTGGAGGCGGCCCTCTATGTGACCGACGCCCACCACGTCAGCAGACTGCATATCACCGTTTCCCCGGAACATCGGCAACCCGTGGAAGCATTTCTTGATTTGGTCCGGCCGGTTTATGAAGGTCTCTTCGGCGTGACTTACGAGATCGGCCTATCATGCCAGGAGACGGCGACCAATACCATTGCCGTGGATATGGAAAACAGGCCGTTGCGTTCCGAGGACGGGAAACTTTGCTTCCGTCCCGGCGGCCATGGGGCCTTAATGAAGAATTTAAACGATATTGAAGGTGATATCATTTTCCTTAAGAACATCGACAATGTCGCTCCTGATCGCGTTAAGCCGGTAACGGTACGCTACAAGAAGGCGTTGGCCGGATTGCTGCTGAAACTCCAGGCAGAAACCTTTCGTCACCTTAAATGCCTGGAGGGGGGTAGAATCGCTGCGAAAGAAATGACGGCCATAGATGACTTTTGCCGGGACAAACTCCACGTCGTATTTCCAGCTGATTATCGGCAATGGCCGTTGGAGAAGAAAAAAGGGTTCTGGCGAGAGAAGCTTGATCGGCCCATTCGAGTATGTGGTGTAGTTCGCAATGAAGGCGAGCCGGGGGGAGGTCCTTTCTGGGTGGAAGAGACCGATGGCGTCCAGTCCTTGCAGATCGTGGAGGAAATGCAGGTAGATCCAAAATCCGCTGATCAGCAGGCCATTTGGCGGGGAGCTACCCATTTCAACCCCGTCGATCTTGTTTGCGGTGTCCGTAATTACGAGGGCAGAAAATTCGATCTGATGCTCTTTGTCGATCCCGAGGCTGTCTCCATGTCCATAAAATCAGAAAAAGGAAGAGATATTAAAGCTCTCGAACTGCCCGGTTTGTGGAATGGATCGATGGCGAAATGGAATACTGTTTTTGTCGAAGTGCCCATCGAAACCTTCAATCCGGTGAAAACGGTTGATGACCTGCTGCGGCCGCAGCATCTTTCCTGAGGTTAACGAAAACGTCCCCTTTGGCCACTATCGGGATTTAGGCGGAGGTCGAAATCCCGTGTTCCCAGCGGTTTTCTTCAGCGACAATATCTCTTTTTGAATCTCTACGGCCTCCGGGCCGTTTGGGGAAACGTATTTCAAAGCGGCCTGAAAATGAAATATTGCGCTATCTCTCTTGAGTTTTCGTTTGAAATACTGACCAAAATAATAATGTGATTCATAAGGGTGATTGGTCTTTCCGTAGATCATGGCCATATTATAGTAAACCTCGTCATCGACGATGATTTTTTTTTCGATTTCCTTAAAAAGGGCCATTGCCTGCGCATTGTTGCCATCTGCCTCGTGAGAACGGGCAAGGTACAATAAAACTATCATGTTGTCGGGATCGTGTTTGAGAGCCTCCTGGAGATAGCCCATGGCCTCCTTAGCCTTCCCTGCATTATAATAAGCGATGCCCATTTCCCGCAGGATGTCCGCATCGGAGGGAGATAAGGCATAGGCTTTATGAAATGACTGAAAGGCCTCGGAAGTTTGCCCGAGTTTTTCGCAGGTGACAGCCAGGCCGAAGAGGTCGTCAAGATCATTCGGGTATTTTTTCAGATTGTTCTGAAAGTGCTTGAGGTTGCCGTGATAATCCCGGGACTGTAAAAGCACGAGGGTTTGAATTCTTTTCAGACTGCCGACGATGCTATCCTGTCCTCGCTTTGTATATGTTGTCTGGATCATGGCGTCGAGGTAACGGATTCTTTCATCAGTTCCCGGATGGGTGAGAAAATAGGAGGGAATCGAATTGGAATAAAACTCGTAGCGACGCATAATCTTGAAAAAATCGAGCATGGACTTGGCGTCATAGCCTGTGGATACGAGATAGGCCATACCGAGGCGGTCCGCTTCTTCTTCGTGATCCCGGCTGTATTTGAGGCTCATAGACTGCATGCCGGCGATGGAAAAAGATGCGACCGCAGCGCCAAGATCGGCGCCAACACCGAGAAAGGCGCCGGCAAGAACAGCGGCAAGGGTCGCGATACTGAGTTTTTTAGATTTTTCAATGGAATCGGCAATATGGCGGGCGTTGATGTGGGCAATTTCATGGGCCATAACGCCCGCCAGTTCACTTTCTGATTCGACAAGCGTCAAAAGCCCCTCATTTATATATACATAACCTCCGGGGGTTGCAAAGGCATTAACGGCTTGGCTTTTAATGACGGAAAAACGGTAACTATAGGGAAGGCTCCCGCTGTTGGCAAGGATCTTGTTTCCCACCGTCGCTACATAGGCCGTGACACGTTGATTGTGGGAGATCGCTTGATGTTTTTCGAGGTTGTCATAAAACTCCTTGCCCAGCTTCTTCTCGTCATCCAGGGTAAAGGCCCCGTGCACCATAGTCGGGCAACAAAGACAAAGAATAAGCATAATCAGCAGGGATGGCCGCAGTGACAAGGACAGCCGCTTCCTCAATGATGGATAAGAAACATATTTCATAATATTTAGTTTACACATTTTTTTTATAGAATCAAGGGGGTGTTATTCTCTATTGAGCTCATTCAATCCCTGTGTTATTAAATAAGACCGATTGGAAGAATGATAATGACAAGGGATATTACTTGAAGATATCGTTAGCGTGTCGGCAAGGCACAAGACATTTGATTTGCCGCGGACAAAACATTTTTCAGCCGTGAAGTTAAGATCTTTTTATCTGCTATTTTACATCTTTCCCGCTTTTGCATATGGAGGCGTAATTTTTTATCTGTCTTCCCTTTCTTCTTTTCCCGAAGAGATGCCTTCTTTCTGGGGCCTTGATAAAATCATCCACTTCATAGAGTACTATGTTTTTGGTTACCTGATTTTCAGATGCTTTGCCGGCTGGGAAGGCGGCACTTTTCAGCAACGCCATTCAATCCTGTGGACTGTAGGAATCGGTGTCTTTTACGCATTGACCGATGAATGGCATCAAACATTTATACCCGGACGTGATCCCTCTGTATGGGATGCCTTTTTTGACGCCTTGGGAGTCGCCTTTGCCGCCCTGACATTTAAAGGCATTCGTACCCAGGTGGGGGTGATTAAATGGACGGAAAACTGGTTGGAGAGGAGAATGAGGCGTTGAAAAGAGAGCTCATCATCGCTATCGACGGCCCGGCCGGATCGGGAAAAAGCACGGTCAGCAGGGCTTTGGCAAAGCGACTGTCCTATTTTTATTTAGACACCGGGGCGCTTTACCGGGCTGTCGCCTATCTGATCGGCAGGGACGGCGGTTTGGGAAAGGATGAGCAGGCAATATATGATCTGCTCAAGACCGCGGACATTCGTTTAAGGAAATCGGGGAATGATTTGCAGGTTTATGTAAACGGTGAAGACGTCACCGGACACTTGAGAACCGAAGAAATTGGGCTTATGGCCTCGAAAATTTCGGCTTTGCCCCTGATCAGAGAAATGCTGTTGCCGATTCAGAGAAAAGCGGGCTCCTCGGGAGGGATTGTCGCCGAAGGCCGGGACATGGGGACGGTTGTTTTCCCAGACGCTGATGTGAAATTTTTTCTTGATGCCGGCGAAAATGAGAGAATTCAGAGGCGCTTCATGGAATTATCCAACCGTGGAGATGACGTTACCTACGGAAGCATCGCAAGAGACATGAGATTGCGTGACCTTCAAGACAGGGAAAGGACGGTTGCGCCCCTCCGCCCCCATGAGAAGGCGGTGATTATCGATACCTCCACCATGACGATTGCCGAGGTTGTCGAAACCATGATGGGGATCATTAATAATTCATGAGCCTCGAATTCACTTGATCTTTTATAATCAGTGTGTTAGTGCAGCGTCATATAGCGGCGGTTTTTATAAAACTTAGGGGGTAAAGGGTTAATGGTAAACGGTAATAATGTCAATGAAACATCCCAAAATCAAGAGGTGAAAAGTGATGCACTCTTAGACAATGCAGAAGAACTGAAATCGGCTCCGGGCAGGGAAGAAGACATGGGATTCCGGGAGTTGTATGAACAATCCCTGCAAACCTTGCAATTGGGAGAGGTTGTGGAAGGGAAAGTTATCCAGATCAACCCGGACATGGTCATGGTGGATGTAGGCTGGAAAACGGAAGGTTACATTCCCGCCAAGGAGTTACGGGATGAACAGGGAAATATCACTATTGCCGTGGGTGATCGTGTGGAGGTTTTTGTGGATCGCCGCGACGGCGACGGCAACCTCGTTTTATCGAAAGACAAGGCGGCACGTCTGAAGATCTGGGACGATGTCAAATATGCCTGTGAAAATAGTACAACAATGAAAGGTATTGTCGTTGAGAGAGTCAAGGGAGGTTTGTCCGTGGACATTGGTATCCCGGCGTTCCTTCCCGGTTCCCAGGTAGATATCCGGCCTATCAGGGATCTCGACCAGTTTGTCGGTCAGACTATGGATTTCAACGTCATCAAATACGATCGCAAGAGAAATAATGTGGTTCTATCAAGAAGGGCAATTCTGGAAAAACACCGGGATGAAGAGAAGCGCATCACCCTTGAAAACATCCGGGAAGGGAACATTGTCGAAGGTATCATAAAGAATATTACCGATTATGGTATTTTTATCGATCTGGGAGGTATCGACGGCCTCTTGCACATTACCGATATTTCCTGGGGAAGGATCTCCCGTCCTGCTGACAGTTTCAGCAAGGGCCAGCGGATTATGGTAAAGGTCATGTCCTTCGATCGGGAGAAGGAAAGAGTAGCCCTTGGGCTCAAGCAGTTGACGGAAAATCCCTGGGAGACGATCCATGAAAAGTATCCCGTCGGGTCGGTCATGGCGGGCAAGGTTGTAAATCTCACCGATTACGGCGCCTTTATCGAGCTTGAACCCGGAGTGGAGGGTCTTGTGCATATCTCTGAGATGTTCTGGACGAGAGAGATAAGGCATCCCTCAAAGGTGCTGTCACCGGGGCAGCAGGTTCAGGTCATGATCCTGGAAGTGAAAACAGAGGAAAAGCGGATATCTTTAGGACTAAAGCAGACTATGTCGAATCCCTGGGAGGCCCTGAGAGAGAAATATCCCGTAGGAACACTGATCAAGGGAGTAGTTAGAAATATCACCAACTTCGGTGTTTTTGTCGGTATTGAAGACGGGATAGACGGCTTGATTCATCTCTCGGATATTTCCTGGACCCAGAAGGTAAAGCATCCTTCCGACCTTTTCAAGAAGGGGCAGGAAATTGAGGCGATGGTCCTGAATGTTGACGTGGAAAACGAAAAATTTTCCCTCGGCGTCAAGCAGATCGAGAAGAACCCTTGGGAAGAATTTACCAATAAATATGGTCCCGGCGCTTCCGTGTCGGGTAAGGTAACCAATATCACCGACTTCGGTATCTTTGTTGAGATCGAAGAAGGTATCGAAGGTCTGGTGCATATTTCGGAACTGAGTCAGAAAAGGGTCAAATCCGCATCGGAACTTTTTGCCATCGGCGATGCAGTTACGGCAACCATTAAGAGTATCGATTCCAAAGCAAGAAAGATCCGTCTTAGTATAAAGGACTATGAAACTGCGGCCGAGGGGCCAACGGTTCATCATCAGTACCTCAACAACCGCGAAAACATGGGTTCCAGTCTGGGAAGAGCCTTGGCGGATGTCAAAATTGTGGATTCCGACGGATAGACAAGCTTAACGCATGAGACGACATCCCTTCCTGTTTGCCTTCGTGCTCCTCGTCATGATGGCCATGGTCTTTTCGGTGGTTATTTTCAGTGTGAGCGCCCTTTCCGGCAAGCGGAAGTCACTGCTTGCTTCGGAAAAGGTAGGGGTGGTTACGGTCGAAGGAGTAATCACCGGCGCCAGGGAAACGGTTCAGCAATTAGAGGAACTTGGGAAAGACGATTCCGTCCGCGCCGTCGTCGTCAGAATTGAGACCCCCGGTGGAGGCGTGGCGCCGTCGCAAGAGATCTACGGGGCCGTTAGGGAGCTGAAAAAAAAGAAAAGGGTGGTCGCCTCCATTGGGGGGATTGGCGCCTCCGGCGGTTATCTAATCGCCTGTGCCGCCGATCGTATCGTTGCCAATCCGGGTTCAATTACGGGTAGCATTTCAGCGGTAATGCATCTCCTCAACGCCGAAGGTCTCCTGAGTAAAATCGGGTTAAAGCCATCGGTCATCAAGAGCGGTAAATATAAGGACATCGGTTCCCCTTCCAGAGAAATTACCCCGGAAGAAAGAGCCCTCCTCCAATCGGTTATTGATGATATGAATGATCATTTCATAGAAACAATAGCTGTAGAGAGAAAGATGTCCAAGGAGAAAGTGAAGGCTATCGCCGACGGAAGAATATTTTCCGGACGCCAGGCAAAGCAGGCGGGGCTGATAGATGAGCTGGGGGACATGAATCATGCTATTGTGCTTGCGGGAACCATGTCGGGGATGAAGGGTAAACCGGAAGCGGTCTATTTGAGCAAGAAAAAATCTTATTGGGATGTTGTGTTTAAAAACAGTCTCTCTGCCCTGGTTTCGGAATGGAAAAGTCAAGAAGCGAGATTAGCAGGGGCATATTATCTTTACGAGTAAGGGATTATGACGAAAAGAGAATTGGTCGCAAGGGTACAGGCGGAATTTCCGGATAATCGCGCTGCGGATATCGCATTTGCCGTCTATCGAATGTTTGATGCCATGACGGAAGCTTTGGAGAGGGGAGAGCGGATTGATGTTCGCGACTTCGGCAACTTTACTGTGAGGAGCAGAAAGGCCCGGCAAGCAAGAAACCCCCGGACGACGGAAGCCGTCAAGCTACAGGAGCGGCGAGTACCATTCTTTAAGGTGGGCAAGGAACTGAAGGAGCGGGTGGCAGGAAAAGGGCATGTATAAAACAATTATCCTTGAAAAGAGAGAAGGTTACGCCATCATTACCATGAATCGTCCCCGAGAGATGAACGCCCTGTCCGGGGAAATGCGTTCTGAGCTCGACGACGCCCTCAATCATCTGGAAAACGAGGAAACGATAAGGGTCCTGATCATGACGGGCGGCGAATATGTATTTTCCGCCGGGATGGACATTAAAGAAATGGCGGCCCTTCCCGATGAGGAAGTTGCACCGTATTTCGCATCTATTTTACAGTATTTAAAGAAAATTTATACCTACAGAAAGCCGGTTATTGCAGCGGTGGGCGGTATCGCGCTGGGGGGCGGCTTTAACATCGCGACGGTATGTGATCTGATTATCGCCTCGGAAAGCGCAATTTTTGGTCACCCCGAACTTAAGTTCGGTTTGAATCCCCTTTTCAGCCCTTTAAGGCATCTCGTAGGAATGGCCAAGGCAAAGGAAATCAGCATGCTGGGTGAACCGATCGGGGCGAAAGAGGCCCTGAGAATCGGTCTGGTCAACAAAGTGGCGACGCCGGAAAGATTCATGGATGAAGCCATCGCTATGGCGGAAGGGCTGGCGGTAAGATCCGGCCGGGCGATCGAATCGGTTAAGAAGATTTCCGTGATGACGGAAAAACTCGATAAAGCCTCATCCCTGGAACTGGAGTTTGAGGTCATGGTGCACCTGTTTTCCAGTCCCGAGAGAAAGGTCCGCATGAATGAGTTTATGACCCGGGAGTATCTGTCGAAAATGTCCAAGGGTTAAATCATATGAATTCAACGATTAGAAATCCCAATCATTATCGGGTGATGCAAAATCGCGTAACTGGTCCCGCCTTTTTTTGTGTTGTAGTTTCTTGAGGGCCTTGGCCTCAATCTGACGGATTCTTTCTCTTGTCACCCCCATCATCTCCCCTACTTCTTCCAGGGTAAAGGGTCCAAAATTACAGGCCACCCAGGTGCAATTAAAAAATGCCTCATTCTTCAAGCGCCATTCACATGTCTGATCAATGCATATATCACTGATAAGACTGCCCTTTTTCTTACACCGATAAGTATTGTTCAAGGGATTGTCTCTCCTTATATCTGGTAATTAAATGCAGGTTAAACTATTAACGAGATGTCTGTTTGTCAAGGCAGACCGGGGGGAAAATGGCTTCGCTGCGGCTGATAAATCTTGTTCGCTTCAGAAAAGGTCATGTCGCTTCTGTGTACGGGACGATGACGAAGGATGAAGCGCAACAAAGCACGTGGTGCTTTCTTCACTGCCGTCATCGTTTACGCCCGGAGTAATCCAATATGGAGACAATAACGGTGATAAGAAAAGCCTGAATGACAAGGAGAATTCCATCGACGGGCCGGGCATTCCTCAGGGCAATGGCGCTGACCCCCAAGGTTATGGCGAGAAGATAAATGAACAGTACGGCTTTTCTCTTATCCCCCAGCAGGGTATAAGTCCGGTGGTGAAGATGATCCTTGCCCACGTAATCTATCCATTGCTTCACAGTTTTGACTTTCCCGGTAAGAACTCTTTCCACGGTGATATAGGTCATGTCAAAGATCAGCACCCAGAAGATCAATACGGGGGCGGCAAAGGACACGATGGGATTGTTGTCGGCCCAATCTCCGATAATGGCGAGGCTTGACAGTACGAAGCCGAGAAAGATGCTGCCTGTATCTCCTAAAAAGATGGAGGCGGGGGTTCGCGGATGGAAATTGAAAGGCAGAAAACCCAGGCAACTGCCCAGCATGGCTATGGCAATCCATCCGAGGACATGTTGATGGGTTTGGATGGCTACAATAGCGAGAAAGAGGGAAATGATCGATCCGAGGCCGGCGGCGAGGCCGTCCATGCCATCGATAAAATTCATGGCGTTGGTGATTCCAATGATCCAGAGGAGGGTGAATAGTATATTCAATACGTATCCCCACCATATCTTATCAGAAAACAGGCTCAAGACGACACCATTATAAATAAGAAAAAGGACGGCAAGAATCTGTACGAGGAGTTTGAAACGGGCCCTTAGGCCCTTCCAGTCGTCGATCAGACTTGTTAACGCCACAGCGCCGCCGGCATAAAGAGTGAGGATAATTTCCCGTTCGATGACCATGTTGGCCAGGAGGGAAGCGGTAAAGGCGATGATAATCGCCCCTCCGCCTAAAAGGGGCGTTGCCCGCTCATGAATTTTCCTTTCCTCGGGAATATCGAAGATATTGAACCTCCGGGCCAGCCAGCGCATCAGGGGCGTCATAAGCAGGGAGAGGGTAAAAGAAAAAAGAAAGATATACAGCCATCTGCCCGCGACATTGAAAAAATAGAAACGTATCTCCGGCAGGAGGAGGGTGAGAAAAATGGTCGCCCCTATGCCGATAAAGATAAATGAAATCATGAATTCCTAATCTTTTAAAATAAAAGTCTTCATATGTGAGACAACCGTTTCGACTTCTTCTTCCGTGAGGCCGGGATATATCGGCATGGAAACGGCGTGTCGCCAGACTTGATTTGTGACCTCAAAGCCCGTCTGTTCAAGGTAGTCGTGGAGGGGGCGGAAAACAGGCCTGCGGCAGATAACCCCCTGCCGGACCATATCGTTTATGAAACGATCCATGTTGTCAAGCAGGAAAACATAGCGAAAATAGCTATGGTCTCTGTCCGGCTTGCTCACCGGCGGCGGCAGGCCTGCTTCCCGAAGGACACGGTCGTATCGCCGGGCAATTTCCTGACGCCTGGCAATAAAGACGGGCAGCTTTTTTAACTGGCTCGTTCCGAGGGCCGCCTGCAGGTCTGTCAGCTTGTAGTTGAAACGCGTTGCGAGGGTTTCTTTTTCATCATAATCACGCATCTCCCGGATATTGTCGATAAGGTTCATGTCCCGGGAAACAACCATGCCCCCTTCTCCAGCGGCAATGACCTTGGTGGCGTAAAAGGAAAAGATCGCGGCAGTGCCGAAGGTTCCCGCCGGCTGGCCCCGGTAATGGCTTCCCAGGGATTGGGCGCAGTCCTCGATAACCGGTATGCCGAGGTTAACAAGTGTGTCGATGTCGGCGGACTGGCCAAACATATGGGGCACGATGATGGCCCTGGTTTTTTTTGTCAGGCGGGTCATGACATCAAGGACGGAGAGGTTGAAGGAATCCGCTTCGATATCGGCAAGCACGGGCGTGGCGCCGGTATAGCGGACAGCATGCCAGAGGGCGGTACAGACGTAGCTCGGAATAATGACCTCATCACCAGTTCCAATCTTGAGGGCGAGGAGAGCCAAATGCAGGGCCGCCGTCCCCGAACTCACGGCGACTGCCCCGGGAAGAACCATTTCCCGGCAGAAAGCGTCTTCGAAGGCCGCGACCCTTTCTCCCTGAGCGAGCTGTCCCGATCTGAGAACGTCCAGGACGCCACGGTGGTCTTCTTCGTCAAGGAAAGGCCGGGAGTGGGGGATCATCGTCATTCTATCATATATCATATCTTTAAGAACATGCGCAGGGGCATGAAGCCTTCCGCATACTGAACACGTCCGGATATGCCCCTGAATACCGCCGTTGACTTGGATATATCTACAATAGACAGCCCTTCGATATTCGTCTTCATTACCTGGGATTGATGAGCCAAGAGGACCTGCAGCTTTTCTTCCATGGTCTCCCTGATATCTACGAAAACCGTCGGGGAAAAGTTCTGGGACGTCGGTCCTTCGTAGAACAGGACATTTTTGACGTATCTTGTAGCTGATACGGCCGCCTTGGCCAGGGCGCGGTGGTCCTGATGGGTGTCCTCATCGTAGTGGACAAAGGTGAAATGGGGCTGTATGCGGTCCAGTATGATCTCGATGTCCTGGACCATTTCATTCATCTTGGGGGAAAGCTCCGTGTCACGATAGGAACCCCAGATTATCTCTGCAGGCTTGAGAATCTCGGCGGCACGCTTCTGCTCTGTTCTGCGCTGATTCGCCTGACCACCCCTGTGCCCTTCCGTCATGACGAGGAGATAGACGTTATGACCGCTGCGGATGTATTTAAGCAGGGTTCCCCCACAGCCGAATTCAATATCATCAGGATGCGCGCCGATTGCCAAGATATTCATCTTCCCCTCCGGATAATCTCGATGCTGTCCGGGCCGTGATTGTACAGCAGATCGACGACGGACATAAACGGTTCGAAATCGCTAAACATTTGGTTATATTCAGGATGACGGTATTCTTGAAAGATCACCTGAATCCCCGCGGTCTCATATTTTGACAGATCCATGTAGCCATGGCCGCCGCTGCCGGCGAGGTAGGTGACGGCGCCGAAATGGCGGGCAATGGCAATGAGGCGCTCATCAGGGTCTTCCGGAAAGGAGGGCAGCTCCGATGCTACATGGAGAGGAGTCGCTATCCCCAGGAGGGCGGCTAATTTCCGGACGACATGGATATTGAGCTCCCCGATCGTCCGCCATTCCTTTACAAAGATCTCCTCGAAAAAAGGTTCCAGGAGCGACCAGCAAGGGGCCTTCCGGTAATTCGACAGGATCGTCTGGCGTTGTTTGTGTTGCCAGCGCTCTTTTGCGTTGATTTCGACCTCGCAGATAGATTGAGGAAATCGGTACAGGACGGGAACGGTGAGCCATTGGGGGCCCTGGGCCGTCTTGATCCGGTTGCGGTTCTGCCATTCGTTTTTCTTAAACTGGACGTTGTCAAGGAGAACGAAGACATCGGCACGGTCGATTTTGTCAAAGTAACCGAGCCAGGGAAGGTACTGGGGCTGATGGACGGCAATGATCATTTTTTATCCTCAAGAAATGTTGCAAAAATCGGATTGCTGACAATGATGCCGGGACCTCGGATGTCTATCCGGTAGTAGATCTTCTCGCCCTGCTTGCTATATTGATCTACATGTTCAATCTGGAACGGCAGTTTTTCTTCAAAGGTGCCGATCAATACACCTGACCGGATCAGACGTACCTTGACGGAATTTTGTGCGGCCCCGCTCGACGAAATGGCGATCTTTATCTTAGAGAAACCGCGTACATTGATTGTATCTCCCGATATCCCTCTTGCTTGACCATCCGTGGATGACAGGGAAAACTCGTCAAGTTTCATTGTTTGAGGAACATCGCCCTGATAGGCGTACATGTTTCCATTTCTCAGCGCCTTCAGAACGGCGGATTTGCTTTTCTCCCGGACAAAAAATACCGTCTGAAATTTCCCCAACTCATCCTCGCCTTTCCCTTCTCCATGAAAATCCGCCGTGGCAATTCCCCAGGGCGGATGACTTCGATAACCTGCACAGTGCTCTTTCAGAGTCATATCCCAGATATTGCCGGGCTCCGTCAACGTAACATTTTCCCCATAAAGGGCGGCAAATCCCGTATAGGAACGGGATTCATGAAGAGCCGCAGGATAGGGTAGGGTGCTTACCTGAATAGGCCCCATCTTTCTGACGCCGGATTTAGTTTCCGGATAGTTCCAGAAGGTCATGCCTCCTTTTGCATTCACATAGTCGATCAGGAGTTGATAGGGGGCCATCTTCTGGTCTCCGTGGTATGGATCGAAGGGAGAACTACCTCGGAAGGCGGAGCTGTTGAGAATGAAGATGACGGATAATATCAGCGCCACAATGCCGGTAATCCGCAAAGGGCCCCTCCAGAAGGTCATCAACAGGGCCACAATGAATGCGGCTGAAAAAAAGATCAGCTCCGGAATGGCATCGCGGGCATTTTTTAGAGAGAGGCTGTTATGAAGAATAGGTAGATTTTCGTAATCCTCAGCATTCTCCATCCCGACGGTTAAGAGGCGCTTTTCGTGATTGTGGGCCGTAAGAACCCCGGTTATGGGGTTTCCCGTCCAGTAATAAAAGGGAACCGTTTCCGATCCGGGAATAATGATCATATCGGGATATTTCTTCTCGGCCTCTCTGATCGCCTGGATATACTTGTCCGCCCCCTGTTTGTTGATAGAGTTCTGTTCAACACTTTTTTTGAGAATACTGCGCAGGGGCGGCAGGCCGTATTCCATAGCCATCCGGTCGTGATCGTTGATGAAAAGGACGTTAAATCCCCTTTGCTTAGCGAGCAGAACAAGTTCTTCTATGCTATATTTACCATCACTGAATGTTGTCCGCGTATCCATCACCCCGGGGAACTGCTGGTAATCGGAGGCGAAAGACGGCCCGATTCCCATAATTAGCAGAATGACGACAATCGTGTATAAAATTTTGTGATGGCCTGCCATCATAATAGTTTTACCTGAAAAAAACTTTAGCTTGTCGTATCTATCTCCGCCCACCAGTTAGTCGTTGCCTAAATCATAGCCGTAATTCGCTTTGTTTAATGAGCTCCCGCCCCGACAGATGATAATATCTCATCATACAACCGTTCAATTTTCCGGATCATCGCCTCGGCGCTGTAATCAGCGGCAACATCCTTTCCCTTCTCGCCCATTTCCTTTCTTTTTGCCTGGTCATTGAGCAACAGGTTTATGCTCTCTACCAGTCCTTCCACATTTGCCGGGGGAACGAGGAGGCCATTGTGATGGTTAGTTACGAGATCGGGAATGCCTCCGACGTCGCTGGCGACAACAGGTTTTCCCAAGGCCATGGCTTCGACCAGAACCTTGCCCATCCCCTCGTTAAGAGAAGGAAGCACGAAAATATCAAAGGTTGACATAATTTCGGAGACGTCCTGCCGCCAGCCCAGAAACATTACGTTCTTAATACCCAGCAAGGAAGACGTTTTATCGAGCTCGTCCGCCAACTCTCCATCCCCTAAAAAGATAAAAAAAAGATTCCCTGCCCGTGGCGAAATACTCGCCGCTGCTTCAAGCAAATACCTTTGCCCTTTGATGGGAGTGAGTCTGCCTGCTGTACCGACAACAATAGCCTCCGGTGGTATTCCCAGCTTTTTCCTCATTGCCGCGGCATTTATCCTCGGTTCCGAGAAAGCAGTCAGGTCTACGCCGCTGTGAATGACGGCAAATTTTTTATCAGGAGCGATCTTGAAACGCAAGTGGTCTTTCTTCTCCTGATCGGTAAGGGTGATGATCTTATCCGTGATGGCCGCCGACAGTCTTTCCAGAATAATAAAACACGCGGTTTTCCATTTGTTGAAGTATCCCCAGAACACGTGGCCGTGGGGCGTGTGAACGATAATCTCAACTTTTGCGAGGAATGCGGCCCAGCGGCCCAGAATCCCCGCTTTGGAGGTATGGGTATGAACTATGTGCGGTTTTTCAATTTTGAAGAGTCCTATGAGAGCGAAAAGTGTTTTAAGGTCCTTAAGGGGATGGATGTTTCTTACAAGTTCGGGAATAGCGATGACTCTGACGCCGCTTTTTTCCGCTTCCCTCAGATTTCGTTCCACTGCTGCCGCTTCCTCCGCCCCCATGCGAGATTCTTCGGAAAGTCCTCGTATCAGGATAACCTCGTATTTATCTTTATCAAGGCCCCGTACGGTTAGAAAGGTATTCTCGGACGCCCCCCCTTTGTCAAAACGGGTGATGACATGAATAACCTTAATATTTCCCATAATGAGAGTACCAGACCTGAAATACGATGAGATTCCAGATTTGCCAGGAAGTGTCGGAACGATTTGTGATGAGGTTGTCTATGAGTTTCTTGACGGCGGGGTAATGGAAAATCCCTTCCCTGATGATTCTTTCCTGGGAGAGATTATCTTCGACAAGGTACCGCAGATCCGACTTCAGCCACTTGCTGATCGGCATCTCGAAACCCCACTTGGGCCTATTGTGCAGGGATTGGGGG
>Ga0209749_1001596_pt1 | contig 19031 bp, 22 predicted proteins | sample EPASupsiteSAE347_FD_187267 | JGI IMG/M metagenome (GOLD analysis project Ga0209749, IMG submission 187267) | Bioremediated contaminated groundwater from EPA Superfund site, New Mexico - Sample SAE3-47 (SPAdes) (version 2) | ecosystem: Environmental > Aquatic > Deep subsurface > Groundwater >... | reverse complement strand
GAAAGAAATATCCCGGGTACTCAGAAATAACGGATTGGTTGTGCTAACTGTCCCCGGTCATGCGGTGAATACTATAGTTCATATACTAAAAAAAATCAGAGTTATTGATGGTATGTCGTTAGAACAGCATGACGACTTCAATGCTGATGATACTATAAAGATATTCGAAACTTCAGGGTTTAAAACAATTCGGCGATCCACATTTCAGTGTGGGTTTAATAATTTATTTGTTTTTAAGAAATTGCAGTAATTCATGGTGAGTAGAGATAATTTAAAGCCATATCTTCTCATTTCGCTGGCATGGACATTGTCGCGTTTATATCCGCTGGCAAATGCCGTGCCTCTGTCATTCTGGGAAGTGTGGGAAGCAAAAAAACTTATGGAATATGGATTCCTGGAACGGCATGGCGCTGTGATTAACTGGCATTTCATGACCGGACATTTAGAGAATCCTGAAATGTTCAATTATATCAATCATCCTCTGCCCATGATTTGGCTTGATACCGGCATTTTCCATTTATTTGGCGGATGGGGTATTATAATATTTAATGCCGTTGCGGGTCTTCTGGCTTCTTTTGTTGTGTATGTCACCTTGAAAAAATTATTTTCGCCACAGCTAAGTCTCTTCGGTTCTCTTATTTATGTACTAGCGCCCGCGTCAATTCTTTTCGACGTCGACCCGAGCATTGTAGCCCTTGGCTCGTTACTTTGGCCGTTCGCCACATACATAATCATTTCATCACAAAATAAAGAAAACAGATTTATACTCTTCGCAGCAGCCGTGCTCATTTTCATTTTTGGTCAAATCTCATGGTTCTCCTTTACATTATTACCAAGCATTTTAATAATTATAACATGGCAATGTAATAGAGAAAACGATAATTCTTCCATTCGTCTGCGTCGCAGATTGATTATCGCATGCGGCATAGGTGCTTTCACATCGGTCGCATTTTTTCTTTGCCAGATTTTATATTACACGCCGGACTGGCACAACACAGTTACCTACATAACGGGCCAGCATGGTTTAGAAAATAACGTATCTTTTTCTAAAATGGTTTGGACAATCATTGTACGATCAGTGATAAGTGCAGGCCCCGCACTTAGTATCGGAGCTTTATTATGTTTTGTCCTACACCGTCGAATCAACTGGCATAACTGCATTCTGAAAAGCAGTATCATCTATTTGATGGTTTTTGCCGTCGCCGCAATGGTTCTGCCACGATTCTTTTTCCGTGAAAGAACCATGTACGCGTACTTGATATTTCCCCTCACAATATTGTCTGTTCAAACATTGGATATTATAAGCAAGGCATCGGGCCGCAGAATAATAATGACTTTAGCGGTCTTTGGTGCTCTTTATCCGCAACTGCAGGCTTCTATTCCTCCTGTATCAGATTCAAGCATTGCTTTGGGTCGTTTCATAAACACAATCAGCCAACCAACGGATGTTGTTGCTACAAACTGGCGTGATCAAAACCGGCCTTTTGAAAATTGGGATATTGGCGGCATTCACAATTTAGGAAAAGCAGCTGATCGTCTTCTCAGAGGCAACATCATAACTGTAAAAGATTTGGAGAACGTTCACAGTTCTTTCAAAAACAAGGAGTTAAAAATTGTCTACTTGTTTGATGTAAATGAAAAAATAGATAACTCGTTAAAATCTATAATGGAAAAAATTAAACCCGTTCTGTCTATGGAAATAAATATAGCACGGCAGAAACCTAAGATCGCAACCAAAATACGAAATTTTTATTGGAAGTTAACATCACAGCAGCAAGCAACAGACATACAAGACGCGGAACCATGGAGATTGAATTTATTAGTTTACAGATTCACAATGTCAACTTCAGGTCGAGTATCCACCCTGTCGTTGCCATCGAATAATCTTTAAAGGGACAATTGCCAATGAATTGTATAAAAAACATATCTCATCAAGTCGATCCATCAAGTCGTGTGGTTTCTATTGTCATGCCCTGTCTCAACGAAGCCGAAACATTGCCCGTATGCATAAAAAAGGCGTGGAAGGGTCTAAATCTTGACGGGATCAAGGGGGAGGTTATAGTTGCCGATAATGGGAGCACTGATGGGTCGGTGGATATCGCCTTAAGCCGTGGTGCACGTGTAGTAAATGTTAAAGAAAAGGGATACGGCAACGCACTTCGTTGTGGCATAGAGGCGGCAGGAGGACAGTTTATTGTTATCGGAGATGCAGACGACAGTTATGATTTCTCGAATATCGAAGCATTCATAAGAAAATTAGAAGGAGGTTATGACCTCGTCATGGGGTGTCGCATGCCGCAGTGGGGCGGCAAGATAGAAACTGGCGCAATGCCTTGGAAACATCGGTGGATTGGCAATCCTGTTCTTTCTTTTATAGGACGTTTATTTTTCAAGAGTTCCATACATGATTTTCATTGCGGCCTGCGCGCTTTCACTAAAAAGGCTTATGAGAAAATGGACTTACATACGGCGGGGATGGAATTCGCTTCGGAAATGGTTATCAAAGCAACTCTTAATAATCTTCGTGTCTGTGAGACTCCTATAACATTATTCAAGGATGGCAGGACCCGACCGCCACACCTTCGTAGCTGGAGGGATGGCTGGCGCCATTTGCGATTCATGTTGTTGTTTAGTCCGAAATGGCTGTTCCTCTATCCCGGCTTAATACTAATGATTCTGGGATTAGCTTTGAGTGCCTGGCTTTTACCGGGTCCTCGTAATATCGGTTTCACTACTCTTGATATTCATACGTTGTTATACGCATGCGTAGCCTTATTAACGGGCTTTCAGGCCTTCTCATTTTCAATATTTGCCAAACTGTTTGCAGTTATAGAAGATTTTCATCCCAACAGCCCTCGCATTGATCATTTTATGAATAGTATTTCTCTTGAGACCGGTGTTATTATTGGCACTATTTTATCCCTGTTAGGAATAGCGGGATCGGTATATGCTGTTACTATTTGGGGTTCCCACTCTTATGGCCCGCTCGTGCCTTCAAAAATGTTGCGCATTATCTTGCCCTCGACTACTTTATTCATCATAGGTATTCAAACTATTCTTTCAAGCTTTCTGTTGAGTGTCATATGTATAAAAAAAATACAAAATTAGCTTCATCATTCAATCTCGTCGATTTGCTTATTATATATGTTTAAGCTACATCGGATTTCTTAAATATGTGCGGAATTTCCGGAATAATGTTCTCTAAGGGTAATCTTGATCACCGTGAGCTTTCGCTCATGGTAAACGCCATGAAGCATCGCGGCCCGGATGACGAGGGGATGTGGAGCAACCAGCATGTAAGTTTAGGTCATAACCGGCTGTCGATCATTGATCTGACCTCTGCGGGGCATCAGCCCATGCTGTCTGAAGGGAAACGGTACGTTATAGTTTTTAACGGTGAGATCTACAATTTCCAGGAAATACGTTCCGACCTTGAGAAAAAGGGATATTTATTCCGGAGTAAGACAGATACCGAAGTTGTTCTCAAGGCCTACGAGCAATATGATGCCGGATGCCTGGATTTATTTGAAGGAATGTTCGCCTTTGCGATTTGGGATCTTGACAAAAGAATACTCTTCCTTGCACGTGACCGATTGGGGAAAAAGCCCCTTTATTATTATTATGACGGCCAAAAATTTGCTTTTTCCTCGGAAATAAAGGCCCTGATGAAGTTGGAATGGGTACCCGGGGAATTGGATCTGGCTGCTATCAAGGAATATTTGACTTTCCAATATATCCCCGCCCCCAAGACTGTTTTTCAGAAAATATCTAAATTTTTACCCGGCCATTTTGTAAAAATCAAACTTGAGAACGACCATCTTTTGTTCAGTGAAGCATGTTATTGGGATTTGTCGGAAAAGAAAACTGTCCCTGTGAATGATGAAACCCAACTATTAGAAATAGTAGAACAATTGCTGGTAGATTCCGTGAAGAAGCGCTTAGTCGCTGATGTTGAAATAGGGGTGCTGTTGAGTGGTGGTATAGATTCAAGTTTGATTGCCTCTATCGCTCAAAAACAATCAACTCAGTCTCTAAAAACATTTTCCGTTAAATTTAACGACAGCTCACTGTCAGAGGAAAAATATTCACGACTCCTGGCAAAAGAGTTGAATACCGAACATTATGAACTCGTTGCCGATGAAGTAACTCCTGATATACTGTTCAAGGTCATTGATCAAATCGACGAGCCAATGGCTGATCCTGCCTGCATTCCCACGTATATGATTGCATCTCTGGCATCAAAACACGTGAAAGTTGTTTTGAGCGGTGAAGGCGCTGATGAAATTTTCGGCGGTTACCCCCACTATGTTCATGAAAAACTGTTCACACCCCTGCTGCGGTTTAACCCCACCATCAGGAATACCGCCGCTGCGTGTATAGAGGCCATGCCGTTGCACGGCCGTGCAGCGAAAAGGCTTGCACATGTTTTTCGCAGTTTGCCGGATATCGGCTTGAATAGGTGGGTACAGGTTTTTTCCGATCGCGACATTGAAACATATTGTTCAGACAATTATTATCAGCACGTCCGGGATCGGAATCCCTTTGCGGTTATCCAATCTATTTTCAGTAGCAGCACCAGGAAATCTATTTTGGAAAAAGGTATTGAAGCGGATATTAAAACATGGCTGCCTGAAGATCTCCTTATGAAAGTGGACAAAATGACGATGGCCCATTCTCTTGAGGCACGTACTCCATATCTTGACCATAAGCTTGTAGAATTTGTTACCGGATTGGATCTTGAATATAAAGTATCCGGCATGCAAACAAAAACACTTCTAAAAAGAGTCGCTAAAAAATTTATACCCGATACAATTATTAATAGGCCAAAACAGGGATTTGAAATTCCTTTAGAAACTTGGCTCCTTGAAAATTTTAGAGAGGTAGCAGAAGAATTTTTTAACAGGGAGAGATTACAGGCCGCAGGTTTATTCAATCCCGAGGCGGTGGCGCATGACTGGAGGATCTTGAAACAAAGGCGAAAGGCTCCTTATCCAAGAAGGTTGTGGCTGGTCTTTTTCATCATGGTCTGGCTGCACAGGATGAATGGGCAACTTCAATAGCATATATTGTTTCCCCTCGTCTATTATATGATTTTTATAATGTTATAATATGATCAAAATTCTGGTTGTAGGCCAGACACCACCCCCCTATGGCGGTCAGGCAATATCGATTCAACTGATGTTGGATGGGAAGTACAATAACGTGCAATTTCATCATGTGCGGCTGGCCTTCTCCAGGGAAATGGATGATATAGGAAGATTCCAATTGACGAAGATATGGCATCTTCTTTTTATCATTATATCAATCATCTATTGCCGGGTGCACTATCAAACTCCCATACTCTATTACGTGCCGGCAGGTCCCAATCGGATCCCCATGTATCGGGATTTCGCAATTCTTATTTGTACACGCTGGCTCTTTAAAAAGACGGTGTTTCAGTTCCGCGCGGCCGGGATTTCCGAGATCTACAATCACCTTAATCATCTCGAACGTTTTCTTTTCAGAGTCGCATATTTTAATGTTGATCTTGCCATACGCTTATCTGAATTTACCCCGGATGATGGGGCATTCCTACAGGCAACAAAAAACATCATCGTTCCAAATGGGATGGAAGATGTCTATGCGAAAGTCGGCGATCGATCAAAAAGGGGCAGACCGGTTCCAAAGCTTCTCTATGTAGGCGTACTGCAGGTCTCAAAGGGCGTCATGGTTATGCTTGAGGCCTGCAGGAAATTGAAAGGCATGAGTTTCCTTTTCAGAGCGCGATTCATGGGAAAATTCGAGTCGCCCGAATTTGAAGAAAAAGCGCGAGCGTATGTCGCGGAGAGTGGTCTCAGCGACTATGTTGAATTCCTCGGTGTTTTGACAGGAGATGCTCAATGGGATGTCTACAATGAAACGGACCTCTTTGTATTTCCCTCATTCTTTGAGAGCGAGGCGATGCCCCGTTCCGTTCTCGAAGCCATGAATTTCGAAATTCCTGTAATTGCCGCCGCATGGCGGGGCATCCCCTCCCTCGTCGAGGACGGGGAATCAGGTTTCCTGATACCCATAAAGAACAGCCGGGCGCTTGCCGATAAAATCGCCATTCTCCTGGAAAACCCTCTGCTCCGGGAATCCATGGGAAAAAGGGGCCGTGAAATTTATCTTGAAAAATTCACGGTTGAAAAGTTTTGGCGCAACATGGAAGAAGCTTTTTTGTCGGTTGCATGATGAGAATATTGATCACCGGCGGCTCGGGTTTTATCGGAACACACCTTATTGAAAACCTTTTCAGTTGGGGGAAAAATGTCCTGAATATTGATGTCAAGTCCCCCGTTATTTCATCGCATCATGATTGCTGGAAGGAATGCGATATTCTGGACAGGACGGCATTATTTTCTGAATTTCATAATTATCGGCCCACACATGTTGTGCACCTTGCGGCAAGGACGGATATGGCCGGCAAGGATCTGGACAGTTACCGATCCAATACGGAAGGGACGTTTAATGTCCTGGAAGCTGTTAAAAGCACAGCGAGTATTGAGCGCATCATTATCACCTCCTCACAATTCGTTTATCAATTCAGCGGGAAGCCAAAACACGCCGAGACGTACGCCCCCCATACCGTTTATGGAGAAAGCAAGGTCCTGACGGAGAAATATACGCGGGAAGCCGATTTCTCCTGTGTGTGGACGATCATAAGGCCGACGAACATCTGGGGGCCATGGCATCCCCGTTATCCCGTTGAATTCTGGCGGGTCCTTAAAAAAGGCGGGTATCTTCACCCGGGCAGGAAACCGGTGATGAGGATGTACGGCTATGTGGGCAATGTTGTCGATCAGATCCTGAATATTTTTAAATTGGCCCCTGAAAAGGTCAACGGGAAGGTTTTATATGTCGGCGATCCGGCGATCAACCTTTTGGACTGGGTAAACGGTTTCTCGCTTGCGTTACTCGGTCGGGATGTTACCATCGTGCCCAGGGTGGCGGTCAGATCCCTGGCGTTGGTTGGGGATCTGTTTTCGACATTGGATGTGTCGTTCCCCATTACATCGTCCCGTTACCGGAGTATGACCGTGGACAACGAAGTTTCCATGGAGGAAACGTTTGCACTGCTTGGTCCGCCCCTATATTCCCTTCAGGAAGGAATAGATGAAACGGTCAAATGGTTGATCGGACAGGACCCGCAGTTCTGGACACCATCGCGGTCGTGACCGGAAAGTCAGGATAACGGTGCTGCCGGTTCGCTATCATATATGACCATATTTGATCTGTATCATGTATTTTCCAGCTATTTTCGCCCCCGGCGCATGGCACAGTTTTGGAGACTCTTCAACTTATCCGAAGAATCACGCATTCTGGACGTCGGCGGCTATCGATGGAATTGGGAACTCATACCTCATAAATGCCATGTGACCTTTCTCAACCTTACCGCACTGAAGGAGAAAACCAATTCAACCTGGATCATTGGCGACGGCAGACATTTGCCCTTCAAGGATGGCGCTTTTGATGTCGTTTATAGCAACTCTGTAATCGAACATCTTGGAAACTTTGAAAATCAGCAACTGTTTGCATCAGAATGCAGACGCGTTGGAAAACGATACTATGTTCAGACGCCCGACAAAAGGTTCTTTGTTGAACCTCATCTTATCACACCCTTTATCCACTGGCTGCCCCGCAATATTCAAATGCTGTTTTTGAAAAACTTCACGGTATGGGGCTGGATAACCAGACCCTCCAACAAACAATGTGAATCCTTAATGAATGAAATCAGATTGCTGGATAAAAGCGATCTTCAATCATTATTTCCCGATGCCGATATATGGCATGAACGTTTTTTGGGGATGAGTAAGTCAATTATAGCCGCAAAAATGTCCTGTAAATGATTAACGTCTTAAACATACCCTTATACGATGATACATCGTCATCTGCCGTTTCCAGCCTGATAACGACTTGTTTGGAACAAAAAGAAAAAATGAATAGGTGTATCGGTGCAATAGACGCTCATGGCTTGGTCTGTGCGCAGAAAAACAAATACTTTGCCGGTCTGTTGAAAAACTTTTACTTGAATTTGCCTGACGGGATGCCGAGCGTTTGGATAGGGCGATTAAAAGGTGCAAAAGGCATGGAGAGATGCTACGGCCCCGATTTTTTTAAAGACGTCATGATTGCCAGCGGCAATAAAGCAATAAAACACTACCTCTGCGGCGGTAAAGAAGGCGTTGCCGAAGATTTAAGATTTGCCTGCATTGACAAATTTAATAACTCCAATATTGAGGGAACTTATTGTCCCCCCTTCAGGCAAATGACGGATGATGAGCTTACTATATTGGCAAACGATATTAATCGCAATAATGTTGACGTCGTATGGGTTGGCCTGGGAACTCCGAAACAGGAATTGTTTGCGGTTCAATTATCCAAATTTGCGCGAGTTCACTTCATCGTCACTGTCGGCGCCGCATTTGATTTTCATACGGGTAGAGTGACGCAAGCTCCAAAGTTTCTACAAAAATCAGGTCTTGAATGGTTCTTCAGACTATGCATGGAACCGCGGAGGTTGTACAAGAGATATGCCGAAGTCGTCCCGTTGTTTATTTACTATAATATTAAAGAATTAATATTATTCATCACTAAAGACAGATAATTATTTGAGAACATGAAGAGAACAATCTTTCGATTCACATCAGCTTCGATTTATATACTCATAGACTTTGTGGTCGTTTCATTCTCTATCATGGCAGCTTACAAGTTATATCGCGTTGCGGGTATCGGACAAAGCGTTTTTTATCAGAAAATTGAAATTGTTCCTGTAAGCATTATTGTTGCTTTTGTTACTGTAATGATCTTACGGAGCTTTGGCGCTTACAGGCAGGAATCGAGCGTGCTGAACGCCGCGGAAATAAGAGACGTGATTAAAGGGATCACCGCCTCTTTCGTGTTATTTGCCGTCATTCTGGTTTTTGGAAAAATTGACATATCAAGATACGTTCTATTTTTTTCATATATTTTATCCATGGCAGCACTTGTGATTGTAAAAACCGTTTTTTATCATTCCCCTGCATTGCTTTCAGGTAATGCCTTCAGAAAATATCATAAAAGGATACTCATCTATGGCGCCGGTGAATTGGGACAAACCATGTACAGGGAATTGGCCAATTCACCAAAATTAAATATCGTCCCCGTCGGTTTTATTGATGACAACACGAAACTGAGTCGTCAAACATTGCATCAGAACGGTGCTTGTAACGCAAACAGCCCTCCTGTCCTTGGCGGCAGAGAAGATATTAAACGATTGGCAGGGGAGCTCCGTATCGACGAAGTGTATGTGGCCATGTCAAATGTAGCACACTCAAGACTTATAGATATCCTGGACTATCTAAGAAGAGAAAAGATTAAATTTTGTTTTGTGCCTAATCTGTATAAAATAATTGTTCATAGAATGAAAATGAACCAGATTGGCCAGATTCCGCTGATGCAGGATGAAGATGATGAGATGCCTAATCCTTATCTGTATATCAAGAGATATATTGATCTGATTTTGGTGTTGATTGCTGCTATTCTGTGGCTGCCGCTTTTTCTCGTTATTTCCGTCGCTATAAAGATGGATTCCGAGGGGCCGGTTTTCTTCATGCATGACCGGGTAGGGAAGGACGGTGTCATTTTTAAGATGTACAAATTCCGGAGCATGTTTACGGATGTTGAACCCTATGCCATCAACCCTCTGGATCAGAGAGATCCGCGGATTACCGGAGTCGGCAGGTTTCTGAGAAGGATGAGCCTGGATGAATTGCCTCAGATCATTAATGTCTTGAAAGGAGAGATGTCTTTGGTCGGCCCACGGCCGGAGATGCCGTTCATTGTGGTGGATTATGACGAGGTTCATAGAGAACGGCTCAAGGTATTGCCAGGCATTACCGGTCTGTGGCAGTTGAGCGGTGACCGCAATAAGGCGATCCATGAGAACATGGACTATGATCTCTACTACATCAGGAACATCTCGTTCTTCCTGGATATGGCGATTCTGATTGAGACGTTTATATTTGCATTCAGGGGGATTTAGTAACGAAGTCGTAAACCCGCTTTCACCATGAAACAGAGGAAGTCACCATGATATTTTTCCGGTTGATTTTGCCTCCATGCCATGCTACACGTAAACCACGTGCAAATAAGGAGGTTTACCTTGAAACAAAATATCACCATCAGTCTTGATAAGGACCTGATTCAGACAGGCAAGGTAATTGCCGCACAGCGAGGGACATCGCTGAATCGCATGTTGCGCCTGGAACTGGAAAGAATCATCCGGAACGCGAGGCAGTACGATATGGCGAAACAGAAGGCCATCGACGCGATGAAGGTGGGCTTCCATTCCGGCATGGATCACTACCCTCCCAGGGATGAGCTTCATGGGCGATAGGATATTTGTCGATACAAATATTCTCGTTTATGCTCACGACTTGAGCGCCGGAGACCGCCATGCCAGGGCTTCCGCCGTCATTGAAAGCCTGTGGGAAGCGGAAACGGGGGTTATCAGCACACAGGTTCTTCAGGAGTTTTATGTAACCGTCTCGCTCAAGATCAAGAATCCGTTGAAGCCGGCTGAAGCGCGAGAAATAATTAGAAATTACCTTGCCTGGCCCGTGCAGATCAATGATTTGGAGACGACGATCCGGGCCTCTGAAATTGGAGAAAAAAACGGTCTCTCTTTTTGGGACGCGCTGATTGTTGCCGCCGCCCTTCGACTGCAAGCGCAAAAAATAATCACCGAAGACCTCAGTGACGGGCAGATCATCGAAGGCATCCTGATTGAAAATCCATTAAAACAATGGGACATCATCCCTAATTTCCGCCCTGTGAAACGATAGAAAGCAGGTCCCCCATCCCGCGTTGCCAACAAACGGAAAAAACGGCATTTATCCTTTATCTTTTTGCCATTGTATTCAGCGTGCTGATGTTTGGGGCGGTGCATACTTGGGTATATACCATTGCATTTCTCTGCATCCTTGCGGCGAGCCTGCTGCTTGTCGCCGGCAACATCAGGAAGACCGTGGACGGGAGCTATGTCTTCCGATGGTTGGGAACGGGTATGACGCCGCTTTTTGCCGCTTTCGTCATCCTGCTGATATTTCAGATGACACCGCTGCCGGATTTTCTGATATCCCTGCTGTCGTCCGAGGCGAAAACCGCCGGACTTGCGTCAATACCGGCCTCGCAAATGATTGACGCGCCTCGGCCGGTCGGATACCGGTTCACTCTGGCGCCGTACGTTTATCCCGTCCGGATGTCCCTGATCCGCTGGACGGTCTATGGACTCCTGTTCATGGGGCTTGTCCAGACCCTCAATACCCGTAAACGGATCGAGGCGGTAATCCTGTGCATCCTGGTGGTGGGAGCTTTCGATGCGCTTTATGGAATCATGCAGACATATTCGCAATATGAACATATCTGGTGGCTTAAAAAGTATGCATATATTGGAGATGTTACGGGCACTTATATCAACAGGAATCATTTCGCCGGATTGATGGAGATGGGCATCGTCCTCGCCGTTGTTTATGCCGCCGCCTTTTCATCCCTCCATTCGCAAAAAAATCAGAGGCAGCGAAGGGGTAAAACCTTCAAAGACGTAATCCTGACTTATACAGCTGCCGGCAGCCTGTTTCCGCAAAGGATTCTGATTGTTTTCATGGGCGTGGTCATGGCATTGGGCCTTATCCTTTCGGCCTCCCGGGGCGGTATCATTGCGACGGGCCTGGCGCTGCTTTTTCTCGGCATGATGTTTGTTTTCAGGGAAAATCAGCGTCGTAAGGGTTATGTAATCCTGGTGTTGTTTCTGCTCACAACCGCTTATGCCCTGCCGGTAGGCATTGATTATACAATCGGACGCTTTAGACAATTCGATGCCGGGCGGGAAGACAGGATGGTGGTGACGAAAGTTGTTTGGAAAATATTTGAAGATTATGAAAATACGGGTACAGGCATCGGAAATTTTCAATATTCCTTTCCAAAATACCAGGATGAAAGGCATAAGCAGACGTTCTATCGTAATGGCCACAATGACTGGGTGCAGCTTTTATCCGAAGCCGGTTGGTTGGGAATGATCTTGCTTATGGCGGGGATGGGCTGGTTTCTCTTCCGGTACGGGCGGCGGTGGAGCCAATGCAGAGACGCCTTTTCCGTTTGTATCGGCGCCGGCGCCCTGGCCGCCCTCGTGGCGATTGCCGTTCATTCCTGGTCGGATTTCAATCTTCACATCCCGGCGAATTTTATGATGCTGGCGGCAGTGCTGGCGATTGGAACGAGCGCACTGTATAATGAGCGCCCATCACATCGGACGGACGTGGTGAAAAAAGGGGACAGTCCCAATTTTTCGCTACGCGAAAAAAAGGACAGTCCCCTTTTTTCACTTTTTCCCAAACGCGGCGATGGCGCGGAATTGCCCGTTCATGAGCTGCCCTTGAAGCAGGGGGGCTTTGTGCCTTTAGTGCTGGTGGCGGCGCTGATCCTCTGGAGCGGGCAGTGGCTGGTGCGGCACTTCGTGGCGGAGGCGCACTGCAATACCGTCCCAAACGCCACCCTGAATATCGATGAGCATCCGCCCTTAGAGTTTATTGAAAAGGCGATCGGTTTTGATGGCGGCAATGGAGAGTATTATTTTAAGCTGGCCATGGAAAGGACAGTGCTGCGTGATAAGGAGGCGAGGAAATCCGGTCCGGACAGTACCGCCTGGCAGGTCTCCCACGGTCCCATCATCAGCGCCCTTGAACGATCCATTCGTCTCAATCCCTTCAATGCGGAGGCCCACAAACGCCTCGGCTGGGAGTATACGTATCTGACTTCCGATCCGGACTACGGAAGGAAATGGCTTCCGGCGGCGGATCTTTCCATGGAGAGGGCGATTTATATGGGCGGCGCCTGGGTGCAGAATCCGATGATTCACGTCGATTATGGTAATTTCTGGACGATGCGTTCCAGGGCGTATGGCTTCGATCCGCCGAGACAGACGGCCCTCTGGAACCGCGCCCTGGATCACTACCGGAAGGCGATTGAGCTTACGGAAAACAAGAATATTGCCAAAGAAATAAGCGCGTATGTCCGGAACTTCTATCCGGAGGAGGAGAAACTACAGATGATCGGGAAGTAAATTATATATGATATAGCCACTGTTTCTAAAAACTCATTGCATCAAGGATAAACATGCTGTATATTTATGACTGCAAATTAAGCAGTCAAGAGGTGATTTCATGAAAAGACAGGTAGCTTTTACGCTACGATTTGATCCGATCTTTTACGAGCGGGTCAAGGCGGTTTCAGCAAGTGGAGGCAGGAGCGTGACCTCTTTTGTGCAGGAGGCCGTGGCCAGAAAGTTGGATGAGGAGGATGCCGCCTCCCTGTTTCAAGCCTTTACCCTTGTCGGAGAAGATATGACGGAGGTGAATGTCGAGTTCGCATGCAATGCCCAGCGGGAGGTGGCGCTGAAAGATGTGTAAAGAAGTGCGCCGCGGCGACATCTGGTTTGTAGATTGGTCACCAGGCCGGGGATCGGAGCAGGCCGGCATGAGACCGGCGGTGATCATTCAGACGGACGCGGCGAATCGGAACCCCCATTATCCGAACACGATTGTTCTGACCATCAGTACAAAAGGCAAGGCGGTTCCCTTCCATGTGCCCGTGAATCCATCTGAGGAAAACGGTCTTAAAGAGACCTCTTTCGTTAAGTGCGAACAGATCCTGACCATATCAAAGGAGCGTCTGATTCGCTGTGTGGGACGTCTTGAAAACGAACGACTGGAATCGGTGGCGGTAGCGATTCGCCGTGTGTTGGAAGTATAGGAGAAAAAGCAAGTCACCACATGGCGAAACAGAAGGCCCTCGACGCGATGAAGGTGGGCTTTCATTCCGGCATGGATCACTACCCTTCCCGGGCTGAGCTTCATGAGCGGTAGGATATTTGTCGACACACATATCCTCGTTTATGCTCACGACTTGAGCGCCGGAGACCGCCATGCCAGGGCTTCCGCCGTCGTTGAAAGCCTGTGGGAAGCGGAAACGGGGGTTATCAGCACAAAATTGTAAGGAGGTAAGGAATGCTTGCCAAACTCACCACAAAAAATCAGCTTACGCTACCACGGGAAATTGTTAAAGAGTTCCAGGGGATCACATATTTCGATGTTGCCATGGCAGATGGGCGTATCCTCCTGGCGCCCGTAAGAATGCAGCCCTTGGGCGCCAATCTGGATGGGATCCGTAAGAAGGTGGAGAAACTCGGGATAACGCCGGACGAGGTGACCGACGCAATCCGTTGGGCGAGAAAGAAAGAGACGTGATCCGGGTCGTTCTGGACACGAATCTCCTTACTTTCGGCAGTTTCCGTAATATTCCCATCATGACCGCTGCCGCCTTCCGCCAGAGGGACCTTTGACAATCTACACTTTCCTGTCACCCCGGCGAAGTTTAAATAGGGACAGCTCCCCTGTTTATGCGGGTGTCGATTTTCTTTTGAGCTCTTTAATTGCTGGTTTTCGCTTGAATGGAACAAGCTTAATTAACGTGCGGAGAGTCGTATTGACCGATTCTGAATCGGGAAAATATTTTCGCACATCCGCCGCCAATATAATAGCTCCTTTTTCAGGCGTGATCTCCTGGATTGTCGATGTTCCGTCCGGGTGATGAACTGTGATTTTGTAACCATTGCTCATCTGGCGGTAATGTTTGCCGCGAATCCCTCCTGAAAAATCGTATTCATTTCGCATGCTCGTTCCATCATTAGGGGGAAGTTCATTATGCATTGATTTTTTCATATTGGCGCCTTTCCATTGCCGTCGCCTTGCGACAACTGATAATTCGTACTTTCTCATGCCGTTCAGTATAAACCACAATCAGCACTCGCCCCTTGCAAGACATACCAATGTCGAGATATCGATTCTCTTCTAAAGAATGATCCGGATCGAAGATTGTAACTGAGTTAGGATCTCTGAAAACAGTGACGGCTTCTTCGAATCCAAGTCTATGTTTGTGGATGTTTTCATCGGCTTTGATCTGATCCCATTCAAATTCTCTCTGCATTTACAATCCTTTAGCGTAAACTTTACCATATAAGCCTTCATATCACAACCAGAAATAATATGCGAGGATATACGAGGGACGGCTCGCGATTTATTTTCATTGACATTTTTCCGGCATGACCTTATAACTAGGCCCATCATTACGGCCCAGTTTTAAGGTCTTTAAGGGAGGCGCCATGCAGCAGGCCAAATTCAGTTGCAAAGAGTACCAGGTTGAGTTTTTGAATAATTTTAAGGATTACGGTTTCAAGGATAAAAGCGCCTTGATCCGTGAGTCGCTGGATCTGTTGAGGGAAAAGTTGGAAGCACAGAAATTGAGGGAATCAGCCGATTTATATGCCGAGACTTACAGGGAAGATTCTGAGCTCAAGGCATTGACAGCCGCAGCCGCACGGGGATGGCCCGAATGACGACGATTGAACGGGGCATGGTCATCGATATCGATCTGGATCCGGTACAGGGCTCTGAGACAGGTAAAGTGCGACCTTGCGTAGTCGTGACCAACGATGTTTACAATGCGCGCGTCCCCGTTATCCAGGTGGTGCCGATCACGACCTGGAATGAAAAGAAGGCACGAATCAAGACCAATGTGACCCTTGCACCTTCTACGATAAACGGACTTGACAAGAAGTCCGTCGCCGACTGCCTTCAAACCCGTCCGATTGACTATCGTTTGAGATTGTCGCGGATACGGGGCAGATTGGAACAAGACGATATGCGCGTTATCGATCAAGCCCTGAAAGTAGTTTTCTCTCTTTAGGGGAAAATGGGGATATCACCATTATTTTTTATGACTATATCCTTTGATAAATTGTCACGCATGGCTGTTTACCAGAAACGCTTACAGCGGCAGAAGAAAGATGCCCTGGCAATCCGCAAGGCCCAAGCCTTTGAGGAATTGGAAAAACTTGTCAGGAAATTCATTTTGCTCGATCCGAGCATCACAAAGATAATCCTCTTCGGGTCACTGGCGCGCGATGATGTTTCATCGCGTGATTTCGACATTGATTTGGCTGTATCCTGTTCCGGTGAGCATTTTCTGGCGCTGATTGCCATTGCTCTGGACTGCCCTCTTCCTGTGGATCTGGTGGAGCTTGATACTGCTGACAGCAGAATAAAGGATGCCATAGCGCGGGAGGGAATGGTGCTCTATGAAAAGTGAGAGAATGAGAACCTTAAAGGCTGAGTTGCTGGCGGATATGCGGGTGCTTGAAGAACTGGAAGGTAAATACCGACTGATTCATGCCAAAATTGCTCGTGTCGAACCTGATGAATTTGACTATGTGGGCCTGGCATACACAATTGTCAATTTGTACAACCTCATAGAGAATTATTGTCTCCGGGTGGGCAAGTGTTTTGAGAACGATGTTGACAAAATGAGCTGGCATAGGGATTTGATAAAAAGAATGGCCATAGAAATTGACGGAATCCGCCCTGCGTTATTAAATAGCAAAGACGTGCAACTGATTGACGAGTTGCGGGCATTCAGACATATCTTCAGGCATATTTATCAAGGCGAACTGGACGTGGAAAAACTCAAGTTGGTTGATTCACGGGTTCCTCAGGCCTTAAATGTGTTCAAGTCCGCAAATGACCGATTTATCGGCAATTTGCAGGCATTAATTGACATTATTGAAAAATAGTTCTTCCTTGCAGAGACGGCGCTCCGGGCTTCTGAAAATTGACTCAGCATCCCTAATTTTCGCCCTGTGAAACGATAGAAGGCCGGCCCCCCATCCCGCGTTGCAAACAAATGGAAAAAACAGCATTTATCCTTTAACTTTTTGCAGATGATCGGGAAGTAAACAAATGGTGAAATAATTGTTTACTTGAGTGACCTAATCTGCCGGTGTTAAACGTTTTATTACTTCAAGAACCGCCGGGAGTGCGACTTCATAGTTCGGAATGCAGATTCCACGAATTTGCAGGCAATCCAGGTTTGCTGGACTCTGACGACGGGCAACAGGGAGCGGGAATTGCGGGGCTTGCTGGCGGCGATGGAGAAGCTCTCCCTCTCCCGAGGTCTGATTCTGACCTACGATGAAGAGGAAAGTCTCCCCGTAGCGCCGGAACAGCGGATAACCATAATGCCGGTCTGGAAATGGCTGCTGGGCGATAGAAAGGGCTAATCATGATAAAATATAAATCCCATAATATTTTAAAATCAGTCTTCGGCGTATTGCTTGTCTGTATTATCGTTCAGCATCATGGGGCGACGGATGTCTGCAGCGCCGTAATGCAGATTAAGGCGACGCCCCGTGTGGCCGCTGAGCCGTCGGGCAAGGTTAATGTGAGTTACGATATCCGCAACGAAGGATCCGAGTCCGCGTATAATGTAACGGTAACGACCTTTCTGGGCATGGATGCGAGAAAATCCGAACCTTACGGCGAAATCAGAGGCGGCTCGGGATGGACGTCGTATCAGTGTGATTTTGACATGTCGGGGATGGTTCCCGGAGAATACATACTCGTGAGCCGCATCAATTTTAATGACCAGACCGGCCGGCAGCATTCGGTTTATCAGTTCAATCCCCTTCCCAACAGGCTGGTTGCCCAAGCGTCGAGTATGACGCCGGCCTTGGTATTGGATATTGTTCCGCCGGTGTTGAATGCCAAGAGCCCGATTGATGGGGGCGCTAAATTCGGCGTCGCCATGACTAACAATAACAAAGGGCAGATCCGGGCCGCGTTGACCTTTTACCTGCCCGACGGCATCTCCGCGGATGTGCCGGAGCGGTTTTATGATATCGGCCCCGGCGGTACAAAAAGCGATGATATTGAAGTGAGCTTGACCGCGTCCCTCGCCCCGAAGAAATATGCCTACGATGCGGTGGTCTGGTATGAATTCTATGGCGTTCACTATGCCCGCCATGTGCAGGGCGCGGTGAATGTTGAGGAGAAGCCGGTGCTGCTTATCGGTTTTGTTGTTTTGTCCATCCTCGTTCTGGCCTTTGTGGGGGGATTCGTCTGGTGGCGGCGCCAAAAAGAATTGTAAGAGATCTTCTGTTTTTTTCTGAAACTCAGCAGCTTGTCATTCCTGCGAAAGCAGGAATCCAGTGTTTTCGATAATTTCCTGGATTCCGGTTTTCACCGGAATGACATATTTGGTATAAATTCAAATTATGCATAGGGATATCATTAATTTATGAGTGAATTTGTGCTGGGCATATGGGATGGGCATGACGCCGGGGCGGCGCTTTTGAAAGGCGGAGAGATTCTCTTTGCCGTCAACGAGGAGCGTCTGACCCGCCGGAAGCTCGAAGTCGGCTTTCCCGAACTGTCCATTGATGCCTGTCTCGCCTTTGCAGGTCTCCATCCCGAAGATCTGAAGTATATCGCCGCCTCCACGACGGACCCGGCGAAGACCCTGACCCGCCTTTTCCCCCATCTCAAGGAAGAATACTACCTGATCCGGCGCCGGAAGAAAGATCCGCGCTCCTTCGATCCTTTTAAAAAGGCCTTCAAATATCGCTTTACAGAGCTTGCCCCGAATCCCGTGTCGGAATTTCTGAGCCGCCGCAATCTCGAAAGTCGGTTGCAGGAGATGGGTTTCCGGGACTTTCAACTGCGTCTTGTCGATCATCACGCCAGCCATGCCGTCGCCGCGGCCTTTGGCAGTGGTTTCCCCGAGAGCCTTGTTATTACCCTCGATGGCGTCGGCGATGGATGCTGCGGATCGGCATGGCAATTCCGTGCGGGCAGAATGGGATTAATGCGGGCCTTTCCGGCCGGGGCGTCGCTGGGGATATTTTTTGAGCACGTTACCAACCTGATGAACATGCGGGAACTGGAAGACGAGGGGAAGGTTATGGCCCTGGCCAATTATGCCTATCCCATCGAGGATCATGAAAACCCCCTCATGAAGCTTATCGGTGTTAAAAACGGCGCCATTGCTTCCAATCTTACTTCTACGGCCATGTTCACGGAACTCCGCAAAATAATCTGGCGTTACCCATCGGAGCAATTCGCCGCGATGGCCCAGCGGGTTCT
>Ga0209749_1001592_pt1 | contig 19053 bp, 13 predicted proteins | sample EPASupsiteSAE347_FD_187267 | JGI IMG/M metagenome (GOLD analysis project Ga0209749, IMG submission 187267) | Bioremediated contaminated groundwater from EPA Superfund site, New Mexico - Sample SAE3-47 (SPAdes) (version 2) | ecosystem: Environmental > Aquatic > Deep subsurface > Groundwater >... | reverse complement strand
GAATCTGGAGCCTATGCATACATCGCAACTTCGCAATCGGTCAACTAAAGCCGGAATAAATCGCGGATGATGCGAAAAATCTCCATCCATTTCCACCAACACATCGAAGCGCTCGTTTTTTTGGAACCATGCAAAACCGTCGCGACCCGCCAAACCACGGCCTCTCGGCGGCTCGCGATCGATCAAATGCACGCGAGGGTCATTTCGGGCTTTTTCCGCAACAATTCGGTTCGTTCCATCCGGGGAATGATCGTCGACGATCAGAACCTCAAGAGTCGGTTCAAGCGCCAAAAGAGCATCAATCAATTTAAGGATGTTTCCCGATTCGTTATAAGTCGGAACAAAAACCAGTATTTTCATTTTCTTTTCAAGAATCATTTTCTTAAACCGATATCAGCGGTTCTCATCGCAAGCAATCGATGAAAACAAGCCATCGTTATTTAGGAACGGTGTAAAATTCGATGACATTATTATCCGGGTCATTGAAACTGACGGCATAATAACCTTTTACGAATTGGGGATGCTCCTCGGGCGGAAACAAAGGCTCAAATCCCGCTTTATCCATTGCTTTCGCGATAGAATCAACTTCCTTGCGGGATGCAACCAGAAGGGCAATGTGATCGCTGATCACCATCTCCTCGCCCGACGGTTTTTTTCGCGAAACGCGTCGAGGTTTCGATTCGCAAAGAAAAATTTGGAATTCATCGTTCGAATACCCCGCATAACCTTCTTCGCCGCCCATGACCAAATGAAATCCGATTTCATCAAACAGGGGATTATAAAACAACATCGATTTTTTCAGCTTCGCGATTTCAAAACAGATATGGCCCATTGTAACTTGAATCTTCTTTTTCATGGTTTAGTCGACTCTCCTTGAATAAATTGCAAAAACACGATTCATCCGACGGCTTCCTTTAGTCTTGAAAAGACTTGTCCCACGGTGACAGCCATCATGCATTCCTCTCGCGTGGGGCAAACGCGACGGTAACACGGTCCGCAGGGAACTTTCCCGACGACGGCTTCTCCGTTTCCGTAGAATTCGATTTCACGCTCAGTTGTAGAGCCGAAAAGCGCGATGGTATGGACGCCTTGCGCAATTGCCGCGTGCATGGCAAGCGAATCTCCCGAGATCATTGCCTTGAGTCTTGAAACAATCGCAAAGAAACGCCTTAATGAAAAATCGTAACCGGGGAAAAATCCTGGAATATCCTTCCGTGCTCGAAGCGAAGCGTATATTTCCTCTTCTTGACGTCCGCCCAGGAAAATCGGAGTAAGTCCCGATTCATGCGCAAGTCTTGCAAGCTCGATAAAATACTCGATCGGCCAGCGTTTTCCCGCAAAACCATCACCTGATCCGAGGTTCAGCCCAATAAGCGGCCGCTCTCCCCATGGTTCGGCAAACTCGGCAACCCACGCTTTTTCTTCCCGAGACAATTCTAAAACATACGGATTGGGACCCCATTCAACTTCACAAGCTTCGGCGATCAGTCGCGGATATGTCTTTTCATTGCCCGTAAATTTGAGCGAATCATCGACACCGAGACGGAAAAGATATTCGGATGAGCGCGAAAGCGGCGTTAAAAGGCCCTTACGGTTTCTTCCGAATCCGTATTTTTGGGCGGCATTCACGCTACGGGCAAGAGCCGTCGGACCTTCTTCCTTGTCAAGGCTGACAACGACATCCCAATAAACGTTTTCAGCCCAAGAAACGGTGTCGACGGACCAGGGAAGTCTTTTATATATCGCTTTTCCCTGAAGCAAGGGCATCGCTCCTTCTTTTGTAACCCAAACAACGGCGGATTTCGGAAACTTCTTTTTTAGAGCGGGAAGCAAGGTCGTCGTTCTCAACACATCGCCCAATGCACCCAATTTTATGATGAGAATCATCTTTCCGAGGGGTTCATAATGCATGCATGTTTCGGTAGTTTCAAGAAGACATGGGCAGCAACTTCCGCTCGAAAAACCGCAAGGTTTATCCCCTGTAAAATGTCGACAATCCAATTCTTTCATGCAATTACCCGCTTATTCAGTTGAAAATCCCTCCGCCCTTGAAACCGCTGAAATGCGTCAAATTCAGGGTTCTTATCGGTCGGCTGCGCATCGTAATTACTCGTGAAAACGAAGCCAGCGTCCGCTCAAAATAACGCGAGAAGGGCCCCGCCTCCGATAATCTGTCGTCGTCGACATAGATGACTTCGGCGCCGGTTGCGATAGACCGGTTATTCCACCAAAATTTCCAGTTGCCGGTACCATGGACCTCAGCGATACGATCCGGCGGGAGTTTGCCGTAAAAACTCACCAATGCGGTCAGCGGCGCGCCTTGCCCGACAAAAAGATTTTTTCCGCCGGTCTTTTGGTCGATTTCCCGCACCATTTCTCCCAATTCCGTCCAGCCGTGAAGCCGAATCGAGATATCCATTCGCGGAGGCAGCGGCAAGATACAAAATAAAGCTTGAGTTACGACTAAAACCGACAACAACAGCGACGGACCGACCACGGACAAAAACCTCTTCAAAAGCGCACTTTGCGTCAACCACTCCGCCAGGAGCGGAATGGCCGACAAATAGGCAACTTGAGGCCAGTTCGCTTCGACCTTGGAATTCAAGCTGTTATACGCAAAAAAAGCCATCATCGGAAAAGCCAGGGAGGCGAGAAAAAAACGCTTTTCATCGTTATCCCGCCACGCTTTCCACAGCGTAAAAAAAACAATCAACCAGAGAGCGGGAAAAAGCAGCGGGCCGATCGTTCCCAACTGACCGCCGATGAACTCGCCGAAGCTGCCGAGTGAAGAACGCTGGCTTTCCTTAAAACCATGCTGAAATTGAAATCGAAAAGAAATCCAATCGTGTTGCATGTTCCAATAAAGAATCGGAAGAGTTCCGACAAACGCCAACAAAACCATCACCCAAAATTTCCCTGACACCAGCGACGGTCGCCGTCGGGAAAATCCAAGGATTACAAGCGCCACCGCGGGACAAAAGAAAATCATATTGTATTTCGAAAGGGCTCCGGCGCCAAGGCACACACCCACGCCGATCCAGGACAACCAATCATCGGAATCGATGACTTTCAGGAAAGACCAAATCCCGAAACTCCAAAACAACGCCAGCGGAACGTCGGGCGTCGTTATAAAACCAAGGGCTATTCCCGCCGGAGTTAAATTAATTATCAAAGCCGCGAGGAAACCCGTGAAAGCTTTTCCGGAAAAGTTCTTCCCGATGGCATAAAGCGATCCGCTGACGCATATAATTCCCATTAACGCGGGAACTCTCACCGCGAAAGCCGTATCACCGAATACTGCTCTGCAAATAGCGATGAAGTAAGCAACCATGGGCGGATGGTCGAAATAGGAAAAATCGAGTCTTCGAGAAAGTTCCCAGTAGTAGGCTTCGTCGGGCGTCAGGTCGCACGATAATGCCAGCAACAACCTCAAAGCCCACAAGCCCGCCAAAACCAGCCAATATTTTTTTTCCCGAAAATCTTCCATGGCCGCAGCTAATCTTGTTTCTACATTACTTAATCAAATCATAATTAATTTACAATGATTCGTATCAAAGCTAGCCAACGAAAAAATCAAAGGGAATTTTTCACCGCGGAGGCGCAGAGACGCGAAGAAAACACCTCTAATAGCCATTCTCAGCGCCTCGGCGTCTCCGCGTTTTTTTCTTGCCCCAACTTGGTTGGCTTTTATGCGTTTCATTGTTAATTTATGTTACAACCGGTGGAGGATTATAACACATAATCATTGAATGAGAATTCCAATAATGATTCACGCCCGAAGCAATTTTACGAAAACGACGCCTTTATATATTTCCGTTCATAGCGGGGTATCGAATCGCCGGCGAAAAAATTTTCATGTGACTCTTCCATGACTCATGATTTATCTTGGCCACAAAATGTGCGTATCTCCTTTAAAAAAATCGGACCGTAACGTTCAAGCTTGCTGGCGCCGACACCGTGAATGAGTCGAAACGCCTCTTGATCGGTCGGACAATGCGCGGCCATCTCAGCCAGAGACGTATCGGCAAAAATAACGAATGCCGGGACTCCGGCCTCGTCCGCCAGCTTCTTGCGCAAAACACGCAATTTTTCGAACAATTTCTCATTATAATCAACGGCACCGGCTTTCCGTCGAGTGGGTTTTTCGCGCGCAACAGGCTTTAAGCGAGGAGCGGCCATCGTCATTTTTCTTTCGCCGCGCAACAGAGGCCAGGCAGCCGCGGTTAATTTCAGCACCGAATAGTTGCCCACATCCTGTTCGAGGCATCCGTTATGAACAAGTTGGCGTAGAAGGCTTCCCCAATATTCCTGACTCTTGTCGACTCCGATTCCGTAGGTGGAAAGCCGGTCATGGCAAAGTTGCATGAGGCGCTCGTTTCGCGAACCACGCAAGACATCGATCACATGCCCCATTCCGAACCGCTGGCCCACTCTAAAAACGCAAGAGAGAGCTTTACGTGCATCCTCGGTCGCATCGAATCGTTCCGGAGGATGGAGGCAAATATCGCAATTTCCGCAATCTTCTTGAACTTGCTCTCCGAAATAACCCAATAATATTCGACGCCGGCACGTCGAAGCCTCGGCAAACCCAACCATGATATTGAGCTTGTGAAGTTCGATTCGCTTGCGCTCGGCATTATCCGTTTGCTCGATCAATCCGCGGGCAACGACAACATCGCCAAAGCCGAACAGCAGCAAGGCTTCGGCGACCAAACCATCTCGCCCGGCTCGGCCGGTTTCCTGATAATAACTCTCAATGTTTTTGGGAATATCGTAATGAACGACGAATCGGACATTGGACTTGTCTATTCCCATTCCGAAGGCCACCGTTGCTACGACGATTTCAACATCATCCCGCAGGAAGTCATCCTGCACGCGTTTGCGATCGGCGGCTTTCATGCCGGCATGATAAGGTGAAGCACGAATTCCTGTCTTTGTCAGCTTCGCCGCAACTTCGTCTACACGTTTCCGGCTTAGACAATACACTATACCCGCTTCGCTCGGGCGGGTCCGGAGGAATGCCGTCAGTTGATCGAAAGGCTTGTGTTTATCCAGTACCGTATATCGAATGTTGGGCCGATCGAAACCGGAAACATAGCATTTGGAATGCCGCAACCCGAGACGTTCGATAATGTCCGAGCGGGTGTGAGGCTCGGCCGTTGCCGTCAAAGCAATCAAGGGAATCTTCGGAAACAGTTCGCGCAACCGGCCGAGCTGACAGTATTCAGGTCTGAAGTCATGCCCCCACTGCGAAATGCAGTGCGCCTCATCGACGGCAAACAATGCAATGGGAATACCGCGCAATCGCTCTATGAATTCAGCGCTCATCAGGCGCTCCGGCGCGATATACAGCAAATCCAACTCTTCGCCGTGCAGCATGGCCAATACGCGACGGGCGTCGGTGACGTTCAACGATGAATTATAGAAAGCAGCCCGAACACCGCAGGCTTGAAGCGCATCGACCTGATCTTTCATCAGGGAAATCAAAGGGGAAACCACGATACCCACGCCCGGGCGGTGCAACGCCGGAATTTGAAAGCAAAGCGATTTTCCCCCGCCGGTAGGCATGAGGACGAAGGCGTCCTCGCCGCGTATTAAACCGTCGATAATCTCTTTCTGATGAGCTCGAAAGGAATCGTATCCGAATATTTTTCTGAGGCTTTCCTGGGGTGCATCATTCATCATTCGGAATGCCAATCCTAATTGGTTCTTTACTAATGTGTTTTTCAATTTCTTCGATGGTCAGGGCTTTCTTTATCGCGGGTGCGCTCATGGTTATTTTCTCCGGTGCTTTGCCTTGGGCGTTGTTCAGAGATGTTCACGATCTGGACTTCGATGTTGATTCGGGTGCCGTTTTGGGCCGTGGCGAGAATATCGAGCCGGGAGGCCTTGTCGCCGAAAAACTCGGGATCGAGTTCGCGATCTTCAAGTTCGATGTCCGTCAGGGGGCCGTTGATGTCCGTCAGAATGATCGAGTTAAGGAAATCGATCAGTATGTCTTTGTTTTCTTCGACCCCGAAGATTCGTTTGAAGACATAATCATTGAGCCGGTTGATCGCGATCATGCAAACCTCGCTGTTGCCGATGATTTCAACGACATTATATCCGAATTCCGGATGGAATGGAACTATCACGAAAGTTTCCTGTTCCGGTGGCTTTTCCCAAGAGTCCGATGTCAGAGCAGTGCCGGCCATATCGCGACCGGCCCGCCTATTGGTGGTGTCAGATTTTAACTTTTTTTACGGCAGACACGGAAGAAAATCATTATGAATTTCATGAGCTTTCTCTGCATCTCTGAAGGTGTGAAATAATTAAAAGTTTGCGAGTCAGGTACAAAATTGATGTTGAATTCATGCGGGTTTGCGAGGTGACTGTACGTAAAACCTCACCAAAACGTCGATTATTTCACACCTTCTCTGCGGCTCTGCGTTGAATTTTTCAGTTAATTTGGGACACTACCGATATCTGACTTTGGGGCCAAATTTACCGTCTTTTGTGAGATAGCCCGTATTGACCAGGATCATCCAAGTATCGTAATTCTTCAGTAAAATTTTCCAAGCAACGGAAGCCTCTGAACCCGATTTGATACCCACATGTTTGTTCGTGTCTTTTTCATAATACTTGACGGCTATTACGAAAGCATTTAATGACGGCGGCGACGGGGGGCTTTTCAATTCACCCAACAATGTCAAATAGCCGTATTGGACAAGAACCTCCAACATATCCTCACACATTTCATCTTTGTTTTTATCTTTCGCCGCATACGAATTCAAATCGGCTTCCGGAAAATTCTTGTTGAACGAATCCAAGGCTTTTTGATAATCGTCGTTCGTAGGCCCCCCGGTAACCGATTTGTGTTTAGAGCCTGTTAGAAAATAACCGCTATGTTTTTGATCCATGATATTCGGTGGGATTTCCATTTGATGCTCCGGCGATGTTTTTCCTTCTTGTGCGATTTTTTCCGGTTCGCCGGCTTCAAGAATTGCCGTGTCGCTGCCGCCAAGCATATCGGCCGGAACTCCGGAAACCGACATTTTGACCGGCGGCGGCTCAAGCAATTCGGCTTTTTGGGGAAAATGCGATCCTCCGGTATCGAACATCATCCAAATCCCAAGACAGACGATCGCGGTAAAAGTGACGATTAGAGCAATTTTAAAGTGAGTCATGATCGAACGTACCATGATGATGACTTTCGAAACTTGTCGCGTCTCCGGAAGAGATCGAAGCTTGGCGATCGAATAATCCGGCGGTTGCTCAAGTATTTTCAGTTTCTCATCTTCAAATCGTTTCTTGAATTCTTCGGAAAGCTTATCCAGTTCGGGTTTCGTTCGGAGTCCAAGATCCAGCAACGCCTGCATATTCCGTTGCGCCGCCAACTGAACTCTTTCGACCTGAACCGTCGGAGCGCTTTGTACGAGTTTATAAAGCGGATACAAATTATCGGGGTCGGGATTCGCCTGGAACAATATCAATCCGATGTCGAAAAGTCTTTGACTCGGTCTGCTTTTCAGGAACGAAAAAACCAGATCTCGTATCAAAGAAAAATGGAAATGTACCATGGCCGCCAGCGCCGATTCTTTATATTCTTCCCGCTCCCCGAAAAGCATGTTATCGGCTATCGAAACCGCTTGGGAAGGATCGAATCGCTTGAAAATGCGCAACGCCGTCATTGTCAGACGCGGCGAGGCCGATTGAAAATATTTTCCTAAAAGCGGAAGAAGCCGCTCGGGGTCGATTCGGCCCAGGTATTCCATCGCCGCCGACGCGAGGTTAGGATTAGGATCCGCCAAGAATTTCTCGGCCGAATCGGAAAAAAATTTACCGCCCAAACGTTGCGCGACTCTGAATGCCGCGGCGCGTAGATCGGAAGCGGATCTGGGATTTCCGATGATCATTTCGAGCCGCTTACGATGCTCGGGAGCCAATGTGACGCCCCATGAGGCCAGTTTTCGTATTTTTTCTTCATCCGTCAAATTTTCAAACGATTCTTCCTCGGCACCGAAGGCTTGTGAGATCGGTTGCGTGTGAAAATTATTGACGACGATTCTTAATTTATTCTTGACCTCGGGAGCGATTTCCCACTCAAGAGCCTCGACAAATGTCTGATAAACAGGCAGTTCGTGCATGCTTCGAAACAACGTAGTTTGAAATTCGATATCGCAATCGCTTCCCGGATCATACAATCGTAAAACAACGTCCTGTACGTAGCGACGGGCACTTCTTTTGTAGATCCATTTCTGCAACTTGTCGCGATATTCATCCAGGCGTATTCCAAGAATCCCCGATTTCTCGATGCCGGAAATCGATCGAGCCAATATTTTTTTCAACACCTCGGCTTTTCCCGGAGGCGAGCCGGCCGCGATTTCCCAAATGCGGGGCGGGACATCGATATCGGGATTGTTCGACAACAACAGGCCGGCTTTTTCCAGTATTGCAAGATCGGATTCAACGGCAATGTGTTTCAGCACAATTCCCTTCACTCGATCAAAAGGAAAGAAAAAGCAGCAGCGAAGCGCAGCAAGCTGATGATATGTTTCCGTGGTTGAAAACAACCAGTCCAGATGAGCGATGGCTTCATCCATGTCGATTTGAGAAAGACCGCGAATCGCCAGTCCTCGTATTCGAGGATCCTTCGAAATCAGCAGGTTCGGAAGTTCATTTTCAAGGGCTTGAGGAGCAATCCGGACCAGTGCGTCCAAAGCCGCAATTCTGACGTTGAGGCTTTTGGATGCAAGCAGGGAATTCAGTGTTTCGGCATGCTCGATGGGCCATGTTCGAGCGAAAGTTCTGATTAATGCCGCCTGAACCATTGTATTGCTTTCCTGCCGCAAAAGAAGCGCCGCGCCGTCGGAATACTTTTGAAGAGAATCGGCTGGAAGAGCCGACAACAACTGTAGCCGCCGGATCTTGCTCGACGCCTCATACATTCGGCAAAAGACCGCGGGATCAGGTAAAGAATCGAAAATGGTATTTTCTTCGTTATCCCGACGGTCAAAGGACGCGACGGCATATAACAACAAAGCCAAACACTCTTCATCATCCTCGATTGATTTACGCTTATTAAGAATCCGACGAACTTTCTCGGATGCTCCTTTACCGATGATGTGTTCGAGAGCGAACATGCGGAAGGATATTACCGGAGCCTCAAGATCTCTCAACAGCTCCGACTCGGTATACACATACAAATCCTTCATCATTTCGACCTATTGAATCCTGCCTTTCGAAAACTCCTCAAGCTCGGCGGATTACGGCGCCGGCGCCTAATACGCCCTATATCGCCCAGGGACGGCGTAGATACCCGAAATGCGCCCGGATGGCGCGTTTTTTCGGGTATCACCCATCGGATTTACCGTCGAATGCGTGAATCGGTGCATCGTGCACGAATATGGGTTTTCCGGGTAATTTTACGGTAAAGGTCGAACCTTTTCCGAATGTACTCGCAACGGAAATACTGCCGCCATGCCGCTCCACTATTTGCTTCACGAGAGCAAGACCGAGACCGGTCCCCTCCATCGATCGCACATATTCGGAATCAGCACGAAAGAACTTGCTGAAAAGCCGATCCAGTTCTTGAGGTGTCATGCCGATTCCCGTATCCGTAAATTTCCAAACAATCTCGCCGTTTGTATCTATTGCAAGAGTAATGGTAATCGTTCCGTCCGTCGGCGTGTATTTTACCGCGTTGCTCAAAAGATTTAAGCCGGATTGCTTGAGTAAATCGGCATCTCCGTAAAAGGTTACCGGATAATCGGGATCCGAAAATTCAATCTCATGCTTTTTTTGACGAATCTGCGCCGCCAGAAGATACAACACTTCCCGCGTCAATTGTACCATGTCTAATTGGACCGGCTTGATGACTCGTTTTCCGGACTCAATACGCGCAAGATCGAGCAAATCATTGATCAATCTGGTAAGTCTTCCCGATTCGTCATATATAATGTTCAAATATTCCTTTTGCTTGTCACGATCTTCAACGTCGCTGTCCAGAAGCATTTCAGTGTAACCCATTATCGAGGTCAGGGGAGTTCTGAGTTCGTGCGAAACCTGAGAAACGAATTCGCTTTTCATTCGATCGATCTGCTTTTCGACCGTGATGTCGCGGCAGACCGCGATGAATCCGGCAATGGGCAAGCCGCCGGAACCCGCATGACTACCGAGCGAACGAATATAAAGGGAGATGGACAAGCCGCTTCCCTCATGGGGTAACGGACGCGTAAACAAAGCGCGCAACTCGTTAACCTTCAAATCCAGAGCAGAAGGCAAAGGCGGCTGAAATTCGCTGCCGATCTTATTGAGCGCTTCAAGAAACGATCCGCTCGGATTTACATCACCCAGAAGCTGTCGACCCGCCGGATTCGAATACAACAAAACGCCGTCGGCTGAAAGCAGAAAAATTCCTTCCCAAGTCGATTCGACCAAGGTTTCGAACTTCGCTTTCTCTTCAAGGGCAAGTTTGTTGGCAACGTCGATTTTTCCTTTCAAGCGCTCGGCCATGGAGGAAAGAGCCAAAGACAGCTCCTTCATTTCATCCTGGCCGCCGTGTATCGGAATCTTGACGTCAAGATCGCCCGAATGCAGACGCTTCGCCGCTTCGGTAATTTCCTTTATGGGTTGGCTCAATTGTTCGCTATAAAGGAAGCTCATGAATGCCGCCAGAAGAACAGCCCACAGCGCCAAAGTGAACGATTTCATTTGCCTGTTGTACAGCACCCACCGAACGTCCTTGCTCGGAATGGCGAATCTAACGGAAGTTTCGGATTTCGGAAGAAGAAATTGCATTATAATCCATTCTTTTCCATTCGGAGATGTTAACCACAACCCCGAATTCAGTCCGAATATCATTTCGACTTTCGGTAGATCCGTCGTATCGGCTTTTTTCGAGAAATATTCGGAAAGATTGCGGAAATCTATCTGCTCTCTCGATACATTGAGTTTCTTTTCATCGGGGAAGAGCTTCTCGACAGGAACCTGGCTGGGGGTATCACGAAATCCGCCGAACAGATCGATGAAGTTTTTTTCCTCCCGCGCCACAAAGGGAACGGTCGAAGGGAATTCCGTATCGACAGGAAGATCGGATAAAGCCCGGCGCCAAAAGCTTCCGTTGTCGAAAGTCATCAGCAACCTTCCGGTCAGCTCATGCTTTTCATCAAAACGAGGAACACTGAAGGAAACCGTATATTGATCGCCGGTTCTATCGGAAACAACAAAAGTGCCGCTTCCCAAATCATTTCTTTCACGCGACTTTCGATTGATCATCCGCAAAGCGGAAGTCGAGGAAGAAATCACTTTAAGAAATGTCGACGAAAGCTCATCTCCGGGTTTTCTATCTTCGACGATGAGATCTTTTCCAACCAGTTGAATCCGTATCCCGGAAGTTTCGTTGATGTATTGCAGAACTTCGGCAATCGAGGCAGCGTGAAATTTCAGCGTAATTCTCGGGTCGGAATTCGTTTTCCATAAAATTCGTTCGTTTAATCCCGCTTGTCGTGCAATCTGCAAAACGCACCGGGAAAGCAAAACGTCGGTCAAGGAAATACTGATTTTGTGAGGTCCGAAGACCTTTTCATCGGTCTTAATCAGCGGAATTCCACATTCATAAGCTCGCGATCTATATTCTTTCACCAAATCAAATTGGACTATGTCGGTTGCGAAATCATGCCGGAAAAAGCGCTCCATGGCTTCCATATATTTGGAAAAAATAAAATCGTCGGCTCTCCGTGCCTGCCTTATGAGAATATCGACCGCTATCGGATAAACAGCATGTTCGTTCAGCAACTGCGCTTGTCGTATCATACCTCCGCCCAGAAAACTCATGGGAATCAGCGCGCAAACCAAACATACAATGAAAATTTTCCCCCTGATTCCCACTTTCTGAAAAATCACGAATAATGAGCCCGCCAGCAAGGAAAACCCCAATACAGCCAACGTCGTATATTCGCGCTCCAGGCAGGATAAAGCCTCCCAGCCTTCGCCGGCAATGTTGGAGCATAATAGCCAGGCAAAACAGCCCATCGGGATTCCCCGGCGATTACCTCCGAATACGAGCATCGCTAAAAATAGAAGATCCGCCAACGCCTTCATGACTTGCCCAATAAGCGTCGCCTGGGTTCCGACGAACAATGAATGAATGGAGGAGCCGTAACTCAGATTTGTCAATAACGGGCGGATAACATAAAAAGCATCGATCAGACGCCACAAAAACGCTAAAATCAATAACCCGCGAATAACGGGTATGGTTAAACTCGTATGCTTTTTTTGCATCGCCCGGATTATATCACGACGATAAAGAACTCTTAAGGCCTTGTTAATAAATAACTGTAACAAATTTCGTTCATCGACCGGCCATAAGAGCCTGTAAGAAAACAACTATTTGTAATGGTTATTTTCTTACAGGCTCTAATACCACTTCCGTTAAATAATGACCTATTTATTTTCGGCGGATTACGGCGGCAAGCGCCTAATCCGTCCTACGGCATACGACATTTCTTTTTGGAAATGGTATAAGAAATCTCATGGATCTTTTCATTTCTTAATGAATCTTTAATTGCGTCTTCCCTTCATTTTAGAGAAAATTATAGCAGATACGATGATGATGAGGCCTTGTCGGCAAATAACTGTAACGAATTTTCGGGATTTCCGGCCATAAAAGCCTGGAAGAAAACAACCAGACGATCCGGTTATTTTCCAACAGGCTCTAAATGTAATGGGAAGGAGGCTCCAATGTCTGAAATTACCAATCAAATTCCATGTCCGTCCGAGTTTTGCGGATTTTCCTCTTGGCCCGAACTTGCAAAACTGGTTTGGGAATGCGACATCGGAACTTCGTCCAAGCTTCGAAAATTCCTGAAATGGAAAAGATCGGATCGATCCAAATCGGGATTGCTGAGCTTGGGTAAGCGTACGGATTTTCATAAAGTAGTGAAGTGAAAAGATCTCCGGTCTCAAACGAAGCCGGAGATCTTCGGTTTAAGTTTCATGCGCTTTAACCGATAGCGCGGGCAGCCACGGCAAGCGACAACAAGACGATGAAAATGAACAACAACGCCTCAATGAGATCGCGTCCCGTCGGAGAACCCGTGGGATAACCCAATCTTTTTTTCCATAATGCAAGCTTCAGTCTGTCCTCATGACCGAGGTCGTCTATTCCGGATCTGTACTCCCAGTGATGAAGAAGCTCATGAGCGAGGGTTTTCGCGATTTCAACGCGCACGCCTCTTTCGCGCATACCGCGAAATACCCTGCAAAAAGAGCCGTAATACAACGTAACCGCCGGACCCGCATTGCCGTGAACCGGATGATAATGTCCGAGAACGTAAAGTCCAAGCAAACTTCCGCGTTGCCTGCAAGCGTTACGTTCCACGAAAAATCTGTCTACGCCGGCCTTGAAACGAGACGGTATTCTTTTTAGTTCCCTCTCGAAAAGCTCTTGAAAACGTTCAAATCTCATAATCGAATTTCAATGCGATAAATCCGTACAAGTCCGCGCTGCCGACAAAGAGTATCGCGATAGCAAAGCGGGAAAAAACATCAAGCTTGAAGAGATACGTCTTGCCTTATCACGCCGCGTGCATAAGCCTTCACGAATGCTTCGACTACTACGGGATCGAAATGGCCTCCGCTGCATCTTTTGATTTCGTTCAATCCGACCTCGTCCGGTTTGCCTTTGCAATTAGGATGATAAGGGCGGTTGGATGTAATAGCGTCAAAAGTATCGGCGACCGCGATAATACGACCCGCCAGTGAAATGGCCTCACCCTTGTGTCCGTCGGGATAGCCGGTTCCGTTGAATCTTTCGTGGTGGTCGATCATTCCCGGTATAAAAAGAGAGAGCTTTTTAACATGGTTCATGATTTCCGCGCCGATGACCGGATGTCGTTTGATCTGGGAAAATTCCTCATCGGTAAGCTTATCGGGTTTTCGTAAAATTGCCTCGGAAATGCCGAGTTTTCCTATGTCGTGAAGCAACGCGGAAACCCTTATTAATTCTATTTCTTCTTCCGCCATTTTCATCTCAGTCGCTATCGCTACGGAGAAATCGGTAACTCTACGGGAATGACCGTGCGTGTAAGGGTCTTTGGCATCAATCGCCGCGGAAAGAGCTTCAACGGTATTGAGAAATAATTCCCGGGTTTCACGATAAAGCTTGGCGTTTTCCCAAACGGCGCCCATTTGGTGAGCGATCGTCGAAAGAAGTTTTTCATCCTTCGAACTGAATTCGGATCGATCTTTTTTATCCGCTACCGCCAAGACGCCGGCAATGCCGTTTTTAGTGGAAATTGGAACGAGAAGCAGTGAATTTTCCGAAATTTTTCCCGGCAGGTATTCGGAAACCTTCGTCAAATCGTTGACGATGACCGGAACACCTTCATTGACGACTTTCCAGGCAAGACCGACATTCTTGGGAAATTTCAATTTTCCGATATCGTCGGAAGCGACTCCCAAGCCGTCCGCCAGAATAAGAAAGGAAGCATCATCGGCCAGCAGCAGAACGCTTACCCTATCAACGCCTAAAGTACAAGATATTTCATCAATGGCGCTTTTTTGGATTTTGTCCCATTGAAGTTTCCCGGAGAAAGTTTCAGCCAGTTGATAAAGAAGAGTGATCTCCTCGTAGAGGTTTGACAATTCCCGCGTTAAATCGGAGACTTCGTATTCAAAGGCAAAAAGATTTTCAAGCGCCGATGAAATCAAAAAAAGCTCGTATTGCTGAACCGAGTCTCCTCTTACAAAACAATTTCCGCCGTCGGGTAATCTTATTGATACTGCATCTTGAGCGGGAACAAGAGAGACTTCCACCGGCGATCTTTTTCCGATCGCTTTTAGGAAAGAATCGATTTTTTCCGAAGCCAGAAGCTTCCGTAAAACACTATCCATTTTCAGGCTGCTTCGATGATTTCGAGCTTTTCCTGGACATTCTGCAAAAGTTGTCTGGGACTGAATGGTTTCGTGATGTATTCAGTCGCTCCCGCATCCATCCCCATTTTTTTATCGGATTCCTGACCTCTCGCGGTTAAAAGCATTATCGGCGTCTTCGCGAAAACGGCTTCCGCGCGCAGTTTTTTGCATACGTCGAAACCGTTCATCTTGGGCATCATTACATCCAATAATATCAGATCGGGATTTTCCCTAACGGCCGTTTCATAAGCTTCCTCACCATTGGTCGCCACCAAAACCGTAAATCCCGCATTAGTCAACTTATCCTTTACTACCCGGAGAATATGGGGTTCATCGTCGGCAACAAGGATTTTCTTATTCGCCATTTTTATCTCCTTTGAACTTCGTGAGAACCTCGCGCACTGTGCGAATCAGATCGGCTCCGCGATATGGTTTTGTAAGATACGCATCCACGTCCATCTTTTGGATTTGCTCGTCTTGAGGTAGAACGGTAAGCAACATTACAGGAATCTTCGCCGTGTTCGGATCTTGCTTGAGGCGTCTGACAACTTCGAATCCATCCATGTCGGGCATTAAAACGTCAAGAATTATCAGATCGGGAATTTGACTTTTCAGATAATCCAAGGCTTTTGACCCCGATTGCACCGATTCGGCCGTATAACCGTCTTTCGTCAGCTTATCTCTCACCGCGCGGGCGATGTTGGCTTCATCTTCTATTACCAAAATTCGCGGCATAGCTTTCCTTATCACAAACAGAGGTTTTGTTCCGGTTTCGGCTAATTTACCATATTCCACATCACATCCGCAATTCTCATTTCCCGATATCGCGACACGGTATAAACAATCGATGAATATCCGACAAAAACATGTTTGCATGACGACTCACCGATCACGACATAAATGCCGGTCTTCCTTCGAGCCGTGTCGATTAATACATGAAGTCCGGTTTACACGGGAATATCTCCCTGATACAATGCAATTGATGAATTCCGTTGAACCTTCCCAAAAATCGAAGTCTTCTTCGAAACTGCATAAGATCGCAATGGCTTTATATGTGATCGGGTTTGTATTCCTATTCCCCGCTTTTCACTTCGGCCTTATACTTATGATTTTCGGATTATCCATCATGACAATGGATGAAAGCGGAAACAGCGAACATTCCGTAGATACCCGAAAAAGCACGCCATCCGGGCGCATTTCGGGTATCTACGCCATCCGTGGACGATATATCGCCGCATTCTCGGGAATACGGAAAATAGGCACCCTGATTTACCTTGCATCGCTCGTTTCCCTGATTTTGTCTCACGAATTCGTCGCCGTCATTCTTTTCCTAATCGCATTCGCGGTTTCCGGAAAAGACCCGTTGATTAAGATTTTTGCTCAGATCAGAAGCAAGTTAACCTCATTTAATCCTGAGCGCTGGGTAAATTACTTCAGCAATTTTTTAATCACAATCGGAGTCGTTTTTGTAATTGCCGCTCTCCCTATCGGCCTCGCCCTCTCAATAGACGGGAAAAATACGGCGAGCCGGCTTCTTCCATTATGCGTCGGAATCGCGTTTCTAGTACTGGGATTCGGAATCCGTCGCAGGGCATTGTGGGCCGGCGCGCTTGGTTTGGGATTAACTTTTTTCGCTTTTATCGAAACCCTTAATTCCGTGCTCAAAGTAACCGGAGGCGACATTTCCAATCTTCCTCACGCGCTTTTCGAGAAGAGTTTCGGGCTTTTGCTGACCTGGATTTTCTTCTTCGGATTCTATGCGATCTTTTTTCCGATGATCGCCGATCGAACTAAGGAATTGACGCGCGGCCTTGAAGAAAAGTTGAAGGATACCGATGATGAGTTGAAAAATACGCAAGTTCGCTTGCAGCGTGCCGAAACAGACGTGTCGCAGGTTTCCCAATCGCTCGAAGACGAAAGAACGAAGCTCAAAGCCCTTTTTGAAACCACGAACGAGGGGATCATAATTTTCGACACAAAAGATGTCATCAGTTACATCAACCCGGCATATTGCTCTTTGTATGAGATAGAGCGATCGCAATGGGAAGGGAAAATCTGGCACGGCATTTTCGGACGACCGAACATGGAATGCATCAACCACTCCGTGGCCGTTTGCGCCGACAAGCCATGTTCTTCTCTACGCGCGGATCGCGGCGAAGTGATTTTCAGGGACGATCGCGGTCAAATCAAAAAGTGCGTAGCTTTTTACACCAAGGAAATCAACAACCAAAACGGCGAAATTATTTCTTTCATGGGCTTATCGAGGGATGTCACGCTTGAGCGTGAAATCGATCGAATGAAAACCGAATTTGTCAGCAACGTCAGTCACGAATTGCGAACCCCGTTGACGTCGATTCGGGCATACACTGAAATGCTCATGGACAACGAAGGTCGCGACACGAAAACACAGAATGAATATCTACAAATCATTCTCGATGAATCAGAACGATTGACCAATCTGATCAACGACATCCTCGATCTTTCCAAAATGGAAGCCGGAAAGAAGGTGTATAAGTTTCAAAACGCAGCCCCGGCGGAAATCGTTAAAAAAGTAGCCGCTGTTTGTTTATCGGAGGCGAATAAAAAAGAGCAGAAATTTTCTGTCAACATGCCTTCCGAAGAACGAACGGCCTTTCTCGACCCGGATCTTTTGCACCAATCGATCATGAACATTACCAACAACGCCATTAAATATACTCCAAAAGGCGGAACGATATCTCTTTGCCTCGAATATCGGAACGACAATTATGTAATTTCCGTAAAAGACGACGGATTAGGAATTTCCAAGGAAGATCAAAAGAAGCTGTTTTCAAAGTTTTTTCGTGTCGAAGGTTCGCTGACGCGCGATATCGGCGGCACCGGGTTAGGGCTGGCTTTGGTCAAGCAAATCGCTCTGATACATCATGGCGACGTGATTGTAGAGTCTGAAATCGGGCAAGGCGCGAAATTTTCGCTGATTATTCCCTGGTCTTTTACTCCGCCGCTCGCCGGTTCTTAGAGCAGGGGCACTAGACCTTGGAGAAGATTGGGTGGAAACCCGTCGGTCACGCCGGTCGGGAATCAGTCCGCGACTGTGCAGCGGGGGAAGACCCGGCCGAAGATCCGCAGACCGATCCGATTGTATTCCTCCCGCTGGGCCGGCGAAAGTATCAGGCGGGCTGCGGCGGTGAACTCGGTGACGAAACGCAGATTGGCGGTCGTAATGTCCTCGGGATAACCGTCGAGGATGAACCGATCATCAACCTGGGGAAACGTTTTCTTGTGCGGATATCTGGGAACATCGGCCTGGAAGAAAGTGCGAAGGCGACGGTTGACGGCGTCGACGAAGAGCCGGTCGGTAACCGGCAGGCGGAACGCGCGCTTGACCTGCCAGATGAAACTCCGCGTGGGGTTCATGCAGTTGTGGGGCTCGGTGTATAGGAAGGCCATCTTTTTATCTCGCCGCCATTTGGCGATGAAATCCTCCAGTGTGCGTTCGTCGCTGAAGTAGCGCTTGAAGTCCTGTGGAACCTTGATGTCCCGATACTGATGGATCGAAAAACCGATGACTTTGCCGTTCGAAATGGCCATGTAGTCGGCAAACAACTCGTCGAGATCGATCAAATGGGTTCGAAGGGCCATCGCCTGATCGGTCGAGGCGATGCCGAACTCGTCCCGGACCTTGCGGAGAAAATGGTTCTCGAACAGGTGGTGGCCGACCTCATGGATGATGTTGTCATAGATACGTTGAGGGGCCTTCAAGCCCCGGGCGTCGATATAGATGCAACCCGTGCCGTAGAGATAGGTGTCCCGCTCGAACACGCCGTTTCGGTTGATGTGGTAAAGCTCTCCAGCCTCGCCGATGGACCGACCGAGGGATTCTCGTATCCGGGCAATGAAGGCGTCGATCTTCTCGGGATCGGCGGTCAGCAAGCCACCCGAACCATCCTTGCAGTAAACGAGGGGTGGCAGCCCGTTCAAATGCGGATGTTTTCGCCACAACCGCCACTTTTCCTCCTCGCGGAGATGGTTGTCGCGGGGCATGGAGTTGATCTGAAGGAGATCCTTCTTGAGGCGGGAAAAATAGGCTTCATCGGGTTCCAGATCGAAGGCATGCCATAATTCGGTGACGGGAAAGCCGTAGTCCAGGCAGACGATTAGCCGCGACGGAAGGCCCTT
>Ga0209749_1001590_pt1 | contig 19058 bp, 18 predicted proteins | sample EPASupsiteSAE347_FD_187267 | JGI IMG/M metagenome (GOLD analysis project Ga0209749, IMG submission 187267) | Bioremediated contaminated groundwater from EPA Superfund site, New Mexico - Sample SAE3-47 (SPAdes) (version 2) | ecosystem: Environmental > Aquatic > Deep subsurface > Groundwater >... | reverse complement strand
CGACGCGAGTGACCACCCTCGCGTCCCAGGTCGTAACCCGCGCCCGGGGCGCCGGGCAGTTCGGCAAATTTCAAGCCGAATGATTCCAGTTCCGCGATGCGCGCCGGACCCGCGCCAATGATCGTACGCACGACCGATTCATCGCACAGGCCGTCACCGGCGACCAGGGTGTCGCGCACGTGTTCCTCGAAACTGTCGTCCGAGGTTACGACGCAGGCAATGCCGCCCTGGGCATAATTCGAATTGCTCTCGGCGCTGTCCTTCTTGGTCAGGATGCCGACCCGGCCGTGGCGCGCAAGGTGAATGGCCGACATCAGGCCGGCGATGCCACTGCCTACAACGACATAATCGAAATCCAGAATATCCATTGATCGCTCCGGCTAACACAGATGAATTTCAATTCGGGTAGCCGCGCCCGTAACGGCGTGGATTCCTTCGACGGCCACGGCGTCACCGCCGCGGCTACATGAAAAAGTCGCCCCGCTTCGGGGCCTGATTCAATCTTTTTTCTCCAGGTTTTTCTGGCGCTCGTCCAGCCGCCGCCGGGCCTGACGTCGGGCATGCACAATGACATCCACCAGGGCCGCCACATAAACCAGGACCGACAATCCAAACCAGGTCAACACCTTGACCAAAGAAATTGCCCGCATAGGCTCACTACCACCCTTCTCCGCAAAATCCAGGATAATGCGCAGATTCATCATCAGCGGTATGACCACGGCCAGGAATGCCAGACCCAAGCAGGCGAGGAATGCCGCGATGTAAAACGCACCCATGATCCACCGGCGCTGGACAAAATGTCCCGCGCCCGGACAGGCCGCCGCCGAGAGAAATATGGCCAACCGCGCGGAGGAGCCGGAAGCATCACGCTCCGGGCCGCTCATGGGCAATTCCACTTGCATTGGCATCGCTGCTCCTCATACAAGCCCGATTAGTCCTTCGGTAATTTTGCCGTTCTATCGAACGGCCGCTACAACGCCCACTGGTGTAGCCGCGGTTCGGTAGAACCGCAAGATTAAAATGCCTGTGCGCCCAAATTAGCTGGGCGTCACCAATGGCGGAGTTTGATGGCGCTTTTCCACCATGACCTCGTGAATCTTGGAACGCCTGATTTTGCGTACAATAAAGATCACATCCGCAAACGGGATCGCGTGCTCGATGGGCGGCAGATTTTTATATAATGAACACAGCCAATCATTCAAGTTGGTCGGAAGTTCCGGCAGATCGAACTTGGTTTTTTTCCGGAGCGCCGCCAGGCTCACGCCACCGCCGGCCAGGAAACGGATTTCCGAAATTGGAATGACGTGGCTGGGCATGATATCGTATTCGTCTTCCAGGTCGCCGACAATGGCCTCCACCACATCCTCCAGCGTCACCAGTCCCACGGTTTTGGCCTGGTCGTTTCTGACAACCGCCATATGCTGGTAACCGCGGGTCAGTTCCTTCAGCAGACCTGGCACCAGGAGCGCGGCACTCACCGTCAGCACCGGACGCGCAATGCCTTTAAGCGAGGGATCCGCGGGATTGATCTGCAGGGCGCTGACAATATCCTTCACGTTCACGTAGCCGACAATGTCATCCATGTTGCCGTCGCGAACGAGAATATAGCGGGTATGATGATGAATATGCGCCTCGATCAGGGCCTCGGCCATCGTCATGGCAGTGGAAAGGAACTTGATTTCGTCGCGCCCGACCATGATATCCTGGACCCGGGACTGCGAGAGCTTGATGCTGCGCGAGACGATATCCACCTGCTCGCGCGAAATCAGCTTGTTGACCGAGGCGTAGCGGGCCAACAGGGTAATTTCATTCAAGGCATCTGTCGTTGACCGGAATTGCGTTCCTCGCAGGAAGGGACGATTGATCCGTTCCAACATAAACACCAGTGGACTAAGGATATGAACTATATTGGCCAAGGGCCTTGCAATTATGCCGGCGAGAGAACGGTTATGCAATACCCCCAGCGTTTTAGGGAGATATTCGGACCACTGAATAACCGCCAGCGAAAAAACGAAGGAAAACAAGCCGATCCACTTGCTCCCAAACAGGTTGCTGAATATGGCTCCCGAAACAGCCGCCCCGATAATATTGGAAAAATTATTAACAATCAGGATTGCCGCAATCGGCCTTTGGATACCCTCTTTCATCTGCTTCAGGAGCTGACCCGCCCTCGGCCTTTTCTCGGACAGGACCGCCAAATCCGCCATGGAAAGGCTGAGCAAACAGGCCTCGGATAGCGAACACAGGAACGAGATGCCCATCGAAACCACAATGGTTATAATCAACAATGTCATTGAATACTCCTGAACCCATTACCATACTTTATAGCTATGGTGTTATGATTATCATAGCGGACAACCCAGCGCAATGAATATTATCTGTGTGTCAGAATTTTTCTTGGAAAATTTCTGGACTGGAAATTTGTGACGCGTATAAACCTTGACATAAAAATTGGTTCCCGCAACAATTAAACCGTGAAAAGCAAAATCTTGTTCTTATTTTGCCCCTTGCGCGATAGGTTGGGCCCGGCCAGGTGTGTAGCTCATCGGCGCGGGCCTCTTATTAATGGAGATATCGTTCGTTTCGACGGCTTGGAATGCTATGTCCGAAAGATGCGCCACCGTAGACTCATGGAGGCGATGATCCGCCGATGCGAACTGCAGAGTTCGGGCCGTTCAACATGAACAACTACCTTGCTTTGCTCCTGGGTATTCTGTGTGCCGGTATTGGTGGCGAACTGTTTCTCCGCGGGCTTGTGGGCATCGCGCGCTGGGCGCGTGTTTCCGCCGGTATCATCGGAGTAACGGTTGCGGCTTTCGCCACATCGAGTCCGGAATTGTCTGTGGGGATTGGCGCAGCCTTGGCCGGCAAGCCGCAGATATCCCTGGGCGATGCGCTCGGCAGCAACGTGGTCAATGTTGCGCTGATCCTTGGCATCGGGCTTCTCTTGTCGGGTATTCAAAGCTCGCGTGATGTCGTGAAGCGCGATTTTCCCGTCGCGCTGCTTGTTCCGGTGCTGATCGGCCTGCTTGCGCTTGATGGCGTATTGTCCCGGTTTGACGGGCTTTTGCTCCTGGGGGCTTTTATCGCATGGCTGTTTATGGTGGTCGTGCAGGCCCGGAAACAGCGTAGTGCTGCTGCGGGCGAGACGGGCGAGGCGCCGCGCCTGTGGCTGGCCGTCATGCTTGGCGCCGCTGGCCTTGCGCTCTTGATTGCGGCAGGGCGCTTCGTGGTCAGTGGCGCAACCGGAATTGCGATGTCCTTCGGTATCGGCGCCTTTATTATCGGGGCCACCGTGGTAGCTGTAGGAACCAGCATTCCGGAACTTGCGACCACGGTGCTCTCCCAGATTCGTGGACACCATGAGGTGGGGCTGGGGACGGTTCTGGGCAGCAACATCTTCAACGGCCTTCTTGTAGTCGGCGTTGTGTCGGTGATCTGCCCGATCGCCATAGCCTGGCGCGAGGTGGTGGTTGCTTTGGTGTTTGGAATAGTGACCGTCGCGCTGATCTGGCCTCCGCGTAGCGGATTCATACGCCGCAGACGCGGGGCGCTGCTTGTCGTGCTCTACGTCAGCTATGTCGCTGCAATCCTGATGCGTTAATCATTGATCACAATGGTCAATGTAAATCACTGGCGGGAACTTGCAACCACAGACTCTCTGGCACTAAGTGGAAGTCATGGTTTCCAACCCAGCAAATGAATACGGCTCCGACTCCCCTATGAGAGCATAACGCAACCCTTGCCCGATTACATTGTTGAGAACACGCGGCAAAAAAAGAAAAAGGGGGAGTGATAATATTAGACGTGTGATGTCGAACCCGCCTGCGGCCTCCTGCGGATGACTGTGTGCAACTGGATCATCCGGGTCAGGACCAGGTCCGGCGTGATGCCCCTGCAATCCTGGCTTTCTCTCCGCCAGCGCAGAGAGCGCGCATCGCCGGCGAATAGGGCCGTTTGGCAGCCCAACCGGCTGGCGGGAAGGATGTCCTTGCGCATATCATTTCCGACAACAAGGGTTTCACTGGGTGTAATGCCATGATACCTGGAAAGCCAATGCCGTATTGCTTTCAGCATCCGAGATGATGGTTTTGCTTCCTTCCAGCGGTAGGACCAGGCGCATAGGGTTTTATCGAAGAGACCGCGCGTCCATCCGGTTCCGGGAAACGCGGCCAGCGTCAAGGGAGTGAAAAATTGCGCATTAGACACAATCCCCAGAATCAGGCCGGCTGCTTTCAGGCGCGGCAATACATCACTCAACCCCGGCATGGGCCAGACAGGATTGACACGGCATTCGTATTCGATTGCCAGGCGCCGGATATAGTCGCGCCCCAACCGATGGCCTCGTTGACGCTTGTTGCGCCATGATGTCAGCACCTCGCGCCAGACTTGTTCGATATTGATTTCGGGATACGCGATACCATCCCGCCGGAGGTTGTGCCGGAGTGCGCTAATTTTCTGTTCTAAAGCCGCCACATACAAGGCAGCCGTTTTGGTGTCAACCACGTCCAATCCCACAGCCCGGGCTGCGGCCATGAACGCGCGTGTTTTGTTCGCTTCCGTCCCTGAATTGATCTCTCCTGCGCCTGAGATCAACAGTGTGCCATAAACGTCAAATAACACGGCCTTGATGCCCGCCAGATGCCGGAGCTTTGGCCGGACACCCGTGGGTTTGGGCGCCAGTGGGTGCGCAAGTGCCCTTATGGTTTTAATCAAAACGGCTGTTCCGTGCGTGGGTGTGTGGCGTAGCATGGGTTATCTTATGTTCGAAGAAGATAAAACCGGTCTGGGGCGAGAAAATGATCGAGCAATACATCCCCGGAGATCGCATCCAGCTTCCCTGATTCGGATTCGGCGATACTGGTATAAAGCCGCTCCATTCGACGCCGGTATCGGTCTGGCCCGTAAATCCGGCGAATTACCTCACGATTCTGAATATTTACCGGCTGTGAAGGCGCGGTGCCGAAGAGGCGTGTCGGGCGGATCTCGGAGCGCATCGTTACGGAACTCTTCAAACGGCGGATAACGCTTTGCTGCAAGGCTTCATCGAAGCGTCCGAAATCTATCTGGTCGTCTTGCAGTGCGGCCTGAAAGGCCCGTTCTACGGCCTGTTTTGTTTTGGGACGCTTATAGGTGAATAGCCAGTGGGAGTAGCCGGCATTGATTTTATGCCGGAAAACATCCATGTCAATCCAGTCGCCGGGAATCAGCAGGCGATCATAAAGACCATCAAGACGGATAAAATGTTTTTTAAAGTCACCTGTGATTTCCGGTAAATCCCGGCCTGCCAGTGGACGCCCGACCAGCCAAGGTTCCAGGAAGGCCAACCCGAATCCTTCGGCCACGCTTGTGGTTACGATTGCCGCAGCTGATGCGAGCAAGGCTGAAAACGGCAAGTGACTCTTCCGGCCGATTTCGAAGGTCACGGGCAATTTCAACTTTTGGGCCAGGGTGCCCCATGTCCGATAAGACGAACGGTCGGCGGTGCCTGTTGGAGCAAGCGTTGTCGCAAAGCGGTCGCCTTGTCTGGCTATGGCAGACCAGAGCAAAAATTCACCCAGATTTTTACGTCGCAGCGTCCTTGTTGGATAAACAAACAACCGCTCCGATTCATTGGGTGGCACCGTTTTTATCGCTTCGACATGGCCAAGATCAATCGCATTGGGCAGTAAATGGACATGGGATTCCGGCATGCCGGCTTGACATAGAAAGGCCCGGTCGCGGCTGTTGATGGTGGCATAATGAACATGGTCGGCCTGGGGATAAAGCCGTGAGGCCAAAAGCGCAGGGTTGCCTTCGCCGACCGACTCAATCAGCGCGTGATAATTGGCCGGTCGGCCATCCTCGGGGAAATCATGAATCTGGAGCAGCAGTTTCTGGCCGCGCCATGCCATTTGATAGACGGCCTGCGACAAAGCGGTGTTTTTCCCCAGCGTATGGTTATGGAAATGCCATATATCCGGCGGGCCTCCAAGCGCTTTTCGAGCCGCCGCTTCCAAGTTGGAAATCAACCGTGATGGCATTGGAACGGCTGTTCCGGATGATGGGTAATCAAGTCCGGCAACAACATGGACTTCGCCGGGTTGAAAACCATCCATGGCTGGCGGATTACCTGCCAGGACTATAACCCTGTACTGCGATCCGCGCAGGGCCGACACAGCATGTTGAATCACGCGGGTGACGCCGCCGGGACGCAGGTGATAATGGACGATGGCTATACGCATACGCATACGCAATCATGTCAGGGACGCTTGAATTTCCGGCGGTAAGCTGGAATTTCCCGCATCGGCGGCCGTTCGTATTCCTCCATCGGCGACTCTATCTGCTCATAAGAATTATCGCGCACTTGAAACTGGCGGAGAATCTGCGATCGTTCCGGTATCTCTCCAATCCGGCCCAAGGCCCGAGCGCGGGATAGGAAGGTCTGTAAAATTCCGAAGGACATTTTACCCAGAGCCTGAGTGGATTGATTGCGATGGATGCGCTGATTCAAGTCGGTCTGGGCAAAGGCCCGCAGCCCCCAGCGCTGATAAACATCAATCAAGTGGGCCGTCTCGACACCATAGCCGATGGGGAAGGGAATGCTTTCCAATACCTCGCGCCGGACGGCGTATTCCCCGGAGAGCGGTTGAATGATGGCCGTGAGTTCGGGGAAAAAAAGCGAGAAGAGCGGACGGACGAGAATCTCCGTTACACGGCCGCCGCCGGAAATGCGCACGCCTTTGGAAACCGTCAAAGGCCGATCGTAAAAAGCTTTCACATATTTCACTTCCGGCTTTAACAAAAGCGGGGCCAACAAACCATAGGCAAACCGGGCGTGAATATTGTGTATGTCGGCATCCACATAGACAATGATATCTCCCTTGAGTTGATAAATCGCTTTCCAAAGGTTTTCCCCTTTACCCTTATGATCCCCGGTTTCCGGCAGAATACCGGCGGCGAGGTAAGCCTCTGCGCCAAAAGCCCGGGCGACCTCACAGGTTTTATCGGTCGAACCGGAATCAATAATGGCGATTTCATCAACCAGGGGATAGCGGCTCATCAATTCCGATTTGAAGACCGTAATTTCCTTCCCAATGGTTTTTTCCTCGTTGAGTGTGGGAATACAGAGAGAAATTGTCAGGTGCTGTTTTTCCTTCTCCGCAACCAGGGCGTGCAAATCGGCAAATTGCGAATGATGGAACGTATTAGTCTGCAGCCAGGCGGCCACATCCACCGGCGATCGCGTTACCCGCCTTGCGGGCGGCCGTTTTGCAAGCCATTGTTTAAACCACATCACAATATCCTCCATCAATTGCCAGCAAAATGCCGACTAACTGCGCGAGACCGGTCCACATCGGCTCAATCGCAACGGCCTCTTCCATTTCCGGCAAATCGTCGTACCGTGTTCCCGTGGTCAACCCCAGCACTAAAGAAGGGATTTTTTTTTCAATCAGGGAGGTGAGCGCAAAGGTGGTGGCATATAACTGCGATTGTAGTCCCAAAGCCGTGTGAATGGCGCGCGTTTGCTTGACAAATGGATGGGCAATATCCAATCCGCCCGGGGCCCGGCGCGCAAATATGTCAAATTTGACGGTTACCCCGGAATTGGCCGCCACGTCTTCCGTAATGTCTTCGATCTGTTGGGCCACTTGGTTTAGCAGATCAGCCGACTCACTACGAACTTCAAAGCTGAGCATGGTTTCCCGGGCAATATTTCGATAACTAACGCCACCCCGGATCATGCCAAAGACAATCGTCGTAAGAGGACGTCGCGGCAGGGGAATTTTATTTATCCGGCTGATAATATCGTTCATTGGGACAATCGCACCAGTGGCGCCGAATTGAACCCAGTTGTAATCTTCCGGCAATCGCACCGTGATGTCGCACAACAACTGACCCAAGCAGGCGTAATTCAGCCGCCCCAACTGGACTCCTTCCAGTGAAAGGCCGTATCGAATAGGCATTCCACTGTTGTTGATAAACCTGCTCAACCCCTCCAGGTTTCCGTGTCCCAGCATACGCACCGCCCCCATGACAATAATATTGGTTTTCAAACGGATATGAAGTCGTTCCAAGAGAATCGGAAGGGATGCCATGGCGGCCAACGCCATGGAATTGTCGCCAATAAAGGGACCGACAATTTCTTCTTTCCGGAAAGCAAGCGAGGTCTCGGTGTGTTCGTCAGCCAACGTATCCACATTGGAAAACAGTAAAATATTATCGGTGCCTGCGGTTCCTGGCAGGATAGCCATCCCGTTGCCGGTTGTGTCCGTAGAGCAACTTTGCAAGCCGCATTCGCTGAATCGCTCCAACATCATGCGGACGCGACTTTCTTCGTGCCGATAAGGCGCCGGCACTTCGCCTATGGCCACCAGGTTGGCCAGGACGATATCCTGCATGCTCCGGGCCTCATCCCGAATACTGGGCAACGCGCTTAGGATGGATTCCATGCGTGATGTCATATTACGATAGACTACGTTTAACGACATCCAGAAGAAATAACGCCTGTGTGCGCGCTTACGGGTGACATGATGCCCGTCCATGCCAGCAGGTGTATGACGATCCAGGCAAATAGGGCTACGATGACCAGGCGCACGGAGTATTTTTGCCAGTGAGCCAGTGTGGCCGGTTCTCCGGCAGAGGTCTCGCCGTGATAGCAGCGGATATCCACCCAGCGTACGGCTACCATAGCCACAACGGTCAGCCCGTAGCATATATCAACCAGAGTCAGGCCACGCACGCGATTATGGAAGATATAGGTTAGACAAATGAACAGAATAATGTTGCCTGCGCCCATCCAGAAAAGACGAACGAGACAACCTGGGGCTGAAATCTGAGGAACAGGTTCTTGGGCCATGGCACTCCTCTGCATATAGACTGCGTTATGCAGATGGCGGCCCGACCATCCAAACCCTGTGGCCTGCAAACAGGCCACACCCTTTGCTGAAATTTTTATGTTATCAGATCATTGCGTAGAATCAAGCAGGAAAACCAGGAAAATGTAATACCCTCAGTTATGAGGGCTGATTGTCATTCCCGACCTGATCGGGAATCCAGAAAAATCTCGTGCCATAGGCAGATCCGCCGATGGCGGAAATGCTGGATTCCCGCTTTCGCGGGAATGACAGCATTGACGTTCATAACCTACCCGCGTAACTGAGGCATTACAGGAAAATCCAAAAATAAATCCGGGGCGATTCGTAACACCGATAACAGCTTTCCCCTGTCCAATATTTCATCTTGTTCCGGCTTCCGTTCTGCACTATCTTGACACTTAACCATTCGGGTTGTCTACTTTTGGGATTGGTTGTTCTTTTACAAATCCAATCCCACAGCGGGATCACGATGGTTTTTTTTAATCTTTTTTTCATTCTCGCGCGATGTCAGGCATGAAAACATCCACATTCATCCGCCTTGCTGCCGCCCTGCTGGCGGCGGTGGCGGCGTATATTCTGGGCCACTGGTTTTTTTTCGATCTGCCTTTCACGTTGGACGAGAACAGTTACGTGTTTCAAGCTCACAATTTTCTGGAGGGGCGTGTGGCCAGACACGCGCCGCCTGTACCGTGGGCATTTTTCAACCCTATGATCATCTGCGACGAACAAGTCGGCTGGCTGTCACGCTACCCGCCGGCTCATTCGCTCTGGCTGGCGCCGGGCGTCCTGCTGGGCAACGCGAGGCTGATGAGCGCTCTGGCGGCCGGATTGAGCGTTTGGCTGATAACCGGTTGCGCCCTGTTGCTCGATATTCCGGCGTTGATAGCATGCCTGTTGCTGCTGGCTTCACCGTATTTCCTGTTTGTGCACGGATCCCTGCTCAGTCATACAAGCGGGATACTGGTGGTCAGCCTCATGCTTTGGGCATATCTGAAATGGGCGCAGTCGGAACGATGGGGTTACGCAGCGTTGGCCGGCGCGGCTTGGAGCCTGTTATTGTTGAATAGAACATATACTGCCGCGCTATTAGCCGTGCCCTTCGGCGCCGATGCGCTCTTGTATGTGCTTCGCCGGCGCACCGGTTTGGCGTTGGTCGGCACACTGGTGTTCGCGCTATGCGCGGCCGTGGGGCTTGGCTGCTTTCTTGGATACAATCTGTTGACCACAGCCAACCCGCTGCTGACACCTTACGAATACTTTGCTCCGGGCAGCTTCGGCCCAAGTATTATTTTCGATAGTCACCCTTACATTCATTCCATCTCCACGGGCTGGGAGCATTTGGTCATGAACGTCAGCTTGCTGGACACATGGTTGTTCGGCTTCAAGGGATCGTTGCTCGCGGCCTTGGTCTTGGCTGCGATCGGCTGGGTACGCCGCTGGAGCCCGCTCTGGCTGGCGGTTGTAGTCTTAATATGCTGCGGCTACATGACCTTCTGGTATCCGGGCGTAAACAACATCGGGCCATACTATTATTTCGAAACTTTCCCCTTCCTGGCATTGACGACCGCGCTGGGTCTGACGCGCCTCTGGCGGTGGACGGAAGGACGCAAGGCTATATGGCGTTCGGCATTTCTGACGGCGGCGGGCGCGGCTGTGATTGCCTCTGCGGTCTTCATGGTGCAAGCAAGTCGCCGCATTCAGGCCTCATTGCGGCCGGACCACGAATTCATCGGGCATTTACATTCGGCGCCTGCCAACGCGTTGATCGTCATCGACACGGACATGCCGTCCGAGCGTTTGGAGAGGCTGGTTTATAATCCTCGCGGGCTTGACAGTCAGACTTTGTTCATTCGTCCACACGAAGATGCAGTGCAATTTCTCCTGCGATATTTTAACGGCCGCCGCGCATATTTGCTCGGACGGAGTGGCGGGCGGGAGTTAAAAGAGATTCCTAAAGCACCGTTAAGGATGGTGTTCAATCTATCCCATTCACACCGCTTAACAGGCGGTAACGAGGAGCAACCCGACGGCAACGTGATCCGTACGGCGCGGGCTGGCAGGGATGCGGGCCAAATGTTGACCTTCGGCCAGGTCTGTTATCTGTACGCCAGCCGCTTTGCTTTCGAGGCCGACCTGGTGTGGCGCAACGTCTCGGCCGAGGCTCCCGTTTGGATGGATGTGGCGACCGACGGCGGCCACAAGATTCTGGTGCGGCGCGAATTCAACGGCAACGGGACGGGGATCGTACGCACGGAATTTTCGATAACGACACCTTTGTTGGTGGAGCCGCGCATATATTATGGCGGTTCGGGTGACGTCGCTGTCAGGGCGCTGCGGATGGTGGATTTAGAGGAATCCGCGAGGCAATGAAAACCGTCCCTACATTCAGATTGCACGGCCGGGCGACAGAAGCCACGGATTGAACAGTTTGTTAAAGAACGGCAGATCAATAAAGAGCAGGGCCGTGCAAGCCAGGAACGCCGCCAGCACGATCAGCACCAGTTTCTTTTCCCGGTAGAGTAATTCGGGATATTGCACGGTGATGGACGGCTTGTAGGCCAGGTGCAGGTAATACGCCATGGCCAGGGCCACCAGCGGAGTCGCCAGAACTAATTCAAACCGGTAGCGGGCGATGAAAAAACCGCTCATCAGGGCGAACAGCGTCACATAAAACACAATGCTTTCAATCAAGCCTTCTTCCGTGTAACGCTGGAACGATTTACGATAATTGGCCGCTTGCTGGACATTGCCGATCATACGAAATTCGGCAAATCGCTTAGCCGCCATCAGGAATGCACCGAACATCCAGTAGGCCATGAACATGGAGAGCGGCGGCGCGGAACCCAGTCCCGTGGCATACCAGCCCAGCGCCAGACGCAACGGGTTGTTGAGCGACTCGCTCAGCACGTCGCAATAGGGAATATCCTTGAGACGGATGGGTGGAGCGTTGTATAGAATCCCCGCCATCCAGAACAAGAGACCGACCACGCCGAAACGGACATTTAACGCAAACCCTAACGCCACCCCCACCAGGCTGATGACGATCCAGATGGCCCAAGCCACGGAAGCCCGCGCGGTACCCGCCACCAGCGGACGATTATGCTTGACGGGGTGATGACGGTCGCTTTCGGCATCGAGGATTTCGTTAAATACATAATTGCTGGAGGCAATCAGGCAGGCCGCCGCAAATCCCCAGGTCACGGCCTCAATGGTTGCCCAACTCAGCAGATCGGGCCGGAAGTAAAAAGCCAGAAGGATCCCCGGCAGCATAAACACATTTTTAAACCAGTTGTCCGGTCGCAGCAGGCGGATATATGGAGCCAATTGATGCATGGGCACAATGTCCTGATTCAGTAAAAAATGGACGATTCAACCCCACTCTCCCCGACTCGACGTTCCATTGACGCCTTGTCCGGTTATCTCCACCACAGGCGGACAAGCCTTGACGGGTTGATCTTCATCCGCCGCGGCGGATTCCGTTTCACCAAACGGAATTAATCATAAGCGCCAACCTCCTTTTTTTCAATCTATTTTTTTGATTTTTGATGCGATAATTGTTGCCTGGCGAAGGTCATTGACATATAGTTTTTCCATGAGCGCTAACGATCCGAAAAATCCGATGGACGAATGGCAGAAGCAATTTCAGGACATCCTGCGCCAGGCCCATGCTAATCCGCTGGTCCGTCCCGGCGCGGCGCCTGCATCGGCCGACCACGGCGACGGCACTCCGCCGGGCGACGATGCGGCGACGGCCGAAAAGCTCCGGCGCGTCCGCGAGTTCAACCTGAAGCCGCGCGATATCCGGGATTATCTCGACCGGTATGTCATCCAGCAGGCGGAAGCCAAGAAGGTGCTGGCCGTGGCGATCTGCGACCATTACAACCACGTGCGGCAGTGCCTGGAAACCCCGGCCCTGCGCGAGCGCGATTATGCCAAGCAGAATATTGTCCTCCTGGGTCCCACGGGAGTGGGCAAAACCTACCTGATGCGCTGTATCGCCCGGCTGATCGGCGTGCCGTTCGTCAAGTCCGATGCCACCAAGTTTTCCGAAACCGGCTACGTCGGGCACGATGTCGAGGACTTGGTCAGGGACTTGGCGCGCGCCGCCGACGGCAACGTGGACTTGGCGCAATATGGGATCATTTACATCGATGAAATCGATAAGATCGCGGGGGCGCCCACCTCCTATGGCCGCGACGTCTCCGGGCGTGGTGTGCAGGTCAATCTGCTCAAACTCATGGAGGAAACCGATGTCAGCCTGCAGAGCCAAACCGATTTGCTCGGCCAGATGGAAGCCATGATGCAACTTCAACGCAGTGGCCAGCCGCCCCGGCGCACGCTCAACACGCGCCACATCCTGTTCATCGTCAGCGGGGCTTTCGACCGGCTGGCCGAGCGCGTGAAACAGCGCGTCAGCGTTGCGCCCATCGGGTTTACGCAGGCGAGCAAAACCCCGCGGGCGGACTATGAATACCTGAAGCTTGCCCAGACACGGGACTTCATTGATTTCGGGTTCGAGCCGGAATTCATCGGGCGGCTCCCCGTGCGGGTAACTTGCGACGCATTGACCGCCGCCGACCTCCAGCAGATCATGTTGACGTCGGAGGACAGTATCCTGGCGCAATACCGCCAGGATTTCAGCGGCTACGGCATTGATTTCACGATTACCAAGGAAGCCATCGCTGAAATCGCGAAACGGGCCATCGAGGAGCAGACCGGCGCGCGCGGGCTGATGACCGTGATGGAACAGGTCTTCCGCAATTTCAAGTTCCAGTTGCCCTCGACCGCCGTCAAGAACTTCGAGGCCGATACCGATACCGTCATGGACCCTGAAAGCGCGCTCAAGAGTTTGCTCCGCAAGAACCAGCGCTCCCAGCGCAACCTGCTGAAATCGGAAGTGGCGGAATTTGCGCGCCGTTTCAAGGAGGAACACGCCCTGGACTTGGTCTTCAGCGATGAGGCCGTGGACTTGCTCGTGGAACTGAGCATCACGCAGGATAAAACCATGCGCACGATCTTCATCGAAAAATTCAAGGACTTCCAGCATGGCTTGAAGTTGATCTCGAAAAACACGGGGCGGACCACGTTTGAAATCACGCGGGAGATCGTCGAGGCGCCCGACCGGGAATTGTCCCGGTTGGTTGTGGAAAGTTATCAGCGGCCGCCGGCGGAAAAATAATAGAGAAAGAGCAACCTCAGTCACGTGGGCATTGGATATTTCTTGTCATTCCCAACTCGATCGGGAATCCAGAAATATTCTTATGCCATAGGCATGATTTGCCTGTGGCGGAAATACTGATGCTGGATTCCCGCTTTCGCGGGAATGACAGCGTTAAATTCTGCAAACGACTCCCCCCACGTAACTGGTATTACGGGAAAGAAAGGGTTCATGAAGAAACTCAACGTGGCGGTCATCGGGACAGGCTATATCGGCATCGTCCACATCGAACAGTTGTTGCGTCTGCCGAACGTCGAACTGGCGGGCGTAACGGACAAAAACCAGGCCCTGGCGGCGGAGGTCGCCGAGCGTTTCGGCATCCGGCGGGTCTATACGAGCGCCGACGAAATCCTGGCTGATCCTGCCATCGAAGTGATCCACAACTGCACGCCGAACAATCTGCACTTTACTTTGAACAAGCAAGCCCTGCTCGCCGGCAAGCATGTACTCTCGGAGAAACCGCTGGCGCTCAGCGCGGCCGAATCGGGTGAACTGACACGTCTGGCGCACCAGCGCGGACTGACCACGGGCATAAACTTCTGCTATCGGTACTATCCCGTCGTCCAGGACGCGGCCGCGCGCGTGGCGCGGGGCGACCTCGGTGCGATTTATAACATTCTTGGGCATTACCTGCAGGACTGGCTGCTCTATCCCACCGACTATTCCTGGCGATTGGACCCCAAGATGGCCGGCGCCTCCAACATTGTGGGCGATCTGGGCAGTCACTGGTGCGACCTGGCCCAGTTCATTTCCGGCCTCGAGATCACGGAAGTCATGGCGGAACTGCGCACCATTCTGCCGATCCGCAAACGGCCGAAGCATGGCGCCGTGTTGACTTTTGCGGCTGCCGCCGACGCCGCGCAGGAGGACGTCCCGATTTCCCTGGACGAATATGGCGCGTTGCTGTTGCGATTCGAAAACGGCGCCAGCGGCACATTCACCACGTCCCAGTTGGCCTCCGGACGCAAGTGCAACATTGATATTCAGGTATACGGCGCCAAAGGCGCGCTGGCCTGGAACCACGAACGTTCGGCGGAGCTTTGGCTGGGCCATCGTAACGAGCCTAACCAGATTTTCTTTGAGTCTCCCATCCTGCAGGCGGAATCCACCCGCCGCTACGCCAAACTGCCTTCCGGCCATCCGATGGGCTATATGGATGCCGTGCTCAACCTCTTTGGCGATTTCTACGGGGCCATTGCGCTCCGGCAGGCGCGCCAGAGCGTGCCTTACCGCTACCCGGATTTCGAGGCCGGCCACGACGAAATGCGCGTGCTGGAGGCTGCCATCGCATCGCGCAAGAGCGGAACATGGGCAAAGGTGGACTAAGAAACAGACACCCGACGGCGGACCCCGCGGTTGAACCTTACCGTCAGGCACAAACGAGAGGATTATGCGAGACTACCGGATTGATTTTGAATCACTTCCTTGGGAATCGGTCATGGACGGGGTGCGTCAGAAAGTAATCACACATTCCGGGAAAAAGGTCAGGTTGGTTGAATACTCCAAGGCAATGCCGCCACACTGGTGCACAAAGGGCCATTACGGCTATATTTTGAAAGGTCGGTTTGAGATTGAGTTCGCTGATAGAACCCACATTTTTAAAGAAGGTGATGGGGTGTTCATTCCGGACGGTGAAGAACACAGACACAGGGCAAAAGTGCTTTCAAATGTCGTAATAACGATATTTGTGGAGGATGCATAGCCGAAGACGGAAGGATGAGACAAATGGAGTCAACAATCAAATGCGGGGAACACCTCGCGGAGCATGCAAATATTTCTGGCTCTAAGTTTCACGATGTCAATCTATCCGAATCCGATTTCGACAATGTGAACCTGAGCAGGGCGAGATTTCATAATATAAATTTTAGCGACATGCAGGTTTCGGCGGCCCAGATAGGCGGCGCGACGTTCAAACATATCGGCCCACCCCCGGACAAAGACGGTAAGCAGGCACGCCAGAGACCTGTTACGTTTGAGGAAGCCATGCTGTGTGACAGCACCTTCCGTAAGGTTGATATGTCGAATGTCAAAATCATTGACTGTGACCTTACCGGAATGACGATCAACGGGATATTGGTCACAGACCTGTTGAAGGAATGGAAGAAGAGAAACGACTAATCATCGGTTTCAGCCTACGCGCCTGCGGTACGCGGCTAAACCAGAACCTTCAAGATAGAGAAAATCATGAAACGAAGCGCAATTATTCTTGTTTCCGCGACTTTGGCTGCGGTTTGCGCCATTACGCGCGCAGACGAGTTCACATAAATGTCAAAGCCAAGGTTGTAAATATTTGAGAGGATAAAATGAAGAAACAAACGATGGATGCGGAAGAAAGAGAAATTCTGGCGTCGTACGAGCGTGACGAATGGCGTCCGGTAAAAACCGGAAGGTCGGAAATCGCCAAATTGCAACAGTATGCCCGCAATACTCTCCAGAAAAACAAACGGATCAATATCCGGTTGGCTGAACGAGACTTGGTCGGCATTCAAACAAAGGCGATTGAGGAAGGACTACCCTATCAAACGCTGATTGCGAGCGTCCTGCATAAATATCTTTCCGGTCGTTTTACAGAAAGGAAAATGGCCTGATCGGCTCGCCGGGACTGCCCCGTGAGGGCCAGCCCGGCTGCCACACCACCCGGCGTGCAGGCCCGCACCGTGAAGAAGATGACAAAAGAGAAAGAATTGCGAGCGAAGACTCCCCTGCTGTCTCTATCGCTGCTATTTGTTGTCGTCGGCTGCGCCGCGGGACTGCACGATTTTCCAGCTATAGATGGTATCGGCAACTTTGGCAGGGTAAACCACAGCCTTTATCGCGGTGGTCAACCTAATAATCTTGGCATCCAGAGTCTCAAACGACTTGGCATCAAAACGATTGTCAATCTGAGAATGACAAACGATCTCTGTGTAACAGAGGAGACAGAGGCGCGCGCCAATGGCATTATCTACACCAATGTCCCGATGAGAGGTCTTGGACGCCCAACGGACAAGCAAGTCGTCAAAGTGCTTTCGGTCATCGAAACTTCTCCTTCACCGGTCTTTATCCACTGTGAGCACGGTCGCGATCGGACTGGCACCATCATCGCCTGCTACCGCATCAAGCATGATCAATGGACAAGCAAACTGGCGCTGAACGAGGCCGGTCAATATGGGATGTCAAACTGGGAGCTCGGAATGAAGAACTATGTTGTGGATTTTGACAAATCCTGCAACCGTCCGAAGGAGCAGAGTTCACCATAGGCCCGCCTGGCGACAGCCTACAGCCCACGGCCTTCGGCCGGGTCGGCGATATGCAAGGCTGCAAAGGCGGTGCGGCGTTCCACGCAGGATGGGCACACGCCGCATGGCTGGTCTTTACCGCGGTAACAGCTCCACGTCTCAGCGTAATTCACACCCAGTTCCAAGCCGATCTTGAGTATTTCGCTTTTGCCCATGAGCATGAAGGGCGCGTGCAATACGATCGCGTGACGGCGGTTTAAGCCCAGTACCGCATTCATATGCTCAAGGAACTTCGGGGTGCAATCCCAATAACCGTAGCGATCATGGGCCTGGGCGCCGTAAAAAACATCGGTGATGCCCCTGGCCTCGGCATACGCGGCGGCCAATGCCAGGAACAGCATGTTGCGGTTGGGCACGTAGGTCGGCGGCTGGTCGAGCTGGTCGGGCTTCAAGGTTGAGAGCGCAGGCACCGGCATTAAAGGGTCAGTCAGAGCCGAAGCCGTGGCCATCATTTCTCCGAAAAAGGCGAGGTCAACCTGTTGGTGCGCCTCCACACCGGCGGCACGTGCCTGGGTAACGGCGCACGTGGTTTCGCGCTCATGTTTCTGGCCGTAGTGAATGGTCAACGCATGAAGTCGGCGGCAATTCAATCTGGTCCTGACGTAATGAAGCAACGTGGAGGAATCCAGCCCGCCGCTCAATAAAATAACCGCGCTTTTCATATAGGGCCCTTGGGAGAGCTTTCCACGCGATGCAATTCCTGTTGGCGGTCAACGCTCAAATCGGTGTGCGTGAAATCGCCCCGCTGGGGCAGGGCCAGGTAAATCGAATCGGACGCATCCAGAACCACCTTAAGATCGGTTACGCGCAAATCCAGCACATGCCCCCCACCCTTGCGGTCGTCCGTCAGGAAGTGAAAATGATAACCCGGCACGTTGATGCCTTTCACAAACGACGGGCAGCGGAATCCGATCAGCGTGCCCTTGACGCTTTGGAACTCAAATACGGCCTGATCCTTCGCCGCATCCACAAGCGGCCGGTAGGGCTTTTGCTGTTTCGGCACACTGCGGGTCTTGACGCAAGCAAACTCGCCATCCGCCCGGACAGCGTAAAACAGGTTTAAGGAAGGCAGGGCACGGTCCAGGATACAGGCAAATTCATTGAGATTCGTGGCGGAAACGGATTTGAGCGCGATATCCCGGTCCAGCCAGGTTACGACAGTGAACGGCGTCCGGGCGGAATCCGGAACGGGACAGACTTTGCCATCCACGCGGACCTGTAACATCTGGCCATCCACATACACCAGTTCGCCATCGAGCGCATTGAGCGTGCCGATACCGGTATCGCCGTGTTGTTTCAATTCGCCGATCGCGTAATCCCCGTCATATACGCCGGCCATCAGGGCGTCGATTGGGGCCGTTTGATAGATAGTGTCACGGTCGCCGGCCCGCGCTGCGGCTGCCAGCAGGGCCAGCACCAGGAATGATATTTGACGTCGGTTCATTGGGTATTCACTCCACCGAATTGATCGCACTTTATCGCCAACCCCGGCTGGCGTAAAGGTTATTTCACATAGTACGCGTGCATATTTATTCCAAGGCGGGCTGTACCCGCAACCCAAACAAAACAAGCCTCACCACGGAGTTACCATGTAGCTGAAAAGAAAAGTCAGTCCTCGTAGGAAGTGGTATAACTATTCTGCCGTGAATCGTTAAACCAATCAACCAGGAGGACTGACCGTGAAGAAAGTTATCATGTGTTCGG